>FSSH01001806.1_pt1 | contig 27543 bp, 50 predicted proteins | sample 1166101 | NCBI WGS metagenome assembly FSSH01 (sample SAMEA32972668, study PRJEB13176) | freshwater metagenome | biome: Drinking water system; feature: Biomass in drinking water that filtered by 0.45 um membrane; material: drinking water | place: USA | collected 2012-12-20 | depth 0 m
ATGTATGAAATATTACGACAAAGAATTGATAAGCCGCGCTCATGAGATTGACGGTCTTACAAATTGGACATGGGTGTCTAGAGATACCGGTGCATGGCAAGGTCCGGTTGAAGATTGGAAAACCTCACACAAAGAAAAATATACTAAATTTCTCAGAAATAGAAACACTGCCGTCTGTGCTGGTGGCAATCTCGGTCTTTATCCCAAATTATTATCTCAAATATTTTCAACCGTTTATACATTTGAACCGGATGCCCTGAATTTTCATTGTCTTGTCAATAATTGTCAGTCGGACAACATCATCAAGATTAATGCAGCACTTGGCGAAACTCATAAGATGATTTCGCTAGACAGACCGTGTAATGACAATCTTGGTATGCATCGGGTTAATGAAATCAAACCAGGAATTATTCCGGTCCTTCGGTTAGATGATTTTGTGTTTGAGGGCTTAGATTTTCTCCAGTTAGACGTGGAAGGTTTTGAGATACAAGTTCTTAGGGGTGGCATAGAAAATATCAAGAAACACAAACCCGTAATTTCTTGTGAAAACGGAAGTGATCAAATATTGACGTTTCTGAAACCTATGGGTTATGATGTTGTCGAGATATCTGTATCTGACACAATATATGGTGCTTTAATATAAATAAAGCAAACATATACTGTAAAGGATTCGTTATCTTAAATGAAAGCCCCTAAGAAAAAAATCGCACCAAAAAATCCATTCATCGTCATCAATCCTGTTTTGGGTGGAACCGAAAGGCCCAGCGAGATTGTAGAACAGATATTAGAATTTATTGCCATAAAATCTGATACTCCCAATGAAATTATATCTGAAATTTATAGACGGGGTGTGCTGTCGATAACTGAACAGCATCTGAAAATTGGCCCTAAAGAAAAATGGGGTCTGGCAAGAGTAGAATCCTTCATATCTAATAACGCATCGTCACAGACATTAGATGCGGATTTGTTCGAAAAGTTAGACGAAGCGAGACGTTCTAGAACTTCACCGGATGTCAAAGAATTAACCAAATCAGTCGCCAAAGATCTTAAGGCATTAGCCTCTAACACAGAGAAACCTGCTACCGGTAAGCGAAATGCCCAAGCTGAGTTAGAACGAAGACGCGGCAAGACCAAAGCTAAGAAATCGCGTGAATATAAAGAAAAGGCTGAAACACCGGGAACTGTCGAGCATGAGCGCGAAAAACATACCGGTGCTATCACGTCGTTTCTAAAAGGCATAGCTGATGCTGACAAAAAGGAAAAAACTCGCGGTACTGACAAACAGCGTACCGATGCAGCTTACTTCAGAGCCAAAGCCACTTATGATTCCAATGCTAGTAAAGCGTTAGTCCCGTACAAACCAGACGTGAAATTATTAAACCCCTTAGAAGTTGAAGACATTAAACATAAACTGACGCATGATTACCCAAGAACTGCCAAGAAAATTGGATTTGTTCCTGGGGGCAATCTGAAAACGGATCATCTTGACGCAATGCGCGATCATAACCCGTCTCTGTATTTACATCTAAACGATCCCGAGTCAAATCCTGCTCCTGAAAAGGAAATGGCGCAAGGGTTCTTATCAAGATTATTGTCTAGAAAAAAATAAAGGCATTACATGTCTAAAGATAAAGAAGAACCGGTTCCATATTTCGCACATGTGCTTTACGTGACCGATCACAATCCTATTAAGACTACTAAACGTGTTAAATATAAATTGGAAATAGACCCTAATAAATTGTTGGACAAACACCCGGAAGGATCTCATTTATCTGAACTTATTCAGCAACAAGGTGGTCATGCAGATCTTCAACGAGATCAATGGAAAGTCGCCAAGGTTGTCGGTTCGAAAACCCCAACATCTGTCAAAATGGATGATTTACACGCCAAAGCAAGCGCCAGTTTGCTAAATATTAAAAAAGAAGCTGATGTTGTCAACAATCAGAAAAAAACAAAGAAAGCTAATTTAACAGCAGCTATTAAACAGTGGAAAGAAAAGAAAACGTGGCAAAATCCTTAACAAACACAGCAAGAGATTTGCTTATTGAAAATCTGATTAACGAAAACTGCTATCATTCTTTATTTTTCTTGCATGACGGTAAGTACAAGCATCACGGCGATTACGATACCAAAGATGATGCTGCTGACGAAAAGGAATATCTAAAAAATCAAGGTGAAAAATCTGTTGTTATCCGCGTGCCTAAGAAAGAAGCGCCTAAAGACTGGACTGAAATAGATATTCATAAATTTGTATCTGATAGACTATCGAAAAAGAAAACTAAGTAAATGTCATTCATTAAATCCTTCCCACCCGAAATTCTAGACCCTAAATTACTTGCGAATGCCCGTGAGATTATGGAAAAGTCTGCTCAAGACGAAATTGATGAGGAAGCTTCGCGGAGAAGCCGTATGAGAAAAAGGAAACGTTCACTGGCCCCGCCAAACGCATCAATTAAAGTTGGTGAAAGAGTTAGAACAAGATCCACGCGGCGTCCTGGTCATCTAGAAGCCGTGAATGGCAACAAAGCAATAATTCGTCATCCGGATGGCTCGCGGTCACATACCACAATTCGCAATTTAGTCAGAGAAGATGTGGCCCCGCCGACTGTCAAGTCTTCTAAACCCAAACCATCTTTGTATGCAAATTCGAAACCCAAAAAGATTAAACCAACAAGCCCATTCGGCTCTGGCGGTAACAAAACTGATAGTCCAACAAACCTAAAAACCGCCGCGAACGATAATAAATCGGTTGCGGTCTCAAAGGTTAAATCTTCTAAACCTAAAGCATCGGTAATTGGGGATGAAGTTGAATATGCCATTTATCAGGTACTAGAGCAATACGATTTTAGCAAATCTGAAATTTTGTCTGTAATGATGAATGACATCTCAGAAGAACTTTCAACTAAAATCGTTGGTTGGATGACCAGTAACGAAGTCAAGAAACGCCACTCAGATATCTTAGAACAGTCTGTAAAATGGTGGGCCGATAGAATTACACCCGAACCGGTAGATAAACTGGATGCGATTGATGAAAGTTATTCTCATACTGGTACAATTTCACGTATTGTCAATAAACATCAAATGTTAGAGCGTTATAAAAAATAATGTCAAAACAAAAACTTCTAGACGCAGGGTTCAACAACCGTGAGGCGGAATTTATTATTAACAGAATATCAACCAATGAATCCTATCTTACCAGAACTGCGGATCGAAAGAAACGTGTGATTTTAGGTTCAGATGGAAAAAAGAAAATTTCATCTCAACCCTACCAAGATATTAAAGTAGAGTAACAAAGGTGCACAATATGTACGAGGAAGCCGTTGACTACGAATTTAAAAAGCGTGGCAAACCAAGAACTAAAGCAAGATTAACGGATATGCTTGACGAAGATTCAGAAGCTGATAAACATATCATTTTCCAATTAAAAAAAGTTTTATCGTTGCAAGGTTTGAAACCAGTTTTGTTTGAAGACGGCACCAAATATTATATACCAGAACATGATGTCCGTGCGGTGTTGAAACATCATGATCTGTTGCAAAAACCTTTTCACAAAGAAGCATTCACTCTTTCATTACGGAAAGACGTTTTATCTTTCATGGCCGCTGTCCGGCAAATAAAACAACCATAAATACAATAAAAATTAGGGAGTCGATAGAGTAAATGAGTCTTAATGGTAAATCCGATGCGGCGTCAAACACACCGGTAGTCTGGGCACAGCAATTAAAAGTTACAGCCAATGCCGGAAACAGAACAGCCCTATACGGAAACACAACCGGTAATGCATTTATTACCGGTGTAACTGTTGGTGTGTTTGCTGTTGATGACAATGAAATTAAGGCTCAAAATTCTAAGATAGCGCATACCGGATATGTTTTAAGAACAGAAGGTTCCGGTGGTCGTGGGGGCCGTGTTCACTACGAAGTTCTGGTAGCTGGTGGAATTTCTACCGATGCTGAAGATGTGGTTTTGCCGGATTTCTCAATCTATATCGACACGTCACCAGCATCGGCAAACGTCACAGCACCAGCAGCAGCAGCGTTCGGTGTCGTGGCGCGGTCGGTTCCTTCGACGACCCTCACTTACCAGTGGCAGTTGGATTCGGGCTCTGGATTTGCTAACGTCACAAACAGTGGTGTATACTCGGGTGCAACCACTGCAAACGTGGCGATCTCTGACTCTACCGGTCTTACCGGTAACAAATATCGCGTGGTCGTTTCCGCGACCGGTGCTACATCAGTTACATCGTCAAATGCCACTTTGACGGTTGCGTAATAAATGCCAGATCAAAGCAAAAAGATCACTCAATTACCCGCTTGTACAACACCGATAGGCACCGATTTAATCGTTGGTGTCTCTAACGTTTCCGGAAACGCTACGACGTGCAAAATTGAATTGAAAAATCTGGTGTTTCGTTATGCCGCAACACCAGCTAATTCCACCATCACTATACAACAAGGCACATCATTCCATGACAACAATTACGGCTATATAGCTGTAGCAAACAACGTTTTAAAACGGTTTGCGTTGTCTAGTTTTTGACACAATATGATATTTGATAATTTAAATGATGACAACTTCCTGCTATACTGTATAAAGCACTATGACAATCCTCAATGTAAAAATCTAGACGAATTCAACGAAGATATAAAACGTATCAAGTACATTAAAAAACTCTTGACACGATACATTCAGACTGGTGATTTAAAAGAACGTCTGATTCTAAACCATCTTGTTATACTCAATAACGTGTTTGGCCCAGTCCCTCTTTGCCGTATTCTATTTCTAAAAATTCCTAAATATTTAAAATACGTCAAACCGTTTTTAGTTCTTTTGAGTATCATGCCACCTATCGTGTATAACATAGGAAAAGATCAAAAAAACTACATGTCGGACGATGTACCCCTTGATCCAGTCATAATAGAGGCACTGAGAAAGTTATGAAATACAATCGTAAGAGAGACTTACCGAGGCTGATCCCAATTCTTCCTAAAGATACCGGTAAACTTGATTCGGACAAGGAAACATTAAGTCTTATTCATGATCATCTTAATGACATGCACCAACGGCGTATGAATAATCATTGGACATATTCTAAGCCAATTCATGATCAACTTTTCCGTGCCTACAATGCTGAACTTGCTAAGATATCCGATAAAAAACTTGACGAAAGTGCTGTTCCTACTAACAACGCTGGCGATGGTAACGTAGACGGTATCGGTGTAGGTAAAAGGGGAGAGCCCGGACAATACAAAAGTTTGGTTATGAGACGCGGTGTTAAACGCAAGAAATCATCATGCTAGAATCTCTACTTAATAAAGTAATAGAACAAATTATAACCGAAGCTGGAATGGTCGGTTTGTTTTCCATAACCGGTTGGGTTTTTGCTATTGTGCTCGCCTCAGCAGTTGCCTACTTTTTCGTTTGGAGAATGCAGGTAAGTGACGTTATTCATAATAAAGCTATCCAAGAAATTAATGCTGTTATTGCTAATATTGAAAAGCATAATTCTGCTACACATGAAGAATATCGTCGAATGATTAAAGACAGAGACGATATTGTACATGAAGTAATAGAAAAAGTTACAACTAATAATACACAAATTGCAGAACGTCTAACAAACGTCCAGATGATAATGATACAACTAATTGGTAAACAATGATTGATGAGGATATATTATGCGCGCTAAAGAAGATAAAGAAGATAAAGTAAGAGATTCGATTGATGCTTTTAATATTCAACATAACAAGTTCAATCAAGTGCTTAATAATATCGATTACACGATGGAAAAAATTCAAAATTATACTCATCAGCTTCGGCTTACTTCAGATCAATCCCGTAAGGCTTTTTTAACATCTGACAAGTAGAATCAGTTACACTAACAAGTCTGAAGATCGTATTGTGACAAGATAAGTCTGATCACGTAGAATTATCATGGAACTTTCTATTACGATCCGGTGACATTTGAGTTGAACGTGCTTTTTCAGAAAAAGACAAATGCACTGGATTGATGTTAAGTACATAAGCTTACTTTCCAATAAGTTGGAACGGTTTAAGCGCAAGTCAGATAAGTTATGGAATTTTCGATGTCCGCTTTGTAACGATTCTGCAACCAACAAATCAAAGGCTCGTGGCTTTATCTATCCTAAAGGCAATAGACATATCTTCTATTGTCATAACTGTTACACGACAATGGGGTTTTCTAATTTTCTCAAGAACATAGACCCCCAACTTCATATCGAATACTCCCAAGAAAAGTTTCTGGCTAAAGAGGATGAAAAGATTGAGGCCATAGAACCATTTCGGGTTGTTGTCGAAAGCACAGTTCTATCCCCTTTAAAGAAAATTTCGTCACTGTCGCATCGTCATCCTGCTAAAACGTACATTACCAAGAGGATGATCCCCAACATATTCCATTCAAAATTGTATTTTTGTTCAAAATTTAAAGAGTTTGTTAACTCGGTATATCCTAAAAAGTTTGAGACCACAGACAACGACGAACCTCGATTGATCATACCGATTATTGACCGGTTAGATAAATTGGTCGGGTTTCAGGGTAGATGCTTTAAGACCAACACAAAAATGCGATACATTACAGTTATGTTGGATAAAACGAAACCCCGTTTGTTTGGATTGGATCGTGTAGACCTTAACAAAAAAGTTTATGTGACTGAAGGTCCCTTCGATTCTATGTTCATAAATAATTCTCTAGCTGTTGCTGGTGGTCATATTATACGTGAACTAGCAAGTCTCTGTATTGATAAAGATAAGATTGTTGTGGTGTATGATAATGAACCTAGAAATCCGGATATCGTAAGAGGTATGCAGAGCGCAATTGACGCAGGCTATGCAATATGCATCTTCCCAGATTCCATCATGGAAAAGGATATCAATGATATGGTCATGCAAAGACCATTAGACGACATTCAAGAGCTGATCGACTCCAATACATACTACGGTCTAACAGCATCGTTAAAACTTTCACAATGGAAAAAAACATGACTGGAACGGAACAACCGGTTGTTTCACCGGACGATACGACCGTAACTATTGCTGAAGACACTGTTAAGGGTAAGATGCTACTATCAGCAATCACGTTCACGGTCTTTGATAACAGCCTTATTGTGTTATCACAGTGGGAAGATATGGGCCACGATTATATTGACAACCAGATTACAATGACCAAAGAACAAGCATTGGGTCTAGCTGATGTTATCAAAAAGCGGGCGGAAGCAATGGAAGACGTGGAAGGATCGGATCATTAATTCGAAATTTATTGCAGAGCAAATTTACTATGCAAACCTTGAAGGTAAACATCTTGCTCAACAATTAAATATTGGTGACGACCTTGTAGATTTGTTCGCAGAAAAAATCAAGGATCGTACTATCTATTTCGAGATGACAGAAGGATATTCAGACCAAGTGTTAGAAGTTTTTATCGGCAGTTTTATACATTGGAGCAAAAAACGTTGAAGAACTACATCGGAATTTCCCGTGATCATTCGGCATCAATGGGTCATTTAAAAACGGTTGCATTGAATGATTACACAACACTGGTACAGTCAATCAAGACGGAGGCCGAAAGAACGAACATTGATACGTGGGTGTCGGTGGTAAGGTGCGGGGCTTGGCCCCGCGATGTGGCGGTAGAGACCGTCAATTCGCCAATCAAGCATCTGTCAGTACCATATTTATATGAGGCTACCGGTACCGGTACCCCCTTGTTCGATTCCGTCGCTAAGCTGATCGACATCATGGAAGACACTACAGATGCTTCATCGCCGGATGTGTCTTTCCTGATCATGATTATTACGGACGGTGAAGAAAATTGTTCTAAGACCAAGGCTTCTAATCTAGTCAATAGAATTGCACAGTTACAAAAAACGGATCGTTGGACATTTGTGTTCCGTGTTCCCAAAGGATCAAAATACACACTGACTAGAATGGGTATTCCGGATGGGAACATTCAGGAATGGGAACAGACTCAGGCTGGAATGCAGGTATCAACTGCTGCAACGACATCCGCATTCCAAGAGTATTATTCTGGCCGCGAACGGGGTATGAGGGCTACCGCATCTTTCTATTCTACAGACCTTACAAACGTTACACCCGCCGATCTTAAACAAAATTTAATCGATGTGACATCACAAGTCGCACTATGGCCAGTGCCTATGAACGATTCGGGTATTGCTATCAAGGATTTCTGTGAACGCCATTTAACAACCGATTTTCAGAAAGGTGCCGCATTCTATGAACTAACAAAATCGGAAAGCGTTGTACAAGACTATAAGAAAATTTGCGTGGTCGATAAGACAACGAATGCCGTCTATTCCGGAACAACATCCATCCGTTCGTTGTTGGGTTTGCCTGTTACCGGTAACATAAAATTAAAGCCTGGAATGCACGGTAATTACAAGATTTATGTACAGTCAACGTCTCTAAACCGTAAGCTGGTTGGCGGGACGTGTGTTCTCTATTGGGGAAATGCATCGTGATTGTACCGATAACACACTTTATTAACTCAAGCCTAATATATGGCCCTGTGATTTTTCCAATAGATATACGAAAAAGATATCGCAGATGCTATTATACATAAATTTAGCAAAGAGGCGCGTTTTAAATGATACACACGTTCCTTTTCATGTACTCCGAAATTATCAACGAAACAGGCATCGAAATAATTTCGGATGACTATTGGGCGCTATATTTGAAAACATATCGTGACCGATGTAAATAATTTAGGTAAAAACGAATGACTAAGATTATAAACTTGTTTGGTGGTCCAGGGTCCGGTAAGTCGACTTTGGCAGCTGGCGTTTTCTACGAACTCAAAAAGAACAACGTCAATTGCGAACTGGTGAATGAGTTTGCCAAAGACATTGTATGGGATGGTACCAACGCACTGTTGGAAAATCAACTTTATATTTTTGCTGAACAGTTCAGGCGGCAATGGAGATTGATAAATAAGGTTGACTACGTAATTACAGATTCGCCCTTGGCATTGTCTTGTGTTTATCACGATTACTATTCAATACAAAACGCCAAGAAAAACACCAAAAATTATATTGAAAGTACCAGAAATTTTTTCATGCAATCATTTCTGGAATTCGACAATTTGAACTTTGTAGTTAGACGGAAACCCTTATACAATCCGATTGGCCGCGTACAGACAGAAGATGCTGCAAAACGGATTGATAATGATATTTTAAAGTTATTACGTAATAATAGTATTCAATTTTTTGATACAGACTCGACGAACTTAGGTGTTCAGAGAGTCGTTTCATATCTTCTAGATGTTCCAAAGGAATAGATGTCAGTCATTAATGTTTCTAAGCGTTCAGGCCAAGTCGAAGCACTGGATTTAAATAAGTTTCACAAAGTTGTATTCTGGGCATGTGAAGGTTTGACGGGGGTTTCAGCATCAGAAGTTGAGCTACGATCATCTATCCAGTTCTATGACGGAATATCAACCACTGAAATACAAGAGACACTGATCAAAGCGGCATCAGAACTTATTTCAGCAGATACGCCAAATTACCAGCATGTCGCATCTCGTCTTATCAATCTTCAACTTAGGAAAGACGTTTATGGCAATCATGTCCCGTGCCATTTATACGACCATATTCATAATATCATACACCGTGGTTATTACGATTCTAATATCCTAGAAATGTATACCAGGGAAGAATTTGAAATTCTCAATACATTTATCAACCATGACAGAGACTATAACATCCCTTACGTGGGGATGGAACAGTTTCGTGGTAAGTATGCTGTTAAAGACCGTACCATCAATAAGATTTTTGAAACGCCTCAGATGGCTTTCATCCTGATTTCAGCGATCATTTTCTCTAAATATAAAGAAAATCGGCTGAAATGGGTCAAAGATTATTATGACGCAATTTCCACATTTGATATCTCTTTGCCGACGCCAATTATGGCGGGCCTACGAACACCACAGAAACAATACAGTTCGTGCACTCTTATCGAGACTGGCGATTCTCTGGACGAAATCAACGCAACTACTTCGTCTATTGTCAGATATGTTTCTCAAAAGGCTGGTATTGGTATCGGAGTTGGTCGCATTCGCGCTGTTGGTTCTCGTGTTCGGAATGGGGACGCTGTTCATACTGGCGTTATGCCTTTTCTTAAATTGTTTCAATCGGCTGTTTCCTCTTGTTCACAAGGTGGAGTCCGAAAAGGATCGGCAACCGCATACTACCCCGCATTCCACTACGAAATAGAAGACCTTTTAACTCTTAAGAATAACAAAGGCACTGACGATTCGCGGGTACGGCACATCGACTATGCAGTTCAGTTCAACAAGGTTCTTTATGAACGACTGCTGTCTGGATCTGATATAACTCTGTTTTCTCCGCATGATGTTCCGGACCTTTACGAAGCTTTCTTTGTAGACACAGAAAAGTTTCGCACTTTGTATGAGAAATACGAAGCTGATACGACCGTCCGCAAAAAGAAAATCGGAGCTATTGATCTATTCAGTAAGTTTGTTCAAGAGCGAAAAGATACAGGACGTATCTATCTAATGAATGTTGATCATTGCAACCAACATTCAGCCTTTATACCGGAAAAGGCACCAATATGTATGAGCAACCTTTGCTGCGAGATTCTTTTGCCCACTAAGCCACTCAAGGACATCAATGATCCGGAAGGTGAAATTTCGCTATGCACTTTGTCAGCAATCAATTGGGGGAAAATTAAAGAACCTCTTGATTTCGAAAGACCGTGCACTTTGGCGGTACGTGGTCTAGATGCTATTCTGGATTTACAAGAGTATCCGGTTGTTGCGGCTATGATTTCGACCAAGAACCGTAGACCACTTGGCGTAGGTATCATCAACTTTGCATATTGGATGGCCAAGAATGATCTCAACTATCAACACATTGATAGCAAAGGTCTGGCAACAATTCATGAATATGCCGAAGCATGGTCTTACTATCTGATCAAGGCATCGAATAGACTAGCCAAAGAATATGGCGCATGTCCTAAGAATGATGATACCAAATATTCGCTTGGTATTGTTCCAATCGATACCTATAAAACCGAAGTTGATCAACTCGCACCACCAACATATCAAATGGATTGGGATAAGCTCAGAGACGATCTTAAACGGCATGGTATTCGTAATTCCACTCTTATGGCTCTTATGCCATCGGAAACATCGTCACAGTTGTCAAACGCCACAAACGGCATTGAGCCACCTAGAGCATTAGTGTCAGTCAAACAATCCAAGCACGGTGTTCTCAAACAAGTTGTTCCTGAAATTCGTCGTCTTAAAAACAAGTATGATCTTCTATGGGATCAAAAGAGACCGGATGGTTATTTAAAAATATGTGCTGTCCTACAAAAGTTCATAGATCAAGCAATATCAGTCAATACATCTTACAATCCCAAACACTATCTAGACGAACAAGTGCCGATGTCTGAAATGCTTAGACATATCGTCATGCACTACAAGTTTGGTGGTAAGACCTTATATTACTGCAATACCAATGATGGTGCTGGTGAAATTGAAATAACACCACCAACAGCTACCGGAGAAATATCAATAGAAGAAGAGTCATGTTCTAGTTGTGTTATCTAACTAAATATCTTAAACAGATTTTAGAAGGATATGTGTTCATGAATTTTCGTAAAATTTTAGTCGGCGGTGCGTTCGTTGGTCTTTTGTTAACTGCACAGATGTATGGTCAGAAGCATGATGTTGATAAACCGGTGGTGAAGCCGCTGTTGGAAAAACCATCTGTTGCTCAACATGTTGCTCCACCTGTTGCACCGGTAACACCAATGGTTGTACAGCCCATACCCAATGCCGAGGCTGTCAAAGTTGACACGTCTGCCGAGTCTGTAGTAAAACCAACCAAAAAACCTACCAAAAAAGTCGTCCGGAAACCTGTCGTCAAAAAAGTTAAGCGTCAAGAAAGCAAATATTTCTTACAGGGGGAATGATGCCAAAATATGAACCAGCAGTAGCTACGCTAGCGTATGCTCTGTATGATTCTGAAAATACGACTCGCCTATCAGAAGAAAGATCGGGCGGTATCGTAGACGACTATTTCAAGCGAGCGCATGCGCTATTGTACATGATTAAAGAATATCAGGTCAAGAAACATCGTGTTGCTTTATCAAGGGCTATCCGGAATGGATAACATCGTGTTTCTGGATGTTGACGGGACGATGATCCCCAACAATTCAGAATTTATGCAATGCTTCAATCATGAAGCAGGGTCATATGTATATTGTCCGCTCATTACTCAGCGGCTCATTCAGTTTTGTAAAGATTACAATTGCCAAATTGTATATAATAGCTCTCACTGCGATCAAGGCCCTTTCAACATGATGAAACAGGCCACTCACAATGGCCTGAAAAATTTTCTTCATCATACGTACTGGACCACTGGATACCCCATAGCGTATGTAAATCGCCTAGATGCGGTCTATGCCTGGATAGGCCATAATACTGATAAGTTTAACTTCGTCATTCTTGACGACTGGAAACTGAAAGATAGGCGTGCCGTCAAGTTAGATCCCATAGTAGGGATCACAGATCGTGATCTCATAAAAGCTGCAAAAATTTTAGGATTTAAATAATGAGCTTTTCCGTATTTGATACCACGAACAAAGAAGATTTTACCAAGACCAAAATGTTCTTGGGAAATGGCATTTCCGTTGCCCGCTATGACAGACAGAAATATCCGTTTCTTGAAAAGCTAACCGAAAAACAATTGTCTTTCTTTTGGCTACCACACGAAGTTGATTGTACCAAAGATGCGCGTGATTTCAAGGTTCTGACGGATCACGAAAAGCATATCTTTACATCCAATCTCAAAAGACAAATTTTATTGGATTCAGTACAGGGGCGTGCCCCTACTGCTGCATTTGGTCCGATATGTTCTTTGCCAGAACTTGAGAATTGGATTGTAACTTGGGCATTTTCCGAGACAATCCATTCTAGGTCATATACGCATATTATCAGAAATGTCTATGCTAATCCATCTGAAATTTTTGACGAAATGATGGATATAGAGGAAATCGTTGCTTGCGCTAATGACATTTCGAACAACTATGACGAACTCATTCGGTTAACAACCGAAATGAACTATGGCTGCAATGCATCAAATATGGATGCTGAAGATTTGTATGAAATTAAAAGAGCGCTATGGCTTTGTTTGATGTCTGTCAATATTCTTGAAGGTGTGCGGTTTTATGTGTCGTTTGCATGTTCTTGGGCATTTGCTGAACTTAAGAAGATGGAAGGCAATGCCAAAATTATTAAGCTAATTTGTTTCTCGGATGATACAGATATTTTGACTACCGCTGGTTGGAAACGGTTCAAAGACTTGCTGCCGAATGACAAAGTTGCACAGTATCATAAAGATGGAACGGTGACATTTGTTATTCCGACAAATTATATCGAACAAGATCATGATGGAGAAATGGTACATTTCGGTGGTACTGATCGTGCAAGATTTGATATTTTGGTAACACCGGACCATCGTATGGTATACGAGGAAAATGCACAACTCAAAGAATCGTTAGCAAAAGACTTCAATCCGAGTTGTGAGAAGTATTTTTACGGAACTGGGGCGGTTAAAGGCGAAAGGGTTGGGTTGACGCAATATGATAGATTCCGTATTGCTGTGCAGGCAGATGGTTTCATTAGCGATAGATATGATGGAAGTATTTCAGGGACAATTCCGGTTGCGTTTCATCTTAAGAAAAGTCGTAAAATCGATAGACTACAAAGTATCATTGACAGTTTATCAACATATGGTGTCACCTATACTAAAACCATTCGTGATGATGGATTCACGGATTTTACTGTAAACGTGCCTAAAATGCTGACAATTGATAAGACATTTAATTGGGTAGAATTAGATACTGTAGATTATCTTTTCTGCCGACAGTTTATCGAGGAACTTTCACAATGGGATGGGCATCTACGTAACAAAGACTTTTCTCATATTTACTATTCTACTACCGACGAACGATGTGCTGATGTAATTCAAGCAATCGCGTCATTATCCGGATGGGTGCATTACAGGGGAATTCAAAAGGACGACCGAAAGGAAACTTATAAAGATGTTCATAGAATATCAATCTATCCACGCAAAACAAAATGGAATACACTCAACTCTGCAAAATCTAAGAAAGTAGTATCGTACACCGGTAAGGTATACTGTGTCACTGTTCCGTCATCGATGATTATTGTACGACGCAACAATAAAGTTGCCGTTTGCGGTCAATGTCGCGATGAAAATCTTCATTTGGCTGGTACACAACAGTTGCTTAAGGTCATGCCTTCTGATGACTCGGATTTTGTTGCGATCCGGAAAGAGACAGAAGATGCTTGTATCAAGATGTTTGTTGATGCCGTCAATCAGGAAAAGGCATGGGCCAAGTATTTGTTTAAAGACGGCTCTATGATTGGTCTGAACGAGCAATTGTTGTCTGACTATATCGAATGGATCGCCCATAGAAGGATGCTTGCTGTTGGGCTTCGAAGCCCCTACAAAGGAGGTTCTAACCCACTGCCATGGACTCAAAAATGGATTGCGGGCGCTGATGTACAGGTGGCCCCACAAGAATCGGAAATTCAGACCTATACTATCGGCCAGATCAAAATGGACATGGGCGATACTAGCATTAAGGATTGGGAACTATGATCAGACGAGAACTAAATAGGAGACATATTATGAAAGTCTCCTATGACATACGAAAATCCTTGGTTGTATAATTCAGAACCATTCACTGCCGATCTGATAGCCGACTATGTTTCTTTTGTTTACTGCATCACAAACACCACCACAAACAAAAAGTACATCGGGAAAAAATCTTTCTATGCACGAAAATACAAAGTTGTCAAGAAAAAACGTAAGAAACTGACAGTCGAATCGGACTGGCAAACCTATTACGGGTCTAATGAAATTCTTGTCAACGATGTCGCGACGTTAGGAACAGATAAGTTTTCGCGCGTTATACTACGACTCTGTAAGTCCAAGGGTGAAGCGTCTTACTTTGAAGCCAAAGAACAGTTTGCCGTTGATGCTGTACTGTCCGTCAATTACTACAACAATTGGATATCTGTCAGGGTACGCAAAAGTCACATGTCACACATCAAACTGGTAAGTGAGTAGACGACTCGCCTCAATCGTGCTACAAGGACTGAACTGATGACACATGAATTTTTCTATTTGTCAAATCATGAAGTTCGGCGATGGTTACTATATAACTATTCCAAACGGCTCTTGGACGAAGGATTTCTAGAACCTGCCATAGCAGCAATGTATTCTTTGGCTGCGTCCAAAGAAGACGGTGATCGGTTTATGAATGGACTGATGCATAAGTATCGTGCGGTAGTGCGTGATGATTGGGGCGACTCGGGCTGATACAATGGGAAAATTTAATATGATCAACCAATTCATGGGTGAAATGAGTTTACTAGACGCCAAGCTGTATAGTGGCGAGATCACACATCAAGAGTATCAGGCGGCAGTTATTCACCTTCAAAAACATGTTGATAGTTTCGTTTTCATCGACGAATCCGTGAAAGCAAAATATTTTCCCGTTTTTAGTAATGTCATTCATTTATCCTCAATTTCGGCAAAGGATAAGAAATGAAAAATACACCGGTCTTGGTGGGTGTGTGCAGCAAATGTAATGGTTACGTTATAAACCTAAATCCATCGGGTGTCTATGTGAAAACCCATATTTTATTCTGCACTGGTTGTGGTGCAGAGACACACGACATACAATTAAAAAAAGAATAAAAATATGGCCGCTTGGTGGAATTGGTATACACATGAGACTTAAAATCTCACGCCATCGGCTTATGGGTTCGAGTCCCATAGCGGCCACCATATACGAGGGTTAAAATATGCCGAGTAAATTTAACTGTTATAAGGTTTGGTTCGGCGGTGGTTCGAAGATAATATCATCATTTGATACATGGCTAGAAGCGGCGCGTTACATTTCTGTTGAACGTGAATGTAGGCCAACACGGGGATGGTATTATATAGAAGAAAATAGGAAACGCAAAGATGTACAGAAGTTACAAACAAATTGAAAATGTTGTAATTGCATGTTTTATTTTATCCAGCCCACTTGCCCTTCTCACACATATCGTTTGTTTTGCCAATAAATCCGTCTTGTTATTCCCGGAGATGATTTTTGGTATCATCGGCATTTTTGTATTCCCGGTAGGAATCCTTCACGGGTATTTCATCTGGTTCGTCATGGCAAGAGGGATGGGATAATGCGACACTATACCGTCAATTGTATGTACGGGAATTCGGCAACAGTATATCTGTTTATGTGTTGAGCCACCGGTATAATAGACGCTTATGACAAATGTAAAGCTGCTGGATATTGGCCCATTTCTGTCGCATGCGTCGACTAGAACCGGAGAATAGGTAATTTATAATGGAACACATGTTACTGACACTCGTGGCATTTGCAATATGTGTTGTGGCATATTTTACCGGTTGGTCTTGGCTAATTTTTTCGGCGACATATGATGATTTGTCGCGATATTATGTGTACAAAATATTTTTAGGTTCTGTGATACTTATCCTATGGACATATGCTATTCTGTCGGGATTTCTTATCTTGTTTAGAATGTTACAAACCCTGGACTGATACAGCAACAGAGGAATTGTAGAATGATAAACTTTCAACAAATTATAGAAAAATCCGTCAAGGGTGTTTTGATGCAGGGTTGTAGATCATTGGCACCGGGATCAAAAGACATCTGTGCTTATCGTGGTATTAATGGTAGTAAATGTGCTATCGGTCATTTAATAGATGACCAATATTATGATCCTTCGTTCGAAGGTCAAAACATATACAATATGAGTGTACAACGAGCTGTCAGTAAATCGTTGCTAGGAACGGGTGACACGCTTCCGAGAAAATTATCTAATTTATTGATATACTTACAGTCGGCACACGATTCGTCTACTGATATGGAGGATTTCTTACATTTGGTTGAGATGAATTTAAAAATGCACAACTTATCTAATTTGGAGCAAATCGAGATTACTTGGTAATGATCATAAATAAACGAAAAGGAGAATGATTATGAATTCACAAGTTTGTAATTGCGTTGGTCCCCAAAACGGCCAGCCGCTATGCCCATGCGCCATGAAAACCGTTAAGGTTGTTGATGGTCGTTATGTTCAGGTTATCGATTTAGGTGAAGCAAAATCAGAAGGCGTTGGCATGTGGCCAAGCACTTTCACTGACACAAAAACTTTCTTAGCTGAATGAAATGTGTGTGTAGTTTAATGGTAAAACATTGGTCTCCAAAACTAACGATGTGGGTTCGATTCCTACCGCACGCGCCATGAAAACATTTAAAAATATCTATCAGAATCAGATTCTATCATCACGGTATATCACGGTTCGAAAAACAAGATTTCCTCATTCGAACCGGAATACTTGACCGGTGGACATGATCAGCGTGGCCCTGGTTTATATACGACAATTGATCCCGCTGAAGGGTCTACATACGGGAAACACCTTCACCACATCCGTCTTGACACGTCCAATTTTATCACACCAAAAACAAAAGTCAAAAAGTCGGTAATAAAAGATTTAGTACATTCGTCACCGCATTTTGCGGATGTAGTTTCTAATTGGCACGAAAATCCACATGAGGGTAGTAAACACCTAATCAAATCTATTTGCTCTGCACCTAACATGCACGAAGCACTAGAACGCACTTGGTACGATGCATATCACGCCGATAATCATGCGTATCTAGAACAAGTGTCCATGCACTATCACGGTGCTGTTGTACATCCCGACAAATTCAGGCCGTCACATAGACACTTTATTATCTGGAATGGCCGCGCGATCAAGTCCATACACCACGAAGGCGAGTAACACACCCTTACCCTAATGGAGGAATGGTTATGTCTGATACATATTGGTTTATGGATGATCGAAAAAACATTTATACTAAATGGATGGGATTAAGATTGTCGGACGAAACTATCAAACAGCTTTCGGCATATGAAGATTCGTTGTCCGTAAGTTCTGGTAGTGGTGTGATGGATTTCTTATACAAAGTGGCATTTATATGCCGCGATTTGATCGATCATGACAGAGCAATACGTGTGTTGCTTTCTTCGAATCATATCTCGTTATATCAATTAAAGGGGTTTCTAGAAAAGTGCGAAACACTTAATGTAACAGGAAACCGATTTCAATCCCAATTAAACGAATTTACAATTCATCGCGATCTAAATTTAGTTTCAATAGCAAAAATATTGAATTATTCGGACATAATATCGATTGTTATTAACGAAAACACCGAAAAAATAAAAACCTCAGAAAATTTAGATAAGTTGGAAAATTGGTTAGTTGGGCAAATCATGAAAAACATTGAAGATAAACGTTCGGTAGACGTTGCAGAAATAAAAACACACGTAAGAGATCGAGTCAAAACGATGAGATGATATAAGGTGGTAACGTTCCCTTAACTCGAATCGGTGTATGTTCTGAACATCGGACGGGGAGCCATAGTGGTAGAGGCTACCTGCTCATAACAGGTCTATAGTGGGTTCGAATCCCACACCGTCCACCATTAATAGGACATATCGCGATGCACGCTTTATACGAAGAATTTCAGAGAGCTAAGAAAGCGATCTTAATTGGTGAGAGATTACATAATTCCTTGGTCAATGGTTGTTCGGTCAATCCTGAAAACGCTTTATCGCATCTGATGATGCTCATGTCAGTTTATCATCCGGAACTTTACCGAAAATTTGCATCTTCAGCGGAAATAGTTATCAACGATCAAATTGATAAGATGCATCTATGAAAAACAAACCAGATATTAATGATTATAAAAGATTCCTAGAACGGTGGGATACTGAAAAATATACCACTTTTCAGTATCTCCGATTTGGTCAGGCGTTTGTCAAGGAATGTTGTGACAGGGGAACTATCATACCTGCCATATTCTATGAGCCGGACGAACATAAAACTGATAGAAGAATTAGAGAATATATCGAAAGTGGAAGATACGAATTAGAATTGGACATGTTAACAGGAGAACTGAGAGGCGATGAAAACTTTGATGGATGATTATCTTCGGATTGTAACGTTTGCGTTTTTCTTGGCGGTTATCTTTTTTATAGTACCCCAAGGATTGTCGAGTCGATTAGATTTTGAATTTTTTGGTGCCCTGATTTTGGGGGCTATGAGTCCGATTATTGGGTATTTAATCGTCAAGCCATGGGTAGAATATGCGTTTGATAGAATTATCGAATTGCTCAATAACGAAAAGGACCGGGATACAAAATGAAGATGGTTGTTGGATTAGCCATGGCATCTCTAATGATAATCATTGCTGCTGGAATGCATAACTATTGCTGGACCACAAGTAATGATCCTGTATGTGAACATTTTATCGGAGATGTTCTCCCGTGAAAGTTGGCCAAAAGCGCAACCGTTTATTTCCATGGAACATCTAGATGAACGAGAAGGTGATGCCCGCGCAATCAAGACGTATGTCGCACCCCAAACCTACAGGATTTAATATGAAAGCTATTATCGGTCTTGTCTTGGTATCCTTGATGATCGTCCTTGGCGCAGCAGGATGTTCGATTAAATCAGTACCAGCGGGATATACTGGTGTTAAAGTTTATTTGCTGGGATCATCAAAGGGTGTTGATTCAGAAGAATTATCAGTTGGACGTTATATGTTAAGTTGGAACGAAGAACTGTATTTGTTTCCAACGTTCATGCAAAACTATTGCTGGACCAAGGGTATCGATCCTCAGTGCGGTTCTTCCAATAATGAAGAATTTATTTTCCAAACCTCTGAAGGATTGTCAGTATCAGCAGATATCGGCATTTCCTATCAGTTAGACCCCAAGAAAGTCAACGAAATCTTCCAGAAATATCGACGGGGCGTGGCAGAAATTACCGACACGTTCTTGAGAAATATGGTACGTGATGCTCTGGTCAAACATTCATCGGCCAAAGAAATTGAAGATGTATATGGCAAGGGCAAGGCATTATTGATCACGGAAGTCGAAAAGACTGTTAGGGACGAAGTGAAACCTATCGGTATCATTATTGATAAGATTTCATGGATCGGTGACGTTCGCTTGCCACCCAAGGTCATTGAAGCATTGAACCTTAAAATCGAAGCGACACAGAAAGCTCAGCAGAGACAGAATGAAGTCGCAACTGCCCGTGCGGAAGCGGATAAGAAGATTGAAGAAGCCCGTGGTCAGGCCGAATCGATTACGGTGGTCGCCAAGGCACAAGCAGCAGCGAACAGAATCATTGCGGAATCCATCTCGCCCGCACTGAATGCGTACAAGTCGATTGAAAAGTGGGATGGTAATTTACCTAAGATTACGGGAACAGCAGTACCATTTATTTCCATGGAACAGTTAGATAAAAAATGAAAACTAATTTTTCAAGAGTGAAAGATTTCCACCGTGCCTTCAATCAACAAATTTCTACAAAACCACAGTTGTTAGATACAACCACCGCCGAGTTGCGTATGGAATTGATCGATGAAGAATTCACGGAACTCGAAGTTGCAATTCAGCAACAAAACATAATTACTATCGCTGACGCATTGACGGATCTTTTGTATGTCGTGTATGGTTTTGGTGTGTCTGCGGGTATCGATCTAGATGCATGTTTCAGAGAGGTACACACATCTAATATGACAAAACTCAATTCAGACGGTACAGCAATTTACCGTGAAGATGGAAAAGTTTTGAAAGGGGAGAATTACCGTGCTCCGGATTTAAAAAAAGTTCTTTTTAGTTAGACGTGCGTAGAAACAATTGTTTACGATAAACTGATTAGGAAAACAAAATGAAAATCGCACGTAACGCAATCGCAAGTCTTGTCGCACTCGGTTCTATGGCAACAGTGGCTTTTGGAGCCGACCTTGGTCGCGGATCGATTAAAGACGATTTCGATGCACCTGTTGAAAACAAACTGTTCTATGGATCTCTTTCCGGTGGCATCGATTCTTCGGATCGATCCGGAATCGCGGGATTGGCAATCGGTTATCAGCTCAACAAATTTCTGGCAGTAGAATTGACGTATGATCACGCTTTTGGATTTGACGGTGATAACGTTGTCAGCACGTTAGTAGATCAGTATGACCAGTTCGGCATCAACGCAGTTCTCGGTTATGATATTGGTCGTTTGACACCATACATTCTTGCTGGTGTCGGTTATCAATGGACGATTTTGGACCGTGAAGTAATTTATGTCCTCGGTGGTGGTGTTAAGTTGGATTTGACACCAACCAAACAGCTTGATCTCCGTTTCCGTCATATTGAAAAACAGGACGCGGCGGCATTCTTCGCTGACGACTCGTCAAATCTCTTGACGGCGGGTCTGACGTTCAAGTTCTAATTTTTACAGTCGATTCATCGTGGTGAGGGGTAGGTTTGTTTTTCAGACCTACCCTTTTTTAATCAAAAATCCAGGGACGTCCGTGATATGGCTGATATCCGTAAATATCCATACAAGCTCTATCGTGCTGGTGAGTTTTTTGTTCTGTGTAGAACAAAACGAGAATGTACACTAATCTTACCCAAACGTTACCCATGGAAAATTCGACCGGTCAGTTACACGAATCTACAGAACAAATTCTCAGTTACCGGTGCTAACGATATATTAAAGATTTTCGGAGATGATTGGATATCATACAACAAAACGTTAAGGTTCCCGCAGAAAGCCTCAGTGGATATACTACCGGTAAGTCAGTTTAAAGATCGTTATTGAGCACATCATGATATGACCTACTATTTGGTCGGATACATCATCGCGGCACTGTCGGTTATGTTCAGTATTCAATGTGGAACTTTACCGGTAAAACATTTACCTCCAGAGGAATTCGTGCGAGTGATGTGTATGCTTCCAATCGTGTTGTTAGCCTATCCAGCATTTGTATTGATGGCTGTTGTCATTTTATTAACAGAAAGGGATGTTTAATGATAAACGATTACGAAATTTCAGTTTCGTATGTAATTTTTTGTATTGCACTAATTATTTTAGTGGGGTGGGTTGTAGTATGACATTCGCTGTTTTTAATTATATTTTTATGTATGTAGTTTCTTATATCATCTTACTTTCAGCACTATTGTGGTTATTGATAAAATGGTAGAAATTATAGTTTACGGGTACTTACTAATCACGTTTGCAGTTATGGGAATATTTGTACGTGAAGTGTATTTTGACAGATACCTTTTTGACTGCAATATTGCGCCGAAGAATCACTTGATAATTGGATTAGCCCTTATCATAGTATCCGTGGCTTGGCCGTATGCACTGTTCCTATTCATTAAACGGAGGCTGTTCCGATGATCGTATACAACAAAGGCAATCTTCTAGTACATTCCACAGACAAAATTATAGTTCATGGTGTGAACTGTTTGGGTGTCATGGGTGCTGGTGTGGCGCTTTCTCTAAAACTTAAATATCCGGAGTTAGAACCTAATTATAAGGCATATTGCAAAACGTGGGAAGGTGATAGTCCAAACCTTTTGGGCGAAGTTTTTCCTTTCCTTGCCAATGATGGCATATTAATTTTAAATATGTTCACACAAGCCAAAGTTTCGTCTCACGGTGACAAAATGGTTTCTTATGATGCCCTATACGATGGTTTTATCAAAGTCTCTGAGTTTTGTGTAAACAACGATGTATCATCAATATCTATTCCTAAAATAGGGGCTGGTCTCGGCGGTGGTAGATGGAGTATAATCGAGAAGATTATTGAAGAAACTGTCGATCCTTCCATCACAGTGAACGTTTGGGTCTTGTAAAGGAAACGGACATAATCGAAATTGCAATCTTTATGTATGCGGTTGGTTACTTTGCATACTTCGTATATGGGATACATGTACTGTGTGACGAGTGTATGGAGTATTCTTTGGGTGATAAAATTATCATGATAGCGGTCGATGCCATCATATGTTTAATATGGCCGCTTTTTGCTTTAGAATACATATGTAAAAAACTTATCAAAGGATAAATGACTGACTATGTCTAGAAAACTTGCGTCAATTCGACGTATTAAAGAAATTATTCCTCATACTAATGCCGATGCGTTAGAACTTGCTCTGATTGACGGATGGCAGGTGGTCGTGAAAAAGGATGAATTCAAGCCATCCGACCATTGCGTGTATTTCGAAATCGACTCATTTCTTCCTAAAGAGGAACGATATCAATTCCTGGCACGTAACAGTTACCGGTCAACACCAAATCTCGGCGACGGGTACAGACTCAGAACTGTCAAGCTGCGCGGCGAACTATCTCAGGGTCTTGCTCTCCCCATTAACATGTTTCCGGAACTGGTGGATGTAGCACTTTCTGATGATCTAGAAGTATCAGACATTCTAAAGATTCAAAAATTCGAATTGCCAGAACCGACATTGCTACGTGGTACTGTCAAGGGCAAATTCCCGTCGTTTATTCGCAAGACCGATCAAGAGCGTGTTCAAAATTTGATCGGTAAGATTTCCCGGTATTACAAAGATGATGAATTTGAGGTGTCCGTCAAACTCGATGGATCGTCTATGACTGTCTATTGTAAAGATGGTCAGGTTGGTGTATGCTCTAGAAATCTAGATTTGACTGAAGACGACACCAATGCCTTTTGGAAAATGGCCCGTCATTATGATCTACCGGTACGCTTGCCCGCACTCGAAATGAATATCGCCATTCAGGGTGAGCTTGTAGGACCAGGAATTCAGGGCAACCCACAGAACCTAGACAAGTTGGATTTTTACGTTTTTGACATCTACGACATAGACCGTCAAGTGTACATGCTACCTTGGGAGAGGCGATTGATCACATCCGTATTGGGTCTCAATCATGTACCGGTAATCGACGAAAAACTATCACTGTCACACCTGTCACATGATGAACTCAAAGATTACATCTTAGGTTTGACTGAAGGGACTTGTGTTCTGACTGATAGACCACGGGAAGGAATCGTGTTTAAATCCTTAGAGGCCGCATTTTCGTTCAAAGCCATCGCTAACTCCTATCTACTAAACGAGAAATCTTGACATGACCGGGAAACTATCGATGCGAGATGGAATTAATATTACCGGTATATTGCAAGATGGCACACCCATAATTCGGGTTATAGACAAGTTAAATGATATAATCTCTAGAATACCAGCAGAATATATCAAGAACGCTTGGCTGGAAATAGACATTGATTATTACGAATCTGCTAGGTTAGACGCCCGGATCGTCTATGACAGACCAGAAACAGACGACGAATCCGAGAGACGCTTAGCCAAAGAAAAGATTCTCACGAAAGAAAGAAACGAGGATGACCGCAAAACATACGAACGGTTAAAAAAGAAATTCGAAGGTAAAGACAAATGACCACCGTTGCTTACTGTTCCGATCTCCATCTCGAATTCAATGATGTTCCGGAAAAATTTCCGGGTGCAGACTATCTGTTGGTTGCTGGTGACTTTACCGTTGCAAAATATTTGAAGAGTCATCGTACTGATAGTGACTCTGATAAGATGCGTAAAAAGGTTAATACGTTTCTCGAAAGGACTGCGCACTACAAGGGTGTTTATTTCATATCCGGAAATCACGAACATTACTCAGGTGAAATCTCCGAGTCTCAGGGGATTATGAACGCTTATCTCGAAAAGTCCGGGCATACCAATCGTAGGTACATCGATCTGTTCGAACCGGTGGTTTTAGACGACAAAAACGTTCTGTTGGCCGCGACACTCTGGACCGACATGAATAGTGACAATCCACTGACACACCTACATGTGTCCGGTGGAATGAATGATTTTGTCGTTATCGGGAACGGTGGTTCTAAAATTTTTACGACACAAGACGCCATGAAAATCTTCCACGATACGATTGCATATTTCAAACACATGTATACACAGTGGCCTGGAATGAATTTTGTGGTGATGACACATCACGCACCGTCATTCGAATCCAACCATTTCCCCCGGAGAGTTGATCTTATTTCGGGCGGTTATTGTTCCAATCTAGAGAATTTCATCCTGCAACACGATAAGATAAAGTTATGGATACATGGCCATACACATCGTAATGTAGACTACAAGATCGGGGGCTGTCGGATCGTTTCTCACCAACGAGGATACAGCCGCAGAAACAGTGTGTATGGCGATAATTGTTATGATGAATTTGATATCTCCAAGACAATCACAGAAATTTAACGATTGCCTTGTATAAATAGAAGCATGACAGTGATGATTGGGAGAAAACGTCAAGACTCGGGGGCAGTACCCGACGTGTCCACCAACAGCCGATTACGGTCGAATAGCAGGGATAAGCACCCTACGGGAAATTTTAATTTGCCCCGAAAAAGTTACTGAGAACTTACCATTCTTGGGTAGTCGGTTGTTGATGGGCACGAAATAGGTTCGATTGGCGGATGGAAAACGGTCGGAGTCATCGATGATTGCACGTTACGCATAACAAATGTCACTAAGAATGACTACAATGACGGTTACGCTCTAGCAGCTTAATTGGTCGGGGTTTTAGGAAGTTTGTACCTAGCAACAGAAACAAACAACACATCTCAATTAATAGGTGCCCCCAATGTCAACATGGTTGCTCAATTATCTAAAGTTTTTGGCGCAAGTGTTTACTATTGTTTTTACCATGTTCTTTACCATGGTGGTCATTACTATCATAATTTCAGTGTTACGAGAACACTCATATCAGATCAGTGACGAAAGTATATTAATAATACCACTAATCATTCTGTTTGTTTTTTCCCCGATTTATTTTTATAACAAAGGATGAAAACATATGAAACAATTTTTTAATTCGTTGCCAGGATGGTTACAAGATTATTTGTTTGTGTTAATTTTCTTGCTTGTTTGTTTAGGGACGGTGGCATCACCATTTGCCTTTATGATTTTACTTGCCACTGTTGTTCAATACGGAACCTATACCTATTGGACTCTTTATACTCTAATTGCTATATTTGTGAACGGACCACTCGTTTTTTATGTGACCAGAGACAGACGCGAAAGATAAAATTTATTACAGTGCTTTGAAAGACTAACTTAGTTATGGAGAATTTAACGTGCGTCAAAAGAAAACTTTTTTAGAAGAATTTGACATCGCGATGAAAAAATATCCGTCCACACCACCATACCAGATCATTAAGAACGCTTACGAATTTGGTTTGCCCACAATGCGGTTCTCCGTGGCCAGTGCTGATCGATTAGCCGCTGCTCTACACTTTTACACCACACGAAAGGACTAATAGGCAATGATCAAGAGAATTGAAATAAAGGTATCTGATAAAAAATATGGCGGGCTCAATTCAGAGATCCGGACACCTGTCACAGTCGTTGGATCAACTTCGGCAGAAGTTTCCATGAACATCTTGATTTATATTTTGGAATCGAGTCATCTATTTTCTAAATCCAATTTCACCAGAGCAGAATCGTTGCATCTATTTAATGAAATTGAATATACGTTAAATAGAATGATTACTGACACATTTAACCCAAATATCGAGAATCAGTCGGTGCATGATAACTGGATTCCCGTGGTATATCCGGAATACAAAACCGGTTGGATTTATACATTAGAAGTTGTCTCTGTCGATAGAGAATTGAATCTTGATCCAGTAATTGTTGATGTCACATTAGGGGTTCCCGCCGAAGCTAAACGTTCCCCCGGTAGACCAAAGGCTGTCAAACATGTTGTTACAGAAACTACAGAGTCTAGCGAACGATCCAAAACACTTGGAAATACAACCGCTAATCTTGGAAGCAATTGACGAACTACGAGCTTTATCAGGTGATCTTTCAGTATGTCAATTACAACTGGACGCTAAGCATACAACTTTAGGGTATGATCATGGATGTTCCGGAAAACATAAAAAATAACCAGTTCAAGTACATACAGGCGTTAGAGTCTGGTATGTATCTGCAAACTACCGGGGTGTTAAAGCGGCAACGCAACGACGGACAAGTGTGTCTGTATTGCGCTTTGGGCTTAGCTGTTCTATTGACCGGTCACGATAAATGGGACGATAGCGATGTTATCGAAGAACTGCTAGAAGATGAGTATGATATTGATACTAAACATCAAATGGCAATCATTCATCGAAACGATCTTGATTCTCAAAGTTTCTTTGAAATAGCCAGATACCTTCGTCATAAATGGGGATTTGAAAATGACCGAAGAACAGATCGCAAATGTCAATAAATGGGTGGCGGCTTTACGATCCGGCAAGTATCAACAGGGTTTCGGTTCGCTCAATAGAAACGGAAACTATTGTTGTCTCGGTGTTCTTGCAGACATCAACAATATCCCTACTAGAAAAAGCGTTACTAGCACGACTGTAGGTTATGACTTTCTCCCATGGGAGAACAACGATGAAAACTTCGGAACTATACCGGACGAATGGTGGTTGACACACACAGGATTGAGCTGCATGCTTAAATCCCAATTAATAGTTATGAACGATACTGATCAAAAGCCATTTGCGGATATTGCAAACAG
>FSSH01002461.1_pt1 | contig 27474 bp, 16 predicted proteins | sample 1166101 | NCBI WGS metagenome assembly FSSH01 (sample SAMEA32972668, study PRJEB13176) | freshwater metagenome | biome: Drinking water system; feature: Biomass in drinking water that filtered by 0.45 um membrane; material: drinking water | place: USA | collected 2012-12-20 | depth 0 m
ATTTGATATAAAAAAGATTTTTAATTTTACGAAAAATTAAATTTAATTTCCAGTATACATTATATTTCAATAAAAATACAACAAAACAAAAGTAATTGCGAGCCTATGCTGCTAAAAACACGCCCTAAACTACCCTAATATTTTTTTTAATTAGTTTAAAAAAAATTTTATATAAATATAAATATTACATAGATAAAATATCAACGTTATTTTCTAAAAAAACTTAATTATATAAATTATTTAAGTTTTTCATAAAAATTTTTAAGTTTTATTAAAATAAAATTGTGTTTTAATTTTTTAATGCCTCAGTTAGATATTCTTATTTGAATGAATCTTGTTTTTGCCACTACAATATGTTTTTGGGGTCTTTATTATATTATTATAAGATTGTTTTTAGTAAATTACCAATTAATCTTAAATTTAAGATTAAAATTTAAAAATACATTCTTCAACGCTGTTTATGTTATATTGGTATTGCTTTTTAATTATAATTTTCAAAATGTTAAATTATTTTTAAAATCTCAAAATATTGCGCAAAAAAAAAATAACATTTTGTATTATTTTTGTACAAAATTTATTAATGCGTTTTATTTTGTAATTTCTTTTTTAAAATTTAATATGATTTCTGAATTATTTATAACAGTACATTATTTTTTTTATGTATTAAATTATAATAATAATTCAAGTTCGCATGTGTAAAAAATTATTATTATAATTTATAAAACATAAAAAAAAAAAATAATTTTTCAATAAAAAATAAATGTCGTATACTTATTTTGATTTAATAAAAAATGTATTTGATGATTTTTATTCCAATAATTATTGGTCTACTGCTCTAAATGTTATACAATTAGAAGACTTATTTAGTTTTTGTATTTTTTTAAAAAAAACTTTTTTAGGTTTATATTTGGCACATCTTTTATGTATTTATGGTATTATACAATTGTTAGCTAAGGTGGTATCTATCATAGGACAACGCACTACAATTTTATATTTAAAAAGTACATTACTTTTACTAGTTTGTATTATTTTTTATAGTATAATTACTTATATTTGCCAAAATATATATATCTTTTATTTACAAAACACCAATTTTCTTTTTGATGCCTTACTAACTGATAATTATTATATTCTAATTTATATTTTTATCTTTAGTTTTTATGGGTTATATTTATATAACCAAGCTATATTAAAAATTAAAAATAAATTAATTTGAGATATTAATTCTGAAATATTATTATTGCTAAATATAGCAACGTATTTAAATTTAAAAATAATAACATGTGGTAATTTATTATATTTTATTATATTAATCGAGTCTTTAACTTTATTACTTATTGTCGTATGTGTTTCAATGGGTTTTTTAAAAGAAGATCTTAAATCTGCGGAAGAAGCTGGATTTAAATTATATATAAATAATGCTGTCAGTACTGGGTTTTTACTTTTAGGCATTAGTCTAATATATGGTTGTACTGGTTTAATAAATATTGCAGATATTTCTTTTTTTTTAAATAATATTTTAAATACGGGCTTCTCTTCAAATTTTTTTTTTAATATCAAAGATTTTTTATTAATAATAGGGTTTATTTTTTTTCTTGTTGGTATATTTACCAAAATGATGCAAAGTCCTTTTCATTTATGAGCCAAAGATATTTACGAGGGTAGCTCTTTTTATTTTACAGGATATTTAGCAACTATTTCAAAAGTAGGTATTTTATTTTTTTTTGTTAATAGTATTTTATTATTTAATAAGTGTGACATTCTTATGAATTTATGTTTATATTTAGGTCTATTTTCTACATTTATTGGTATTTTAGGTTCATTACAACAAAAAAAATTTAAAAGTTTTATTGCATACACATCAATAGCAGCTATTGGTCCTTTATTAATAATTTGCGGGGTTTCTCCTTATATTTATAATATAAATATTATATCTAATATAGTATTACCTTATATTTTAAGTTATATCGGTATTGTATTATTTTTATTTATTATTATAGGCCGTTTAGGCAAAATACATATTTATAACTATAATACAATTAAACATTCTAAAATAAAAACTATACGAAAATTTACATTTATACAATTGAAAGAATTAAGTGAATTCGCCGGATTATGATTTAAACATAAATCACTTACTATTTTAATTTTAATATTATTACTTACGTTAATAGCGATACCACCATTTTTTAATTTTTTATTAAAAACTTATATATTACTTGTTTTTGTAAAAACAAGTAATCTTGTGATCGCTTTTATATTTTTATTATATGGTGTAATTGGTTGTTTATATTATTTAAAAATCATAAAATTAATGATTTTTGACCATGTAAATAATCATATATATATCTTAAAAACAACATTTTTTGCAAACTTAATATCAACTACATGTATTCTTTTCTTAACAATTGGATTTATGTATCCAAAAATCGTCTTAAATTTATTTTTCAATTTAAATTAAAAAAAAAAAAACAACAAACAAATTAAATGATAATTAATACAATAATATTAAATAATAATAGCGTGTTCTTCGACCCGCTTGGTCAATTTGAAGTTTTAAATAACTTAACTAGCCCCCTAAATTTAATTAGCGGGGCTATTGATTTTTTTGCAAATACAGCACATTTAAAATTCGTAGAAAATTGCAGTGACTTTTTTCAAAACTATATTACAGTACAACTTACTATATTTCAACTTAACTTATTTTGTGGATTAAAATTATTACCTTTTTTAGTATTAGAGCCTAATATAATTTTTTTAAATTTAATAGATGATTCTTTATATAATCTTTTTACTAAAACATATGCAATTCCACAAGATAAATGTAATACATTACAAATTACAGAATTATTAAAATTTTTTGATTATTTAAAATCTGTAACATTATATCAAACATATACACCATTAAAGTTAGCTTTTCAAAACAATTTAACATTTCAAAATTACTTTATTAATTTTTTTATACAAGATTTATATATTTCAAAATTTGTGTTAACAGCACAAGAAAATACTTTACGTACTTTAAATTTATTTGGTTTACTATATAACCAACATTTAACACAAGATCCTCAAACAGCATTATTAAATGCTGCGCTAAGTCCACATAATATCTCTTTATATTATCAATCACCAGAAATCATTAAATCAAATAATTCTTTATATGGTCCTGATTTTGGTATTTTTACTAAATTATTCGGCGTTAGTGTTTCCGACATTAGTAATATAATATTTGAAAATGCACCAGAAAATACGGATAGTGCTGGTCAAGAATTAGCACTTTTAATTGGCCTTCGTATAGTTCTTGATTATTTCCATGAAAATTTAGTAGGTCTTGAACGTCTTTGTAATAATTTTATATCTGCTTTTGATTTAATACAAGCGGATATATATAAACCGGATAATGGTGTTCTTATTAAAATTTCATCTAAAGATAATTTAGAATTTTGTATAGATCCTTTAGGACCAATTGATTTTTGACGTTTACGTGTAAATACAAGATATCATACAGAATTTTGACCTGACATAATTAAAGCGAATTCTACGCACATTTTAGATAAATCTATAGCACTAGCAAAAACTTTACAAACAGAAGTAGTAGATACAAGTACTGCCGGGCTTGCTAAGATTTTAATTGCGGATGAGCGTGAGCTTATTTTAAAGCAATTAGATAGTATAGCAACACAATTAAGTTTATCAGAAGCAACAAAATTTGCTAAAATAACTTATAAAATAGATAAAATATTAACACTTCAAAAACATGCATACAATGATGTAACAATATTAAATCCGCAAAATTTAACTTTTTCTTATCCTTATGGTAGTATTCAAAAACATAATTATAACTTATGATGCTACTTTCAACATAAAGCACAAGGAGCTGCTGTATTAAGCGACCCAGCATTTATTTATAAAGCTATTTTAAACCACAATCCTAGCGATATTACAAGTAAACCTTTATATTACCAAGATCCACTTGCAACAGCATTAGATTTTGATTTACGTGATCAAGCTTTAATTTTTGCGATTGTATCTTGTTGTGATTTAATAAAAGATCCATATACAGGCGTTTACAATTTAGATGTTGCGCATGTTAAATTTTTACATGACCTATTAGGTGATAATTTATGAGCAAGACAATTAGTTTATTGAGCTTTTGAGCAATGTTTAAATATTTTAGAACCTTTTTACCTAAAAGCAGAAACACCTTTAGAAGCTTATTATACAACAGAAACTCTTATCAATTTTATGGTTTATTTTGTACGTGGTGTTTTATTAAATCCGAATCCAGCTTTATTTTTAGATTTACCACATAATAATCCTGAAGATTCGATAACATCGTTATACCAACCATTTGCACATCATACACTTTATACTTGATATCTAGATGATATTGTTAAACCACTTCGTATTAAATTTAATGAACACTTTGGTTATGACCGTTTTATTACAACAAATGAATTATTAGTATATTTATTAACAACTAATGCAACAATACAAGATTTTGTTGCAAAATTTGGATGAGATTTATTAGCCGAATTTTTACATTGTGCTAAAAATCTTTGAATACTTGCACAAAATGCCACAGAATTTAAATTAACGGATAACCTGCAACCAGCTTCAATTTTTGAAAATGCAAAGATTGCTAGTAAATCTAATGATTTTTTAGCTCAATATTTATTAACTTGTTTAGATCCGAATACAAATGAAACTGATCGCAATATTACAGGACCTTATAGTTATATTGGTTTTATTTTACAACAATTACAATTATTAGGTGTTACAAAAGAACAAGTAGCTATGATACAAAATAATCATAATCATGATATTGCAAAATATGAATGTCTTTTTAATATATATTGTGATCAATTTAAAACTGAATTTATGCAAGAATTTGTAAAAACTCGTTTTAATGCTATAAAAGGTACGACTTTAGGGAGAACTGATAAAAATTTTGTTCTTCATTTCCAAAATAATATGTACTGGGATTCTAATTTTAAATATAATTATTTATCTAGTGTAACAAATAACTTGTTATTTTTTGATATTGGATCTATTTATGTATTTGATGACTTTATAACATCAATAATATCAGGTCTTTTATTTAATAACCAAAGTGTTATGATAGCGTTTATTGTGTTAATTCTTAGTATTTTATTTTTTATATTTCCGCTAATAAGCAATATAAAATTAATACCTTTAAATTGACAATATGTTATGGAAAATATTTATAAATTTATTTTAAATATATTAAATGCGCAAGTTGGTAAAATAGCATCACCTTTTTTTCCATATGTGTTTAGTGTGTTTACGATTATTTTAATAGCAAATATTGCTGGTATGACGTTATATGCATTTACATTAACAAGCCATATTTTAGTTACATTTACATTAGGTGTATCTTCATTTTTAGGATTAACTATTTTAGGATTTTATGTTCAAAAATTAGCATTTTTAAATTTATTTTTACCTAAAGGGATACCTACAGCATTAATACCAATTTTACTTGTCGTAGAAGTAATTTCATACGTGTCAAGAGCTTTAAGTTTATCAATACGTTTATTTGCGAATTTAATGTCAGGTCATACTTTATTACATATATTAGCATTTTTTTCTAGTAAATTATTTAAATTTAAATATATTATTGGGTTATTATCTTTTTTATTAATTTTAGCAATTGTTGTATTAGAATTTTGTATAGCTATGTTACAGGCATATGTATTTGCTATCTTAATTTGTATTTATTTAAATGACTCCTTTCATGGTGGTCATTAATAAAATAATATATGCAAAATTTGTTATAAATTTTTTTTAATTATATTTCTCAAAATTTAATATTAAATATATCTCTTGATCTAAATATACAAAAAGTTTATAAAAAAAATGAAAAAAAAAATCACTCTTAATTCAAATAAAATAAATGCGTTTATCCTTGAAAAAATAAATAAACTATATTCTTGGAGTATTGTACAAATAAGCAAATTAATTGCTTTCTTATCTAAAACACCTGTGTTTTTATACAGTATGTGTCTTATTATATTATATTATATAAAAGCTTTTTTTTATATTTGTATAGATATTATTGGACCTGTCTTGTATACTTTAGTTAAGTACTTTATAAAAAAAATACGCATTGTTTTATATAAATTTAAAAAACAATGCGTATTTTTTTACCTACATGTAATAAAAGTAACAGCCGAAGATGCTGAAAAAATCGAAAAAAATCAAACTTTAATAAGCCAGCGACAAAAAGCACCATCGCTTTGATTATTAAAATTAGATTTTTTAGCATTTTTTTCAATTTTAAATCGTATATTTAGTGTATTATTAATAATATTCATATTTTTTTTTTTTTCTGTTATTTTTATTTACAATTTAAATTGTAAATCTACGAGTATTCTTATATTTTATATACTAGCTATAGTATTTACAGCACTTTTTGTGCATATTGGGTTTAGTTATCTTAAAAGTGCTTTAATTTTTGATAATTTTCGAAAATTAATTAGTAATAATATCTCAAATATTAAAAAATTGTATATTATTATTTATTTATTTTTAGCCATTACAACGCTAGTATATTTAATTGTATATTTAGCACTTTTTCATGATGTGCAAATACTTTACTTTACTTTAAAAACATTGCCATATAATTATTATTTTGATCACTTTTTGATGTTTGGTTGTACTGCTGATGTTAATTTACATAAATTATCAATATACTTTTGTATTATATTTTTTTTCTTTTATATGTGTGGTAAATTTATCTATGTGTGTAAATTTATTGTAAATTGCGAAAATATTTTAAATCTAGGAATTCATTGCGTGTGTTTCTGAAAAACATTTATTATTGTTAAAAAAATTTATTGTAAAAATAATGTACATGTTGTTATATATACATACCCAGAACTTATAGCAGTAGTTGCCTATAATGCACAAAATCAAATAACAAAACAAATTATTTTTAATCCGTCTTTACGTGAACAGTATGCTGGGTTTACTAATTTAATTGACAGTATTTCTGAAATTACATACAATGTTATGTATCGTAGTTTTGACCTTGAAAAAGAAGGTTTTGAGGCTAGTAAATTTGTAAAATTTATGGAAGATGTTTATTTATATATTGGTATTCGTACGTATATTAAATTATACCTTTCGCTAAAAGAGCCTCGCTTGTTAATAAATTAATTTATAATTTCTTAAATTATCAAAAAAATGACTAAAATACTTAATTTCAATTTAAAAAAAACAATTACAGAGATCTATACGTATATTTTAAATATACGTGCTAATTATTATATTTTTCAACGTTGAGTTGATTTTTTATTACCGCTATATATAAAAAAATTTTGAAAACAGCAACAAGAAGATCATACAATTTTATTTATCGTTTCTACGTTTGTGTTGCAAATTTTGCAAAAAAGTTTTTTTTTTTGTAAAAGATTTATTTCTTTTATTTATTTAGCTATTATGTATACGATATTATATTATTGAAATTTGGGTCGTTACGTGTATATTATATCCGGAGGGTATTTTTTTACGACGCAAATCCGTTTCTTTATAAATGTGTTTTTATACGTATTTATATTTTTATTTAATTTGTATTTATTATGATCTTTGGTAGATTTATGATTTATTTTAAATAAGAATATAAATTATACGGCGTCTAGTAATACTTTATGACACATTTTATATTCAGATTTTACGCCGTATAATCTATTTGAAGATAAAAATATTTTTACATTAGGTCGTCGTTTTTATTATAAATTTGGCTTTCATGGTAGAATACCTTTATTAGATTCTGTTGATTTATTACATGCAAATACATATTATATTTATCAGTATAGTATTACATATATATTATTACTGCTATTTTTAATACTTATACATACGTTAAAACGTGTAAAACATCTTTTTGATGATTATTTAAGAGATATTGATCCATTAATGACAACGATATATTATTATAGTTTTTGTGCTATTAGTTTATTTTTTTATTTTGGAAATATCTTACAATTGACGGAATACGTTATAAATTTTTTTAGTATTGAAAATATAATTATATTTTTTAGTATATATTTTTTTTTCTTCTTTCTATACGGTATCGTATATTTATACACATTGTTAATAACAAACCCATATAAAAAAACATTATTTTTTAATTTTATTTATTATTTTTTAATTTTATTTATTATTTTATTTTGCTACATTATTTGTGATGCTAGTATACGTGATACTTTGTTAAAATTATATTTAGATTTGACAGCTATTTTGCAAGACGGCAAAACGCACAATTATCTTATTTTTTATGAAAATACGTTACCAAATTCTGATAAATATTTAACATTTACAAAAGCAAAGCAACGCGCTTTATTTGTTACTTTATTAACGAGGTCCTAATAAAAAATAAAATAAAAAATAACACAAAAAACACAAATTGTGTACCCGGTTATTTTCTGTGTTAATCTTATATAAAATACAATCTAAGTCAACTTTATAAAAAGTACTCATTAAAAATATATAATTTTAAGATAAAAAATAATATTATAAATGTTTTTTAAAAAAAATGTTATTGTCAATTTATTACACCATAGTGGAGTTACGTACCCCGTACCATCGAATATAACCTATTGGTGGAATTTTGGTGTATTGGCTTTAGTATGTTTAATCATACAAGTAATCACCGGTATTTTTTTAGCTATGCATTTTGTAGCTAATGCTGATTTAGCTTTTATTTCTGTTGAACATATTATGCGCGATATTCAATATGGGTGACTATTGCGTTATGTGCATTCAAATGGAGCTTCTATGTTTTTTTTGGTAGTGTACGTACATTTATTTCGCGGGTTGTATTACGGTTCTTATAGCGCACCACGTAATATTTTATGGTGTACTGGTGTTATTATTTTATTAATTATGATTTTAACAGCATTTATGGGATATGTTTTACCTTGAGGACAAATGAGTTTTTGGGCTGCTACAGTAATTACTAATTTAGTGTCCGCTATACCATATGTGGGTAATGATATTTTGATTTGATTATGAGGTGGTTTTGCTATTGATAATCCGACATTAAATCGATTTTTTAGTTTACATTACTTATTACCTTTTGTATTAATCGGGCTTGTTGGTTTACATTTAGTATATTTACACGAAAATGGTTCTAATAATGCCTTGGGTACTATATATAATGGTGATAAAATTCCATTTACGCCTTATTTTACTATTAAGGATATATTTGGAGTATTATTATTTTTTGTTTTTTTTTCATATTTTATTTTCTTTGAACCTGTTGTCTTAGGTCATCCAGATAATTTTATACCAGCAAATCCACTTGTTACACCAAACCATATTGTACCTGAGTGGTATTTTTTACCTTTTTATGCAATTTTACGTGCAGTACCATATAAACTCTTTGGGTTTATTTTATTAATAGCTGCAATTATTGTGTTGTTAATTTTTCCATTTTTGTGTAAAGGTGATATTAATTCTGGGTTTTTACGTCCACTTTATCGTAAATTTTTTTGAATTTTTTTTTTTGATTGCTTATTATTAGGGTGAATTGGTGGTAAAGCCATTGAAGAGCCTTTTTACGTATTAGGTCAACTTTGTACCATATATTATTTTTGTCATTTTTTAATTATAATACCAGCAATTATTATTTGTGAAAAAGCATATTCTGCTTGACATGATGCGTATGAGTATACATTACTTTCGTTTTGAGATGCCCCACTTCTATGTTCTGCAATAATTGCTGATAGATTAAAAACAAAAAAAAAAAAAGTTAAATTAACAACAGCGCAAAAAAAATTAATTTTATTAAATAAAAAATATACTGTAAATTTTTTTTCTTTTGAGCAAAATGAAAGTTTAATAAAATATAATAATATGTCATTTTTTCGGGGTCTTATTTGTATTTTAATTTTAATGCAAGGGCCTTTATTATTTAATGATGGTGATCGTATACCAAATACAACTATTTTAATTGTAATGTTTTTTGGTTATGTTTTATTTACGTCACAAGATGTTTTTGAACAAGCCTTAGCTACATTACTATTAATTTGAAAAAAATTAACTACTAATTTAATTGTTGTTTTACATTCTAGTAAATATTGGTTAATTTTTAACGTAGCTCTAGCGTTAAATTATATTATAAATTTTATAGCTATAAAAAATATAAAAAGTTTTTTAAATACTCAAATAAAAAAATATTATTCATTTTTTATATTAAGTTATACAGCGTATTTATTTTTATTATTAAAAATTATAAATAAGTTTCGCTTTGATTTAATAAAACCAATTTATATACAACATTGACTTGCACAAAAGCAATCATGTAATACAAAAAAAATTATTTTATTAGATTGCGATATTGCTACAATTATTGGCGTTGAATAAAAAAAAATTTTTTTTTTTTTTCGATTCCATTTTGTCAAAATTATCTTTTGGTATAAAAAAACAAATTAATATTGTTACCTGTAGTGTGTACCAATATAAAACCATAATATAAAAAATAAAATAAAATTTATTTTATTTTATTTTTTATTAAAATTTTTTATTAAAATTTTTTTATTTTATTTTAATTTATGTATTTTTGAATTAATCAAAAAAAAATTCAAAAAAAACATAAAACATTTTATGTTTTTTATTTAATGAATACTAACAAAGTCGTGCATAAACTCGGGTACACAATGTATATTGATAATTTTTTGCTAGTTCGTTTAAATATCGAGTTATTTTACTTTTATTTAACATATTATAAAGGACTATTAAATATGCGTAAAACTATATTTAATAAATTTTTTATACTATGTTATATGTTTAATAAAAAATTTATTAAATAAAAATAGCAACACTTTTGGATATATTAAATGCAACAACAAGTACTTCATATAAATATTACTATTAATAATAGTAGTTTAAAAGTTAGTTTATCTAAAATACGAACAGTACTGCATTTAAGTTTATTACTGAATAAAAGTAAAAAAGCTTCCGTATTTATAGAAATACCACGTTTTTGTTTTCATCCTAGACTACCAATTGCAGGTAATTGCCGTATGTGTTTAATTGAATTATTTAAGGCGCCTAAACTTGTGGTAGCGTGTACAACACGTGTACAAGATGGTATGGTAATTTTTACAAATAGTATTTTAGTAAAAAAAGCACGTGAGTATTTATTAGAATTTTTTTTAGCAAATCACCCATTAGATTGTCCTATTTGCGATCAAGGTGGCGAGTGTGATTTACAAAATCAATTAGAAGTTTTTGGGTTAGATCATACACGATATACAGAAAATATAAAAAAAGTAGCAAAAGTTATTAATATAGGTGCTGTATCTTTTCAAATGACGCGTTGCATACAGTGTACGCGTTGTGTACGTTTTTTAACAACAGTAGCAGATAATTTTGGTTTAGGTATAATTGCGCGCGGTGGTAAAATGAAAATATCTAAATATATAAATACTTATTTATATAATGAATTTTTAAGTAATATTGTTGATTTATGTCCAGTAGGTTCTTTATATTTAAAAAAGCGTTTTTATTTAGCAAATTTATTTTTACTTCAAAAAAGAACTCCGAAAAAAAATTTTTATTTTTGTGGGGCTTTAACCATAACAAATAGCGCTTATCGTACACGTAGCTGAGAATTATATAGTAAATATACTATTGATATTTTAGATAATATTGGTGCTGATATTCGTATTGATTTAAAAGGTACTGATATTATTCGTGTATTACCGCGGTTAAATCAAGCTGTTAATGATTATTGAATAACTGAAATAACACGTTATTCAATAAATGGTTTAAAAGTGCAACGCTTACTTGTACCTTTTTATAAAAATAAATTAAATAAATATGTTAGTACTAATTGAGCAACGTTACTTGATATTTATGTTAAATATACTTTTATTTGTCAATTTATTTTAAAAAAATATATAAATTTAGTAGGTGTTGCTGGTAATTTAGTCGATAGTAAAACTGCGTTAAGTTTAAAACGTTTTTTACAACATGAAGGATCCTCTGTGGTTGAATCGCGCGCGTATCAAAATCAAGAACAAATTTTAGATTTTTGTGAAATGTTTTCTTTAAATTCGACAGAATTTAAAGAAAGTAGTGTTATATTTTTAATAGGTATTAATTTACGTTTAGAAGCACCCTTTTATAATTTAAAAATAAAGAAAAATAAAAATTTAATATTAGTAACTTGTGGTGTTGGTGATGCTTATTATTTACATAAAAATGTAAATAATAAGGTACAAACACTAAATTTGGGTTCTAATATTAAATCTGTAATTAAAGTGTTAGAGGGCCGTTCTATTATAACAAATTATTTAACACAAGTGTTTAAAAAAACAGCGGGGCATATTTTATTTTTAGTCGGCGCTTCTGTTAGCCAACGAAAAGATGTATTAAGTGTCATTAATATGCTCAATTATTTTAAATTATACATAAATTTAAATAAAAAAATTTTTATTAATGTATTGCAACCACATATTGGACGTATAACTGCAAACAGTTTAAATTTAAAACCTAGCCGTAGCACTTTAAAGAATAATAATTCTTTATATTTCAAAAATAACAATGTATTATTTAAAAAAAATATATTAATTTTTTATAATCAAAGTCTTGATGATTTTCGCAATTTAAATAATTTGAAAAATTGTTATAATATTTTTAATGTATATATGGGTCATACTATATTGCCTACAATGGCGATGAAAGCTGATTTATTATTACCGACATGTACTTTCTTAGAAAAAGAAACATTATATTTTAATATTGAAGGTGTTTTACGTGAATCAAAAATTGTATTGTCACCATATTTAAATTTAAATGTATTATTTGATTGACAAATATATTTTTTACTATTTAAAAAAAAATATATATTTGCGAATCAGAGTCAAAACTCTTTAAAAAAAATAAAATATTTATTTAAATATAATAAAATTGTTAAAATTTTTGAAAATACTGTTAAAACTAAAGAACAGGTTGCGGCTGATATATTTTTTTTTAATTGATGTGGGTATCTATCTTTTTTTTTTAACAAAAAACAAAATCAAAAAAAAATGAGTACTACGTCTGCGAACAGCTTACCGTTTTTTAAAAATTTTAAAAAGTTGATCCTTACGTTATATTTTCAAAAATTTATTTATTTATCAATATTTACGAAAACATTCTTTCATACTACGAATATTGATAAATTGATATTAAATCAATTATTAACATATTCGCGCTTATTTTGTATAAAATTACAATATAGTAACAAAAATTTGTGTAGTCCGAGTTTACCACAAATTTTTGTTACTATTAAATTATATTTAATAAATTTTCCAATAATTCCAAAATATCGTAGTTATTTCGCTGATAACATTATTAGTAAAAATACATTAGATATTTTAAAAATAAAAAATAATTTAAATTTATTAGCTTCTAATTATATATTTTAAATAATTTTTCATCGCCCATAAATGTCAATTTTTTTTTTAATTATAGCTATTATTGTGTTTTTTCTTAAATTTTTAGGGCTAATAGTGCCCATTTTAATTTGTGTTGCTTTTTTTACGTTATTAGAACGTAAATTTATTGGATTTATACAACGTAGGCGTGGTCCTAATGTTGTTGGATTTGTAGGGTTATTGCAACCATTCGCAGATGGGTTAAAACTTTTAATTAAAGAACCCATCATACCTAGTAATGCCAATAGATATTTATTTATTATTGCGCCGATTTTAACATTATTATTAAGTTTTATAAGCTGAGCTATTATACCTTTTGATTACGGTATTGTTTTTTCTAATGTAAATATTGGTATTTTATATTTATTTGCAATATCCTCTTTAAGTGTTTATGGTATTATTTTAGCTGGTTGATCTAGTAATTCTAAATATGCTTTTTTTGGTGCATTGCGTTCAGCTGCGCAAATGATATCTTATGAGGTGTCAATTGGTATTATTATTATTGTTGTTTTAATAAGTGCTGGTAGTTTAAACTTAACTGATATTGTATTAGCGCAACAATCTATTTGGTATATTATACCTTTATTTCCATTATTTATATTATTTTTTATCTCTGCAATTGCAGAGACTAACAGAGCACCTTTTGATTTACCGGAAGCCGAAGCGGAATTAGTTTCTGGTTATAATGTTGAATATGCCTCTGTTGGATTTGCTTTTTTTTTTATCGGTGAATACGCTAATATCATTTTAATGAGTAGTATGTCCGCTATTTTATTTTGTGGCGGTTGATTGGCACCGTTTACTTTTTTGATGATACTACCTGGATATTTTTGGTTTAGCTTAAAAACTATTTTTTTTATATTATTATTTATTTTAGTACGTGCTGCTTATCCGCGTTATCGTTATGATCAATTAATGCGTTTAGGTTGAAAAATTTATTTACCTTTAGCGTTAGGGTTTTTATTTTTTTATGCTAGTATATTTTATAGTTTTGATTTAATTTAATATTTTGTTATACGTCTTTCCAAATTCAATGTTTATTAATAATTTTTTTTTTAAAATATATTTTTATATGGAATACTTTTATAGTTATTTATTTTTTTTTTTAGCAAGTATTGCTATTATTAGTGGATTTTTAATAATAAGTTGTAAAAATCCAATACATGCTATTTTTTCTTTAATTGTGTCTTTTACGGCAATTGTGTTTATTATGTTATACTTTTTACGTTGTGATTTTTTATCAATTATTTTTTTAATTGTTTATGTAGGTGCCGTTTCTATTCTATTTTTATTTATAGTAATGCTTTTAAATATAAAAAATATTGATTTAGTTGAGCAGTATTTTAATTACTTACCTGTTGGATTTTTTATAGGTCTTTTATTTTTGATAGAAATGTATTATTTTTTGGCACAAGGGTTTAAATATACTCCTACATTATTACAATTACCATTTATTTTTACGGATTATAGTAATCATTTAGAACATTTACGCGATTTAGAAGTAATAGCTATTGTGTTATATGAAGAATTTTTTGTTTTGTTTATTTTAGCTAGTTTGCTTTTATTAATAGCTATGGTTGGTGCGATTATATTAACAGTACGCATTGCTATAAAAATAAAAAAACAATATGTGTCTAAACAGGTTTTTCGTAAAATAAAAATAAAATCACTATTAAATATCCAAACTAATTAAATTTATTCTGATTAACGCTATTAATTATTAGAGCGTTAGTCAGAATTGTGTACTTGGAGAGTAAAAAATGAATTTTAAATTTATATCTTTTTTAGATATACCTGTACAAGGTCAATTTGGTTTTCAAGATGCAGCAACTGCTGTAATGCATGGTATTATTAATTTACATCATCATATATTTTTTTTTTTGATTGTTGTTTGTATATTTGTTTTTTTTATTTTTTTTCAAACATATAAATTTTCTGTATTGCGTGAAACATTTGCTTTAGGTAAATTTTTATTATTTACGTTTGATATGGTAAAACTTGAAAAGAATACTACTACAAAAAAAACATTAGCTAATTATTTAACAAGTTTACAAAATTTAAAAAATTTAGCTAAATGATATAAACATGATGTAGCGCATGCCACAGTATTAGAAATAATTTGAACAATAATACCAAGCTTAATTTTATTGTGTATTGTTGGACCATCTTTTGCGTTGTTATATGCAATGGATGCTCCGATCAATCCGGAGATTACTATTAAAATTGTAGGACATCAATGATATTGGTCTTATGAGTATACGGATAGTCTTTTTGATTGCTATGATAAGCTTGCTAAATCATGTGGAGGTCACTTGTCTTCTTGAGAATCATTAAATATAACTAAAGATAGTTATATGATTGCTACTAGTGATTTAGCTTATGGTGAATTGCGTTTATTAGAAGTTGATAATGCTTTATATGTGCCGATTTTTACTAAAATCCGTTTTGATATTACAGCGGATGATGTTATTCATGCATTTGCGGTACCTTCTTTAGGTATTAAAGTTGATGCTATACCAGGACGTATTAATGTAGCTTATGTTAAAATACTACGTACTGGTATTTATTTTGGGCAATGTAGTGAATTATGTGGCGTAAATCATGGTTTTATGCCTATTAAAGTTGTAGCCTTAGATTTTTCTAATTTTTTTAAATATACTTGTGTTTCTAACTAAGTATATTTAGTACTTTTTGTGCAGCAAATTTTAATAATTATTTTTTTTTATGTCGTACCACAAACAAACAACAACGAAAATAAATTTATTTTATTAGGAATTAATTATAATGGCAGTACCAAAAAAAAAGAAAAGTTATACAAAATGTAATAAAAAATATACAGCTTGGCGTACTAAAAAAAATTTTTTAAGTGCTTATACTTTTTGTAATGTTTGCTTTAACTTAAACCGTAAGCCGGGTTTATATTTAAAAACAAATATGGAGTGTTTGTTGTGCTTAAAAAAAGATATTTTATAATTCTAAAAAAAAAAAAAATATCATAAATTTTATACAGTTTTTATTATCGTGTACCTATGGTCTAATGGTTTATGACGTACCACTCATGATGGTTTCAGTATAGGTTCGAATCCTATTAGGTACATTGTTGTGTTTTTATATAGTTAAATAAAAAAAAAATAAATAAAAAATGTCACCTTTAGTCTTTAGTCATATTATTTTTAATTGTTTCTTATACGCGCCTTGTTTTTTAATTGGTGTGTTATTATTATCAAAGCATAATTTAATTATGCTAAAAAGGGCTTCTTTAGTAATAGCAAGTATATATTTTTTTTTTAGTGTAATTTTAACTTGTTTTTATAATTTATCATTATATACTAGTGATGGTTTATGGTTTAAATTTCAAATATATTCTAATTTTGCATATTTTTTAAATTTGCAATATATTTTTGGTCTTGATGGTATTTCTCTGTTATTAATTAATTTAACAACATTCCTAATACCGCTTTGTATTTTAGTTAATATTGTTACGATTAATTATCGGTTTAAAGAATATGTTCTTTTATTATTTTTGTTAGAAGTATTACTAATCAATACATTTAGTGCTTTAAATATTTTTTATTTTTATATTTTTTTTGAAAGTGTGTTAATACCGATGTTTATCATTATCGGTATTTGAGGGTCTCGGCAGCGTAAAGTGCACGCAGCATATCAATTTTTTATATATACTTTTTTTGGTTCTATTTTTATGCTTGTGGCTATTATTATAATATATTTACATTTAGGAACAACATCCTATGAGTTATTATTATTTTCAAATTTTGATTTAAATTATCAAAAATTTTTATGATTTGCTATTTTTTTTTCACTTGCTATTAAAGTACCAATGATACCGTTGCATATTTGATTACCAGAAGCGCATGTAGAAGCACCTACCGCGGGTTCTGTTTTACTAGCCGGTATTTTATTAAAATTAGGTAGTTATGGTATGTTACGTTTTTTAATACCTGTGTTTGTTTTAGGTACATATTTTTACTTACCATTAATCTATACATTTTGTATTTTGGCTATTGTGTATGGGTCCTTAACTACATTACATCAAGTAGATTTAAAAAAAATAATAGCATATAGTTCTGTAGTGCATATGAATTTTGCTTTATTAGGGTTATTTGCTTTTAATATTGAAGGGATACAAGGTAGTATTTATTTAATGTTAAGTCATGGTGTTGTTTCTGGGGCATTATTTTTATGTATTGGGTGTTTGTATGATCGTTATCATACACGTATATTAAAATATTATGGTGGTTTAGTTGTAACAATGCCTATATTTGCGTTATTTTTTTTAATATTTACATTAGCAAATATAGCTTTTCCAGGTACAAGTAGTTTTGTTGGTGAATTTTTAATTTTTTTAGGAATTTTTCAACAAAATATTACAATTGGTTTTTTAAGTGCATTTGGTGTTATATTATCGGCTTGCTATTCCATATGACTGTATAATCGTATTATATTTAAAGATATAAAAATAATGTATTTATTTAAGTTTCGTGATTTAAAAAAAAGTGAGCGTTTCTTATTTTACCCTTTATTATTTTTTGTATTTTTTATGGGTATTTATCCTAAATTTTTTTTAGATTTAACATACGGTCCGGTATTAAATATAATATTGCTTAAATAATTTCTATAGCTTATATCAAAAAATGAATTTGTTTATAAAACAATTACAAATTTATAATATTGGGTTAGGAGCTTCCCGCTATGCTTGAAACGCTCATATGTCTTTATTTATTTTAGGTTTACGCAATGATCTTTTTTGTTTAAATTTACAATATAGTGCTATTTGTATTAAAAAAATTTTAAATGTAATGCAACGTATTGCGAAAAAAAAAAAAATAATATTATTTGTAATACCTCCATTTGTTTATTTAAAATCGATGTTAAAACAAGACTTAAATTACACAAAACAATTACTTTGAAATTTAAAAAATATTAGTTTACTTTCAATTGTTAATTGATTTTTTGGGTTATTAACTAATTTCAAAGTTGTTAATAAAAATTACAAAACATTACCAGTAAATCGCTTGCCAGATGTTCTTTTTGTTTTAGTTAATAAAATTACAGAAGTTACAGATTTTATTAATATTTCGCGTGAAGGTTTTGCTATGAATTTGTTAACGTTTGGTTTGTCTGATAGTAGTCAAAATCCGTACACGTACCATTATACTATACCGTCAAACTCAAAATCATTTGAAACTATTACTTTTTTTTATCGTTTTTTTTGTTGTTATTTTTTTATATTAAATTTAAAGTTATATTCGAATTTTTTTTCATCATTGATTAAATTTAAATTAAAAAAACGATAAAATTTTACTTTATAAAAATTAAAAAAAAAATATTTAATGAATAAACGCTTATTGTTTCGCAATAAAATTGTACGCCTATATGAAGATGATATCTGAGGGATATTTTTTCGAAAACAAAAAAAAAGAGATTTATTTTTTCGAAAAATCGGGTATCAACTTTTTTTAGAAATTTTTCGAAAAAATATGCGTGCCATCAAACCTACGACATTTGCTTGGAAAAAAAAAATATATGCTTGTGCTAAACAATGTAATAAAAATACAAAAGTACAGCAAAAATATAAAATATTATTGTTAAAACAAAAACTAAAGTATTGTTTAAACTATAATACGAATATACAGCATATATTAACAAAAAATTTTGAAAAAAAACAAGTTAATTTTTTTTTATATGTCAAAAAAAATACAAATAAAGGCATAGAAACTGTATTGCGTTGAGCAGACCCTACTTTTTTAATAAAAAAAATAGGTTTGGGGGGACAGAATTTGTTATTACATAAAATTAAGCATATTTCTTGTTTTAAAAATTTTAAAATAACTAATAACATTTATTTTAAAATTTTTAGTGTAAGTTCTCATTTTATTATTTTATTTAAACAATCTAAAAAAACTAATAAAGTTTTTTTTTATTCACCGAAATATCGCGTAATATTTTTACCAATCTTTAACTTTTTATTACATTACCAAAGATCTTTAACAAATATTCGCACTTTTGGTGCACAATATAATGTATTTAAATCTTTAAAAAATACATATTTAAATTATTTTGTTTTACCGTTGTATTTTAATATTTATTTTCTTGTTTTGAAAAAGATATATTTCTTTGTAAAGAGTATGTCTTCATTTTTGCAACTAAAAGCAAATAAAATGTTTGCTTTTTTTGAAAATTTTTTGAATAACGCAAATATTTTAAACACAAAACAAACTAGTTTTGAAATTTTTTGCAGACAAATAAGCCCATTATTTGTTAAAATGCCTGTAGATACCAATAGTTTACAATTTGGTGTAAATTTTTTTCCATTTTTTAATTGTAAACAAATTAGCATAAAAGGTCAGGGTACAAAAAAAATATATAATTTGCGTAAACTATATAAAAATAGTTTGTTTTTATTAATAAACTATTTTAGTTTATTGATAAAAATTCAAAAAAAAAATTTAAACAAAAAATATCAAAATTTTTTTTTTGAAATTTCTGATGTAAAACAACCACTACGTTTGCAAAATATGGCTGGTAATTTAGAAATTAATTTACAAAATGAAGCAGTCAAACAAATTATTTATACCTTACAATATTTTCGGTTTTTTTTGTATAATAAACGTTGTCAAAATACAATACTTTATAGCATTGGCACAAAAAGTATTTATCCACTTTTTGAAAAATCAAACTATGCTTTTAAGCGATTTAAAAGAAGAAATGCTTTTTCGGTTAAATATTATAAACGTGTGCATAAATTACGAAAAATTGCTTCTAAAAAATATATTAAATTAGGGTATACTTTTCAAACAAAAAAAAAATTATTTTTTTTGCCATTAACATTACGCTATTGTTTAAAAGATAAAATTGCTTTTACACAAAATTATTTTAAAGCGGGTTTAAAGAAAAGAATAAAAAAAAGCAAAAAAAAATTATTTTTTGTTAAAACAAAAACAAAAATTTTAAAAAACAAAACAAAACAGCAAACTTTGTTGTTACAGCAATTGTTACGTAAACAAAAAATAGTGTTGTGTCAGAGTTATAAAAAAAATATAAATTTTAGTTTTTTTTTTAAATATTTATGTGTGACTAAATTTATATTTGAAAATTTAATACGTATGCATATTGCAAAGCTTATCGGCTATATAAAAAAAAAAAATATGCAAAAAATCCCACTTGTGTGGCTAGCCGAAAAAAAAGAAATACCCGGTACAGATGTATCTAATAAAGTAACTAGCGTTACTACAGCAAGTGCTTCAAAAAAAAAAAAAAAAATAACACCGTATACACCAGCATACGCTGTAGTTAAAAAAACGATTGTTCCTTTTAAACAAGTTAAGCGTCCGCAAACTTATAAATATGCGCAGCCTTTTAAAAATCCGTATAAATACGGTGTTAATAAAAAAGTAGACAATAAGCTTACTAAATCTTATACACACACAAAATCTACAAAAGCGCATCACAATAATACTATTAATAATAATAAAGACTCTAATACAGCTACAACGTCTAGAGCGCAAACACCAGCAACACAACAACAAATTGTGCCGACGAATCAGCAAAAAAAAAAAAAGAAATGGTATAAAAAAAAAGTACCATATGCGCAATTTAAAAAAGAGCAGCAAGCGAAACAACAAAATAATAATAATAATACGGTGTCGCAAGAAGGGCAAAGTCCACAAAATAAGAAAAAGAAATGGTATAAAAAAAAAGTACCATATGCGCAATTTAAAAAAGAGCAACAAGCGAAACAACAAAATAATAATAAGCAGGTGCCGCAATATAGAGATCCTTATGACTTACAACCAGAATATTATAAAAAACGTGATGAAGCTTTTTTAAAAAAAGAACAGCAAAAAAAAGCACAAACTGCAGCTGCCGCTGGTAATACTAATGCAAATACTCAAAAATCGAAAATGTTTGATAAAAAAAATTTAGATAATAATGTAGCCACTAATTTGCTTCAACCTAAATTAGCAAATTCAGGAACAAAGCAGCAAATTTCGACTGTTGGTGTTACACAAACGAAACGTAAATACTCGTATACAGCAATACTTTTGTCAAAAAAAAACGAGAATTTATATGCAAAAAAAATTAAAGATAATCAAGAAAATATAAAGTCGCAAAAAAAAATGAAAAAAGAATTAATGCCTTTACAAAGTAATAATAACGAGAACGTTATTGTGTACAAAAATTCATTGATTACAAATGAAATATCTGCTGAGTCAAAAATATCTAAGACGATTAGTAATAACAGTCCTTCGCAGAAGCAAATAAAAACTGCACGCCGTAAAAAAAATAGTAAAAAAAAAGTTTTAGTGCGGTATACAACAAAAACATTAGCGGCAGTGATAACACGAAGTAAAATTCGGTTTAAGATTAATAAACGTATTCGTAAAAAAGTGGTTAAATTTAAAAAAACGCGTAAATTAAGTATGCGCGTATATCTGCGTGAGTATATGTGTGGGCGTATTAAAACGACAAAATATTTGTCGTTAAAAAAAAAATTAAAAAAAAAACCAGCTATACGCTGATTGCACTACTATATGTACTGAAGATCGAAATTTACAGGTAAACTTTTACGTAAGTCGTCCTGTACATTAAATAAATATTATCAAAATATTGCTTTTTGGCAAAAAGAATTAAATGATCAATTTGTTCAAATTCTTTTATTGAGTCAACAACGTTTATGGTATGGTGAAAGTTATGTTAAGCAATTATGCTTATCATTACATGCACGTAAAGTAATCACAAAACGTGATGTGTCGTATTATTATGCTTATTGATCTTTTACGAATAAAACACAAAATTTATATTATAAATTTTTATGTTTTAAAAACAATATTTATTTTAGTTTAAAAAATAAACTGCATACCTATGTTAAATTATTTGATACAAAAGCTGTTCATATTACTCAAAAACAGCGTTTTAGATTTATACAATTATTGCCTGTGTTAAAAAAACATATAGTGTTCATTAATACAACGTTCAATAATAATAATTTTAATGTTTTTTCTTTTATGCAATTTATTTTAAAAACTAGTAAAACTAAGTATATATTATCTAAAAAATTAAAGCATTTAGCTGTAAAAACAAATATACGTAAATATTTTATATGGCATTGAACAATAAATCAACTACTTTGCAAAAAAATTAAAAAATCTAATTTAAAAGAGCAATTAATCGCGCGTAAACGTTTGTTAAATCAAATTTTGATTAGAAAAAAAAAAAATTTTAATTTTATTTTTGCAGCATCAAAAAAAGCACCGCAAAAATTAAAAAAGATAATTAGATCTGTTAAAAATGAGCGTTCTTATTCTTTTTTTTGCGGGTTTATTTTACATGTATTACGTAACGAAATACCGAAATGCTCTAGTAGAACTTTTACCTTAAAGGTAAAACATAAGCCTAAAGTTTTAAATCAAAAAACAAAACCTAATTTTGTTTTTAATACAAATTTATTTTTTTATGATAATCAAAAAAAACAATTTTTAAAACAGTGGTTATTACTCATCAAGAATTTTAAACATTATATGAGTGAAAAAAAATTTTTGAATAAATTTGATTTAAAAAAAATATCATTATTTTTGCGTTTACTGAAATATGTGTTTTTTTTTAAAGTGAAAACGTGAGCAACTTTTTTAATATATTTAACAAAGCGTTTATACGCTTTTAATTTTAGTTTAAAAGCACAAGCGCACATTTTATATTTTTTTAAAAAAATATTGATAAATAATAAACAAATGTCGCGTTTTTTCATAATAACGTCGCAAAATGCAGCAATAAGTAATACTGTTATTGCTGTGAAAAAAAAAACAACGTGAAGTTTATTATATATTAAACTTGTAAATACGTGTTATAAAATTTTTTTAAAAAAAAAACAAAATAAAAAACGTAATTTTTTTTTTAAAAAAAAAAAAATTTTATTTTGACGTTGACGTAATAAATTTAGTATCAAACGTCATTTTAAAGATTTTTTAAAACACCAATTTCGTATTTTTTTCAAAACCTATCATATATTTAAAGGGCACTCTGGTACGAGTTTACGATATTTAAAATACATGTCAAAATTTTCACGAAAAGTTAAATTACGTTTTTTATTAAAGTATTCTTTTCGATACAATGCGGTTACACATTTACAAAATTATAAATTTTTATCAAAAAAAATTTTATTTTTTCGTGCCGATTACTATGCGCAAACGCCACCACGTTATTTAAAACTTTTATATGTAACAACATTAAATTTAAATTTTTGATTACAAATTTTTAATCAAAAATTTATTTTGATTAAAAGTCAATATAATACCTTATTAAAATTATATTTAGTGTATGTGTTAAAAAAAAAAATATTTTTTCAAAAAATAAGTTATTTACCGCGTATTGTTAGCAGTTTATTTAATTTTCAAGCAAGTTCTTTTTTATTCTTAAAAGATGCAGCATTACCAGAATATGCGTTTAATACAAAATGAAATACCTTATATTTTTTAAATGATTTTTATTTATATAAGCAGTATAAAGTGTATTTTTATTTATTTTATAAATTATGATATTTAAATCAAATTATGTGTACTTATTTAAAATATGTAAAATATGTATTATATTTACAAGAAAAAAATAAACAAATTTTAGGGGTGCGCAAAAATGTTCAAGCATATTATAAATTTATTGTTAAAAATATATTTTTTCGCCGTTTATTTAATGGCGCAAAAAATGCACACATTTTACCAATGTTTAATTTAATTTCTAATTTTAGTTATTGTTTTAAATATTGAGTTTCTTTTATTTTTAAATTATTTGTGGATACATTAACAGAGCGCTCTAAATTTGAATTGCAAACACGTGTAAAAAAATTAAAACGTATAAAATTTGTGCAAAAAACAAATACTTATTTATTTTTACGCCAATTATTAAATTTATATTTGATAAAATGAACGGTATTTAAATGAAAAAAATTTTTTTATGTTAATAAAAATTTAATAAATACATTAGCGTATGCACGAAGACGTGTACGTCGTTTACTGTATACAGTGCGTTCTTTTTTTTATCAAAGGTATAATAAAGCTCCAGATAGTGATAGTATTTTTAATACAAAACTTTCAGATATTATTAATGCTAGTGATATAAAAAAAGAAAAAGAAATTGAGGCTAAAAAATCAAATAAAATTTTTCAAGAGTATGTTAATCTATATATTCAAAAAAAACAAAAATTTAATACAAAAAAAAATCATAAAAATTTTGAATTAAAACATTTTTTAGTTAAAGATACGTTACAGTTTAAAAAAACTGAATATTTATTATCCTTTTTTGCAAGTAATCATATTTATAAATATTTTAATAAATTGCGACGCAATTATGTTAATTCACTTATAAAAAAAAAAAATAATAATAATAAAAAAAACAATTTTGCCTCTGTTAAAGAATATAATTCATTATTTAATTTTGACTTATTAAAAAAATATGCCATATTTTTATTTAAAAAAATAGCGAAAATAAAAAAGCAAATTCGTTTTTTTTCATTACGCAAACGCAAAACAACACTAGATCGTATGTTTACTTTAGATTTATATCCTGTTGTTAAATATGTAAAAAAAAAAACATCATTTAATTCTTTTTATAAATACCGCATGTTAAAAGTTTGAAAATTTAGAAAATTTTATGGATGTTTAACAAATTACGAATTAAATAGTATTTGTTTAAAAGCTTATAAGTATCGCGGTGATATTATTATTCAATTTATTATATTATTAGAAGCGCGCTTGGATACAGTTCTTTATAGAACTGGTTTTGTTACATCAATGTTTGAGGCACGTCAATTAATAAATCATGGTAATTTTTTAGTTAACAACCAATTGGTTAAAAAACGATCTTATGTTTTAAAAGAACATGATTTATTATCATTTGATGATACACGTATAAATCTATATACATCGCGCTTACAGATGCGTTTAAAAACGCAAGGGTTACTTTTTTGACCACCAGCCTATTTAGAAGTTAATTATAAGTATATCTTAATTACTTTTATTTATGAATTACTTAAGATTAATCAAATACCTTATAATTTTAAATTGACTGGTAAGGATTTAAATAGTATTTTATATTATTATTATTAAATAAAATTATTTTATATACTATTAAGCATTAACACTTATATTCTATATATATTAATATTATAAAAAAAATGTATTTTTCTATACAAAATAAATTAAAACAAATATGTAGTGTCCATTTGTCATTTATGGAACGTTGATTATATTCGACAAATCATAAAGATATCGGTGTGTTATATTTAATATTTGCACTTTTTGCAGGTATTATTGGTACATTCTTTTCTATTATAATACGTATAGAGCTAATGACTACGGGTGATCAAATTTTAGGATCTAATTACCAATTATATAATGTTATCATAACAGCACATGCTTTTATTATGATTTTTTTTATGGTTATGCCTGCAATGATTGGCGGGTTTGGTAATATATTTTTACCTTTAATGATAGGTGCTCCCGATATGGCGTTCCCACGCTTAAATAATATCAGTTTTTGATTATTACCACCATCATTTTTATTATTATTATCTTCTTCTTTAGTTGAGGTTGGTGCCGGTACTGGTTGAACAGTATATCCGCCATTATCTGGTATTATTGCGCATTCTGGTGGTTCTGTAGATTTAGCTATTTTTAGTTTACATTTAGCAGGAGTTTCTTCATTATTAGGTGCTATTAATTTTATAACAACAGTATTTAATATGCGTGCAAGTACGATGACTTTATATGAAATACCCTTATTTGTTTGGGCTGTATTAATAACAGCTTTTTTATTATTATTATCATTACCTGTGTTAGCTGGTGCAATTACAATGCTTTTAACAGATCGTAATTTTAATACGACTTTTTTTGATCCTGCTGGCGGTGGTGATCCTATTTTATATAATCATTTATTTTGATTTTTTGGTCATCCCGAAGTTTATATTATAATTATACCTGGTTTTGGTATAATTAGTCAAATAGTTGCTTCATATGCACAAAAAACAATTTTTGGTTATACTGGTATGTTATATGCGATGTTATCTATTGGATTTTTAGGGTTTATTGTGTGGGCGCATCATATGTATACTGTTGGTATGGATGTGGATACACGTGCTTATTTTACAGCAGCTACGATGGTTATTGCCGTGCCTACTGGTATAAAAATTTTTAGTTGAATTGCAACATTGTATGGTGGTTTTATTACATTAAATACACCAATGTTATTTACTATGGGTTTTATTATCTTATTTACTGTTGGTGGAGTAACTGGTGTTATCTTAGCAAATTCTGGCTTAGATATTGCATTACATGATACATATTACGTTGTAGCGCATTTTCATTATGTGTTATCTATGGGTGCTGTATTTGCCTTATTTGCTGGTTTTTATTATTGATTTAAAAAAGTTTTAGGTGTTTCTTATAATGAAATTTTAGGGCAAACGCATTTTTGAATTACATTTATTGGTGTTAATTTAACATTTTTACCAATGCATTTTTTAGGATTAGCTGGGATGCCTAGACGTATACCAGATTATCCGGATGCCTATGCATTATGAAATAATGTAGCATCTGTTGGCTCTAATATTACAACAATAGGTATTTTATTATTTTTTTATATTATTGTTGATGCTATTATAGCACCACAAGCGTTAAAAAAAATGACATACTCTAAAACTGTTATTTATTTAGTGAAATATTTACGTGCAAAGTATAATACAAAAGCTGGTGCTACGCGTAATTATGTTTTATTAAATCGCTTTAAAAAAGCAACTATGAATTTTTTTAAATTTTTTTATTTACGTTATTATGTTTATCCTATTATGGCTATTACCTATCGCACACTAATATTGCGTTTATATGAGCCATTTTTGTCAATTGAAATATTACCTGCAACACGTGTTTTTGAGCGTTCTACGCGTCATCGTTATATACAAAGATTTTTTGCAATTTTTACAAATAAAAAATTAGAAAATAATTTACGTAAAGTATTA
>FSSH01001664.1_pt1 | contig 27428 bp, 28 predicted proteins | sample 1166101 | NCBI WGS metagenome assembly FSSH01 (sample SAMEA32972668, study PRJEB13176) | freshwater metagenome | biome: Drinking water system; feature: Biomass in drinking water that filtered by 0.45 um membrane; material: drinking water | place: USA | collected 2012-12-20 | depth 0 m
CGGGACTGAACACCTAGGGTCCAGACCCATTCATGTCAGCGCAACGGTCGCTGGCATGAATAGGTGTGGACCTTAGCACTTTCTTGCGCTGTCGCCCGTTGGCCAATCGGTACTGAACGAAAAGCGTGATTTCGCCGGAGGCGGTTCGATATGCGCCCAGCCCACGCAGGTCGCTGTCCCAAGCAATTGTCCGTAGTGCGTCGGCTTCCACGAAATGTTTGATCAGTGCGGCGGACGTGAATTTCAGCTTAGCCATATCTGCACCAGTTCGTAGCGGATTCGTAACGCGCGACAGAAAGCACGTTGAAGCTACATACGGCGCAGAGGCATTGAAGCGAACACGCTTCAATGCCTATGATGGACAGGGATGCTTGAAGAAATCTAAGAAAACAGGCTGTTCGTAGTTGGGAAGCTGCGTTCTACCATTGAACGACGCCCGCGCAGAGGCTCTTGTAGCCACGCTTGCGCGCAAGGGCAATATCATCGGCGCTTAAGGGGCTGTCGGCAACGGGCGAACAAGACTATGATGGGGAATTATTCTGCACTCTTGCCACCACCGCGAAACGACATCACGATGAGCGACAGCACGACAACAATGATGACCGATGCCACGGCGCCAGCCAGCAGCCGCCCCTATCGGCTCGCGATTGCTTGTCTGGCCGGCGGTATTAGCGCAGCGGTTGCCGGCGCGCTGGCACTGTGGGCGGTTGAGGGGCCGCGCGTCTTCGTCGATATCCTGCTTGCCGGCGTCGCCGCCTGCCTGTGAAAGAGACCGCCAACGTGAAGCTCACTGCCAATCGCCTCGTCTTTCTGTTGTCGCTGCTCATTCTGGCCGCAGGGCTTGCGGCGCTGTCGTGGACACTCACATCCGGCAGAAACCAGCCGCAGGCGGTAAATCTGGGCGGCCCGTTTTCGCTCATCGACCAGAATGGCCGGACAGTCGACCAGACCATCCTTGCCGGCAAGCCGACGCTGCTGTTTTTTGGCTACACCCACTGCCCCGACATCTGCCCGACGCGGCTCTACGAGATGGCGCAATTCGTCGCCCGGATGGGGCCGCAGGGCAAGCGGCTCAATGTGGTGTTCGCGAGCGTTGATCCTGAGCGTGATACGCCGCACCTGCTGAAGGGTTATCTGTCCGGCTTCAGTGATGATTTCATCGGCCTCACCGGGTCGAGCCAGGCGGTGGCAGCCTTTGCCAGATCGTGGCGCGCCTTCTATCGCAAGGTCGGCGATACGCCCGACAGCTACTCCATGGATCACACGGCGGCGATCTATGTGCTCGATAAAAAAAGTGCGTTTGTCGCGCTCATCGATATCGAAAAGGCGCCCGACAAGGCAATGGCGCTGCTGCTGACGCTGCTGTAGGCGGCTCAGCTGTTGTGCGGCTGGCGGCCAACATGGTCGGTCTTTGCCCAGTAAAAGGGCGACCTTGCCAGATCAACCACCGCAATCCAGGCGGCAAGCGAAACCAGCACCCAATAGGCCGGCAGGCTCACGACATCGATCAGGCGCAGCCTGATACCGCTTCGCCTGGCGCCGATGGCGATCATGAGGATGGCGACGCCATGGCCGGCGACAAACAGGATGATGGCGGACGCCATCAGCAGCGGGCTGTTCGGGCTGTCGACCGGCATGATGGTCGCAAGCAGGATCATCATGCCAAAACACGACAAGGGGTAGATCAGCGCGGCGGCGAGCGTCGCGACAAGCGTGCCGGCGAGGGCGATCGAACCGCGCCAAGACAGGTCGCGCGTCAGCTGCAGCGGGTGCGACAGATGGACAAGCGCCGTCTGCATCCAGCCCTTCAGCCAGCGGCGGCGCTGGGAGAACCACGAGGTGAAGCGCGCGGGTGCTTCTTCCTGCGTCTGGCTTGCCACAGCGCCAATCGAATAGCCAAAGCGTGCCAGACGGATCCCAAGGTCGGCATCTTCGGTGACATTCCACGGATCCCAGCCCATGACGTGGCGGAGCGCGCTGGTGCGGAAGTGATTTGAGGTGCCACCCAGCATGACGGGCATGTCAAGGCTGGCAAGTCCGGGAATGACGACTCGAAACAAGGCCGCATATTCAAGCGCGAACTGGCGCGCAAGCCATGATGCATCGGCATTGTCGATGGCAAGCGGCGCCTGGACACACGCAAGACGTGGCCCTCCGCCAGCGAAAGCCGCAGCGGCGCAGCGTAATTGGTCAGGGGCAGGAATGTCCTCGGCATCAAAAATCGTCACCAGCTCGCCGCGGGCGAAAGCCAGGCCAAGCTGCAAGGCGCGCGGCTTGGTTCGCGGCAAGCCTGGCGGAACCTTGAGCACGGCGTAGCGGCGATCACCATCGACCGCCGCGATCGCCTCTCGCGTCTCCTCATCATCGCCCTCCAGCAGCAGGAGGAATTCGATGAACGGCGCCGGGTAATCAATCCGCCCCAGCGCTGCCAGCAATTGCGGGATGATCCGCGCCTCGCGATAGACCGGCACGAGCACTGAATAAGTCGGCAGTTTATTCTCGGGAAGGCGCGGCGCTGCTTCCTGGTCAGCCTTCAGCATGAAGGCACAACGCAAGCCCAAGGCAATCCCGAACACGATGGCAAGCGCGATCGTCGCAACCGCTACCGGCAGAAAAAGCGGCAGGTATCCCTCGGCAACGGCGATCAGCATCGCCGAGACGGCGAGGAACGACAGCACGAAGCACCGCCCGGCACGGCGCGGCGTATCATGCGCGCTCAAATCGGGGCGCTCTGTCAACAAGGGAGTGATGTGTGTGGCAAGCAGCCGGTCGCCAGCCTGAGCAATCATCGCCTCCCGGCCATCGTTCGGACAGGCAATCGCCAGGCGGGCCGGCGCATCGGGTCCTGCGACGAGCGTGAAGAGCCGCTCCACATCGCGGCCTTGCGGCATCAGCGCGTAGTAACGTTGGCCATGATGGTCGACGGGCAGGATGCGCGTTGCCAGGGGTGATGACAGGGCGCGCGCGCTGAAGGCATCATTGCTGATGGCGGCATCGCGCGGATCGATGAAGGGCAAGCCAAGCGCTCGGGCAAGGGCGCGGAGATAGGCCCTCTGCGTGCGCCCGTTGGCGCTGATGAGAATGTCGTGGGCGCTCACACCGAGATCTTCGGCCCGCGCCATGGCGGTGTTCAGCTCGCTGGCCGACACGCCGATATCGGCCAGAAACGCCAAATCAGCCGGATAAGCCGGATAAGCGAGGTAGGCGGCGCCTGGCTGTTCGCCAAGACCGGTCATGCCCGGCGCGTCCGTTGACCCTTGCGGCCATGCCGCGCCCGTAACACCGGCGATTTGATCGATTGAATGATCTGTCAATGCGGTTCCCGTTATCTTCTGGAACCGCGGATAGTATTTCGTACATGTTCTGCCGATTTTAAATTGACGTTCGCGTGTAAGACATTTCCTATATTCATAATGATTAAACCACATACAATAAATATTATTCCTAATAATTCTGTATTGTCAATTTGTTCTCCAAATACAATGTACGACAAAACAACACCAAAAACCGGTATAAGTAATGCAAACGGTGCTATATAGATTGACCCTCGCTTCTGTATTAGTGATCCCCATATATAATATGCAAATAATGTCGATATAATCGACGTATACAGAACCGAAAGAACTGAATTCGTGTTGATGTGCGTCGTCAGTGCGGCAACAGGATTTTCAAACAGACATGACGCCAGCAGAAAGGGAGCAACCGGGACGAGGCTGATCCATGTCAGAATATCGAACATGGGTATGTCCTTGTGCATTTTGAGGAGGTTGTTGAAAACACCCCAACAAACGGCACCGGCAAGAATGCAAGCCATGCCGAGCGCCGTCGATGCCTGGAACCCATCTGCCAGCAACAAGGCCATCCCAAGGAACCCGCAGGCAACAGCAACGCAACCGGTGCGCGTGATACGCTCGGCGAGAAACGTGACGGCAATCATGATGGTGAAAAACACCTGCGACTGCATGGCAACCGCAGCGATCCCGGCCGGCAGGCCAAAATAGATGCCAAGAAACAGGCAGCCGAACACACCGATGCCAAACACGCTCCCGAGAAGCATGATTTGCCCCAGGCCGATGGCCGGACGCCTGACACCAAAGAAAACCGGCAGGGCGCAAACAAAAAAGCGCAAGGCCAGAAACAGCAGCGGCGGGAGATCGCTCAGCCCCAGCTTGATGACGACGAAATTCAGGCCCCATACAAAGGTAACGAAGATCAGCAGAAGGGATTCGCGCCACGCCATGATCCGAACCGTTGCCCTGCTGCCAGTGCCAAAAGGTCAACCCGGACGAAACCGTCCGGGTTGGTGGGGCGCATGATGACCGCCGCGAGCGACAGGGGCGGGGCGGGTTCAGCCATGTGCGCTCGATTACTCGGCCGCCGTCATGATGCGGTCGCGCGGGTCTGCCTTGGGGCCGCCGATGATGATGGTTTTCTCGGGGATGGCGGCAAAGACGCGCTCGGGAAGATTGTACATTTTGGCCAACGTCGCGTTCGGTACGCCGCTCATCATTTCGGAAAACTCAATGGTCTGCGGCTCTTCATGCGACAGCACGACGAGGAAGCTCAGCCGTTCTTCTCCAAGATTTTCAATCCAGTGGAGATAGCCCTGCGGCACGAACGAGATATCACCGGGCTTGAGATCAAGATAATGCGTCTCCCCCTCCGGGCCGACAATGCCGACGCGGCCAACGCCGCTGACGCAGAAATCGAGTTGATGGGCGTTGGGATGGGTGTGCGGTTCGCGCACCGCATGCGCCTCAAGCTCGAGCGCCTGAACGGCCAGCCCCTTGAGCACAGGAAAATTCTTTGAACTCGCACGGTAGAAATCGCCATTGGCGAATTGCTTGAAGACGTTTTGCTTGAAGGCGAATTGATTGCTCATACGATGATCCTTCTTTGCCGTTTGACTGATTAATGATGGATACTCTTGTTTATTTATATTTATTGGTGTTTTACATTCACGTATCATTATAATATCTACTTGTTTCGATATAAATTTAAGAGGATTGATATTTGATTTTCAATTGAATTATATTTATGCTGAATTCAATCAATCTGAACGGTTGGTATCATGAGCACCCTGCGCAAGATCGATCCGCTGTTGCTGGAAGCCTTTGTCGCGATTGTAGAGACGGGGAGTTTCTCAGCCGCCGCCCAGCGCATCGGCCGAACCCCGTCGGCGATCAGCATGCAGATGACCAGGCTGGAAGCGCTATTTGCGCCGGCGTCTCTGTTTCAGGTGCACGGCCGGCGCAAACGTTTGACGGCCCGCGGCGAAGTGCTGCTGGTGCACGCCAGACGCATTCTGCAGATCAATGACAGCCTGTGGAACTCGATGGCGGCGGCTGGCGACCCTCATCTCATCCGCTTTGGCACTCCTGATGATTATCTCAATACGCTGCTGCCGAATGTTCTCGATCGCTTCGCGGCGGTTTATCCCGAGGCGGAAGTCGAGCTGACCTGCGAGCCCAGCGAAGCGCTCAACCAGCTTATCGAGCGCAGCAAGATCGATCTGGCGGTCGTGACCAAACGGCCTGATGATTGCGATTCGGAAGTCCTGCGCAGCGAACCAATCGTCTGGGTGTGCGCCAGTCGCGAGTTATTGCGGCGCGAACCGACGATGCCGCTCGCTCTCTTTCAGCCCGGGTGCCTGGCCCGGCAGCTGGCGCTTGATGCCTGCGTGAAGGCGCAATTGCCGCACAAGGTTGCCTATTCGAGCCCCAGCCTGTCGGGAGTGCTGACGCCGGTGCGCGCCGGGCTTGCCGCCGCGCCGATCGCCCGCTGTTCGGTACCGCCTGATCTGTTGATCCTCGATGAGGCGGACGGGATGCCGATGATCGAGCCGCTCCTCCTTGCCCTCAAACGCAGCAAAGCGCCGCTGCAAGGCGCGCTGGTCGATTTTCTTGCCAATGCGATTTCCTTGGAATTGCGGCGATAGGCAGCTCTCGCGTGATGGCGCCTGTCGCCACCCACAGCCTGTTCCATCGCCCGGGGGTTGCGGCTAGAAGCTTGACGATGACAAGATTTCTTCTTTTACCGATGCTCGTCATCCTGGCGGGCCCATTACTGGCACCATGGAGCCCGGCTCATGGCGATGAACAAGCCGCGACGCTTACCGTCCCCCATTACTGGGACCCCCAGCGGCGCATCGAAAGACCCAATCTCGCTGGCTTTACCGGAACTGTGCGCTTTCTCACCGCGCCCGATCATCCGCCCTTCAATTTTCTCAACGCGCAAAACGAGCTGACAGGCTTTAACGTCGAACTTGTTCAGGCCGCCTGCCTGGAGCTTTCGCTGCGCTGTACGATCCAGGCGCGCGGCTTCGACACGCTCCTGCCGGCTATTCGTGACAAGCAGGCCGATGCCGCCATCGCCGGACTGGCGCTGACGCCGGCGCTCAGGCGCGACATGGATGTCGGCGATGTCTATCTGCACAATCCCGCCCGCTTCGTGGTTCGCCGCGCCAGTGAGGCGTTTGCAACTGATGGCGAAGGGCTTCGTGGCAAAAATATCGGCGTGGTTACCGGATCGGCCCATTCTGCCTTCCTCAGCTTCTATTACAAAGCATCAAACCTCAAGCCCTACCCGACCGCCCAGCTGGCACGCGACGCGTTGAAAAAAGGCGAGGTCGAGGCGGTATTTGGCGATGCCGTCAGCCTGTCGTTCTGGATTAACGGCACCGCTTCGGACAATTGCTGCACCTTCCGCGGGGGTGCCTTTGATGAAAGCCGGTTCTTCGGCGAAGGCTATGCCATTGTGTTCCGCAACGGGGCGAGTGCGCTGCGCCAGGCGTTTGATCACGCTTTGCTGCGCTTGGCCGAGCGAGGCGTCTATTCCGAAATTTATCTGCGCTGGTTCCCAATCAGCCTTTATTGAGACGCGCCGTAGCGTTTTGCCGCAGATGTCTTGTCCGGGGGTGGCGTCAGCCGAGCGAGGTGATCGCCCTCGGAAAATCATTTTTCTTTTGGGAAACATGGCCTAGGTTCCGCCACCCGCAGTGGAGTTGAGAATGTTGATTGCCGAGGACCTACGCAATGCCGCCGAGGACAGCACCGCCTGGCCGTTCCAGGAAGCGCGAAAGATCATCGCCCGCCTTGCCAAACAGCCGAAAGAGCGTGTCATCTTCGAAACCGGCTACGGTCCCTCCGGTCTGCCGCATATCGGTACATTCGGCGAAGTGGCGCGCACCTCGATGGTGCGCCACGCCTTCCGTGTCCTGACCGATGACAAGATCGCGACGCGCCTCATCTGCTTTTCCGACGACATGGACGGCCTGCGCAAAGTGCCGGAGAACGTCCCGAACCGGGAGATGATGGAGCGCCATCTCGGTAAGCCGCTGAGCCGCATTCCTGACCCGTTTTCAAACGAGCATCCGTCATTTGGCGCCGCCAACAATGCGCGCCTCAGGGGGTTTCTTGACACTTTCGGCTTCGACTATGAATTCCTCAGCGCGACCGACACCTATATGTCAGGGGCTTTCGACAAGGCGCTGCTGCGGCTTCTTGAGGTCTATGACGAGGTGATGGCGATCATCCTGCCGACGCTCGGCCCGGAGCGGCGGGCAACCTACTCGCCTTTCCTGCCGATTTCACCGACTAGCGGTATCGTGTTGCAGGTGCCGATGATCGCTCGCGATGTCAAAGCCGGCACCATCACCTATACTGATCCCGACAGCGGCACGGACGTAACGACGACGGTGACGGGCGGCGCGGTCAAGTGCCAGTGGAAAGCCGACTGGGCGCTGCGCTGGTATGCGCTTGGCGTTGATTATGAAATGGCCGGCAAGGACCACATCGAATCGGTGAAGCTGTCCTCGTGCATCTGCCAGGCACTTGGCGGCAGGGCGCCCGAAGGCTTCAATTACGAGCTCTTTCTCGATGAGGAGGGACGCAAGATATCGAAGTCCAAGGGCAATGGGCTGACGATCGACGACTGGCTGTCCTATGCCTCGCCGCAGAGCCTGTCGCTGTTCATGTACCGCGAACCAAAGGCCGCCAAGCGGCTCTTTTTCGACGTCATCCCGCGCCATGTCGACGAATATCAGCAATTCCTCGATGCCTATCCGCGCCAGGACGCGAAACAGAAGCTCGGCAACCCCGTCTGGCATATCCATTCCGGGGCGCCACCGTCATCATCCTCGCCGGTGAGCTTCAGCATGCTGATGAACCTGGTTGCAGCCTCGAACGCCGACAAGGCGGAGGTCCTGTGGGGGTTTGTCGGCCATTACCTGCCGGGCGTGACGCCTGACAGCCATCCGGCACTGGCGCGCGAAATCGACTATGCCATCCGCTATTATCACGATTTCATTCTGCCGACGAAAAAGCACCGTCACCCCGACGCTGCCGAGCGCGCGGCGCTTGGCGATCTGCGCCTGGCGCTTGCCGGTTTGCCCGCCGGGGCGACGCCTGAATCGATCCAGACCGTCATCTACGACATCGGTCGGCGCGAACCCTATACGACGACGCAGAAAGACGGGTCGATCGGCGTCAAGCTCGACTGGTTCAACATGCTCTATCAAGTCCTGCTCGGGCAGGAGAAGGGGCCGCGCTTCGGTACGTTTGTTGCCATGTACGGCGTTGCCAACACCCTCAAGCTGATCGATGAGGCGCTGGCTACAACAGGCTGACGTGATGTCAGCGCAGGCCAAAGCTGAGCGGTAACGTCAACGTCAGCAGCGGACCGCTGAAATCATCCGGCAGCGGGGGAAAGGGCGCTGCCCGGCGCACGAGCGCCAGCCCTGCCTCGTCCAGCGCCTCGCTGCCAGACGAGCGCAGGACATTGATGGAGCCAACCTGCCCTGCCCGCGAAATGGTGAAGCGGACGACAACGACACCCTGCTGACCGGCAGCACGGGCTTTCTCGGGGTATGTCTTGACCCTGTTGAGAAACGCCGCGACCTGGCGGATGTAACCGATCGAGGGCTGGTCGTCTTGCAGCGAGCGCGCCGGCGGCTGCCTGGAGGGTTGCGGGGCAGGCACGGTTGAGATGCTGTCCTCGTGCGGCTGCTCGGCCGTCTGGCGTTGCGGTTGCGGCTTTGCGGTTTCTCTGCGCTCGACTTTAGGTGGCGCGGGCCTGGCAGGTTCGGGGCGGGCAGGTTCGGCTTTCGCTGCCGGTTTGACCGGCTGTGCCGGCAAAGGTGGCGGCGCAGGCGTGGCCGCCTCACCCGTCTGGCTTTCCAGCAGAGGAAGAGGGGACGGCGCAGGCGCCACCACCGGCGGCGTGTCCGCCTTGGTGGGCTCTTGCGCCGGCGGGTCTGGTTGTGGCGGGGAGACCGCCTCAGGCGTGGCCTTGCCCGCATCGGCAGGCTTGTCACTGGCAGCAGGAAACTGATCAGGCGGTGGTGGTCCTTTTTCCGCAATCGGCGGGTCTGCCGCAGGTGCCGGAGGGGGCGTGGGGGCAGCGTCGGGGATGGGCGGGCCGGGTGGAGGCGTCACCGGCTCGGCCTGGTTTTTCTCCGCCTTATCGGCGCTTGCGGGTGATTTATTGTCGATCACATCGACGTCAAGCGCTTCAGCAGGCGGGGCGCCTGCGCGCTGGCTGGCGGCAGGAAATGGCAGCGGCAGAAAGAAGGCAAGATGAATGAGCAAGGCCATCAGCAGCGGCCAGCACGCGAGGCGCTCGATGTCAGCCCGCTCAACGAGGCGCATCTGCGTGTTGGGGCGTATGGCGTCCAGCCCTGCCTGCCTGACATTCATGATGACACGTCACATCCACCCTAATCGTTCCATCCACCGACGAGATGGGACGGAGGGGCGCTCTTAGCCGATCACAGCCCTGGACGAAAGCCATGGCGGATCGATGGCCCCCCTTCGATCCGCTGGCGTTACTGGCTGGCCCACAGAATGCGGGCGATCCATTCGACATCCTGCGCGTCCAGCGTGCGCACCGGATGGCTGGGGTTGAGGGAGGCAAGCTCGACCAGCTTTGCCGTGCGCCGCAGCAGGATCTTGGCCATGATTTCTCCCGCATTGGTCTTGGCCACGACCCGGTCACCGCGGCGCACCGGCTCGCCTGGCGCGACGATGATGCGATCGCCATCACGGTAGAGCGGCAACATGGAATCACCCGTGATCTCCAGCGCATAGACCGTGCCCTGGACGGAGGCTGGAAAGTTGATCTCGTCCCAGCCACCCCCTGTCGGAAATCCGCCATCGTCAAAAAACCCGCCGGCGCCGGCCTGCGCAAAACCAATCAGCGGCAAGGGCCGCTGCGTGGGCACGCCGTAACTGCCTTCGACAAAGGCGACGAATTCCTCAAGGCTCGTACCGGTTGCCTGCATCACCTTGGCAAGCGATTCCGTTGACGGCCAGCGCTCGCGCCCGTCGATCGACACGCGTTTCGAGGGGTTAAACGTCGTGGCGTCAAGCCCCGCCTTGCGCGCCAGCCCTGATGGCGAAAGCCGATGACGATCGGCCAGCGCATCGAGCGCCGCCCAAACCTGCCCATGCGTCAACATCATTACCAAGCCCTCGCTTCGCGTCGGCTACGTGATAAAGGATAGTTTTCTTATAACATAGAGAATAAATTCTTTGACACCTCTCGTCCAGACCCGACCGGCAGAGAATTCGGCGCGACAAACCACCTTTGACTTGCGATCAGGACGAAGGCAGGTCTAAGGCGACACGGCAGAAGGAGCTATAGGGTGCAGCGCGCGGCCATCATCTTCAAGATCACGACGCTTGGCGCATGGGCCAATGCCGAAGTCGCGGGGCGTTTCAACGGGGCCGGCGTTGATCTGCGCGATGGCTACATTCATTTCTCGACGGCGACGCAATTGCGCGAGACGCTGGAGCGCCATTATGCCGGCCTCGACGGGCTGGTGCTGATAGCTGTCGACGCCGATGAACTGGGCGACAAGCTCGTCTATGAACCCTCGCGCGGCGGCGACATGTTCCCCCATCTCTACGGGCCTTTGACGATGGCAGCCGTCCTGTGGGTGAAGCCGCTGGTGCTGCGCAGCGATGGAACTCATGCGTTGCCGGACCTTGAGGCTGTGCGGTGAAACGCTTTCTCTCGGCGATTTCGTCCCTTTCCTTGCCGGCCCTTCATCTTTTTGAAGCCGAGACCGCCCATCGCCTGTCGCTTGAGGCGTTGAAAGCCCTGCCGCTTGCCTGCCCTGTCGAGGACGATCCACGGCTTGCTGTTTCGCTCCTCGGTCTTTCCTTCGCCAATCCTTTCGGCGTTGCGGCCGGGTTTGACAAGAATGCCGAAGTGCCGCGCCCGCTGCTGGCGCTTGGCTTTGGCCATGTCGAGATCGGTGGCGTGACGCCACGCCCGCAGAGCGGCAATCCACGCCCGCGCGTCTTTCGCCTGCCGGCTGATGGCGCGCTCATCAACCGCCTTGGTTTCAACAATGAGGGCATGGAGGCAGTTGCCGCGCGGTTGGCGCGCCTCAAACGCCAAGGCGGCATTATCGGCGCCAATCTCGGCGCCAACAAGGACAGCCCCGACCGCACCCTTGACTACGTGAGGCTGGTGCATCGTCTGGCGCCATTGATCGACTATTTTACGGTCAACGTCTCTTCGCCCAATACGCCGGGACTGCGCGATTTGCAGGCCGAGGCCGCCCTTGATGACCTGATGGCACGCGTCATGGAGGCCCGCCACACGGCGGCGCTGGCCCGCCCTGTGCTCCTCAAGATTGCGCCTGATATCAGCGAGGCTGAACTTGACGGCATCGTCGCGGTGGTCCGCCGGCGCGCGGTTGATGGCGTGGTCCTGAGCAATACGACGATTGCGCGCCATGGCCTTGCCGAGCGCCGGCTTGGCGGCGAGAGTGGTGGCCTGTCGGGCCGGCCGCTGTTCGAGCGCTCAACCCGCCTGCTTGCCCATGCGCGCATGCGGCTTGGCGACAAGACCCCGCTGATCGGCTGCGGCGGGGTTGATAGCGGCATGGCGGCGTGGGCGAAAATCCGCGCCGGCGCCAGCCTCGTCCAGCTCTACACCGGGCTTGTCTATCGCGGTCTGCCGCTTCTTGACGAGATGAAGGCGCATGTGACGGCGCGCCTGTCAGCTGGCGGATTTACAACACTTGCTGACGCCGTGGGAGGTGAGGCAGCGACATGGGCAAGCGAGCCAATGTAGCCTTCACACCAGGGTATGGAAGCTGCGCGCGAATTCGCGCCGGTAGGCAAACAACAGGCTGATCCCTCTGGCACCCAGAAAGACCAGCAGCGACAGCCACAGCCCGGCATTACCGAGCCATCCGCCGATGAGCGCAAAGGTGGCGATATAGAGGACAAAGCTCAACACCATCATGTTGCGCATCGCCGCCGTCCAGGTCGCGCCAATAAAGACGCCGTCGAGCTGGAACGCCAATGCCCCGGCAAAGGGCGCCAACGCGGCAAAAGGAAGCACCATTTGGGCGGCAAGCCGCACCTCCTCATTGCCGGTCATGGCCGCAATCACCGCAGGTCCTGCAAGGTAGAAAACAGCACCGAGGAGGACACCGTAACCAAGCGACCAGTAGCGGGTGAGAATAGTCGCTCGGCTGAAGGCGATGACATTGCGCGCGCCAAGCGCCCGGCCGCAAAGCTGTTCGGCGGCGGTCGCAAAGCCATCGAGCGTATAGGCGCCCATCAGGAACAGGTTCATCAGCAAGCCGTTTGCCGCCACCGTCACATCGCCCTGCGCCGCGCCCTGGCGGGTAAAGAACAGAAACCCGCCCAGGAGCAGCAGCGAGCGCAGCATGATGTCGCCGTTGATCGCCATGAGGGCGACCAGGCTGGAAGGCTCCAGCACGGCTTTCCAGTTGAGCGCGAGGCGCTGGTCAACCAACCTGACAACAAAGTAAGCGCAGGCCATCATCCCGATGATTTCACTGAGGACAGCAGCGAGCGCCAGCCCCTCGACACCCAAATGAAAATGAAGGGTGAGGAGCGCCGCACCCGCCGCATTGCTGATATTGAGGATGATCTGGGTGATGAGGCCAAGCCCGGTCCGCCCCATGCCGATCAACCAGCCCAGAAGCGTGTAATTGGCAAAGACGAAGGGCGCCGACCAGACGCGGATGGAGAAATAGGCGCGAGTTGCCTCCTGGACTTCCGGGCTACCGCCGGTGAGCCAAAGCCCACCTTCACGCAACGACACCGACAAAAGCAGCAGGGCAAAGGCGCAAACGAGGCCGAGCAGCAGGGCGCGAACCAGAATGATGCGCTGGCTTTCGCTATCGCCCGCTCCCAGCGCCTGCGCAGTCAGCCCGGCTGTCCCCATACGCAGGAAGGCAAAGGGCCAGAAGACAAAATCAAACAGGACGGCGCCAATCGTCACCGCGCCAATCAGCCGTGCTTCGCCCAGTTGCCCAATCACCGCGAGATCGACGAAACCCACCAGCGGGGTCGTCAGATGGGCAAGTGTCATCGGGATCGCCAGCGCCAGCACCCGGCGGTGGCTGACCTCGACCGGGCGCGGGTCAAGCGCCATCAGCGACGCGAGGCAAACAGTCTCGTGACAAGAAAAATCGGCACCACGACGACAGCGCCGACGAGGAGCCAGTTGCCGATTTCGCCCAGCGCATCAAAGCCGGTACGCCACAAGCGAATGACATTGCGCTTGATCACATCGAGAAGGTCGAGCGGGGTTAGATCAAAATAGCTGAGGACGAAGCCGACGATCAGCGACAGCACCACAAGCTGCACGATGACGCGGATAGGCGAGCCACCCAGAAATCCATTCACATTCGTGCCCGACATGGCTTATTCCTTTGCTCTCATCGCTGTTGTGGCGTTGTGCCCGCTGCTTGGCAAGAGGCGCTTGGCGTCGCCGTCTGATCGGTTACAAGACCACAATGAACCCTGTCTACCCGCCCAACTCGTCGTCCGGCAATCTTCTTGCCGACCGGCGCTATGATTATGCGCTGGCGCTGCTGGCGCGCGGCGACGACCAAGGGGCCGGCGATCTGCTGTGCCAGGCGCTCGACCTTGCCCCTGGCTGGGCAGCTGCCCATGTCGCACTGGGCGAGATATTGGCAAAGCGCGGAGACATCGAACAAGCGTGTGCGGCGCTGCGTGCTGCACTTGTCAGCGATCCCGCCGATCATCTGGGGGCGGGCGCCCGCCTGGCGGTACTGAGGGGCGAGACGCCTGACCATCTGCCGGCGGCCCATGTGCAGGCCCTGTTTGATGGCTATGCCGCGCGGTTTGAGGACAGTCTGGTGGGCGCGCTCAATTACCGGGCGCCTTCCCTGCTGGTGGAAGCGGTGGAGGCGGTCTTGCCCGGTCATCATTTCGCGGCGATGCTTGATCTTGGGTGCGGCACGGGGCTGGGAGCGCGCGCTTTCGCCGATCGCGCCGCCGCCATCGATGGCATCGACCTGTCACCGGGGATGCTGAGTCGGGCACGCGATAGCGGGCTTTACCGCCAACTGATTGCCGGTGATCTGACAGCGCTCCTGCAAACGGCCGCCGCGTCGTCCTTGCAACCCGGATATGATCTCGTGATCGCTGCCGACGTCTTCGTCTATCTCGGTGAGCTTTACCCGACATTCCAGGCGATCTTCGATCGTCTGGCGGCGGGCGGCGTCCTCGCTTTCACGGTCCAGTCACATGCGGGAGACGGTGTGGTCCTCGGCGCTGATTATCGCTTTGCCCACGCCTCGACCTATCTGGCGCGGTTGGCTCAGGATCTGGGCTTCACGGTGCTTGCCGCCAACCCGGCGGTGACGCGCCAGGATCGCGGTATCGACGTGAAGGGCGAGCTATGCGTTTGGGCGAAGAGCTGAACCCAGGTGCGCAAGACGAAACCCCGTTCCCTGTTGCCGCCAGCGTTTGAAACCTGGTTTGCGGCACGCGGCTGGGAACCGCGCACCCACCAGCTCGCCATGATCGACAAGGCGCGCCATCACAGGGACGCTCTGCTGATCGCACCGACCGGTGCTGGCAAGACGCTTGCCGGGTTTCTGCCAAGCCTGCTTGACCTGGCCGAAAGTCCGAAACGGGCGAAGCGACTGCACACGCTTTATGTTTCTCCATTGAAAGCACTGGCGGTCGATGTCTCGCGCAATCTTGAGCGGCCGATTGCCGAGATGAAGCTTGCCATCACCCATGAGACGCGAACCGGCGACACGCCGGTCGCAAGGCGACAGCGCCAACGCATCAATCCGCCGGATATTCTGCTCACCACACCCGAACAGGTCGCGCTCCTGCTGGCATCGCGCGAAGCACAACTCCTGTTTGCTGATCTGCAACGCGTGATCGTCGACGAGGTGCATGCGCTGGCCCCCAACAAACGAGGCGATCTGCTGGCGCTTGATCTGGCACGGCTGCGCACCATCGCGCCGCACCTGTCGGTCGCGGGCCTCTCGGCAACTGTCGCTGATCCGGAAAGTTTGCAAGCCTGGCTCTCGTGTTGCGGGTCAGGCCGGCCCCAAGCCAACATCCTCCGCTTTTCCGGCGGCCCGCCACCGAAGATCACCATTCACGAGCACAGCCTCAACCGCCTGCCCTGGTCAGGCCATACCGCGCGCTGGGCCTATGATGGGGTTTATGAAGCCATCAAATCCCATCGCATGACGCTTGTCTTCGTCAACACGCGCTCGCAGGCCGAGATGGTTTTTCAAGGGCTTTGGGCGCTTAATGAGGCCAGTCTGGCGATCGCGCTCCATCATGGCTCGCTCGATGTCGGCCAGCGCCGGCGCGTCGAAGCGGCGATGGCGGACGGCCGGCTGCAAGCTGTCGTTGCAACCTCCACGCTTGATCTGGGGATTGACTGGGGTGACATCGATCTGGTCATTCACATCGGCGCACCCAAGGGCGCCTCGCGTCTGGCGCAGCGCATCGGCCGCGCCAATCACCGGCTGGACGAGCCATCCAAGGCGTTGCTTGTGCCGGCGAACCGCTTCGAGGTGCTGGAATGCCGGGCGGCGGTGGAGGCTGTCGCTGCGGGCTTGCAGGACGCGGCGACGGCGCGCGAGGGCGGGCTTGACGTTCTGGCCCAGCACATCTGGGGTGTTGCCTGTGGCGGACCCTTCCACCCCGATGATCTCTACAAGGAGGTGCGGAGGGCAGCGCCCTATGCTGCGCTTCCGCGCGAGGACTTCGACCGCCTCGTCGATTTTGTGGCAACCGGTGGTTATGCGCTGAAGAGCTATGAGCGCTTTGCCCGGCTCAAAGCACTCCCTGACGGGCGTTTGCGCCTCACGCATCCCCGCCTTGCCCAGCTCTATCGTCTCAATGTCGGCACGATCATCGAGAGCGACACGATCAAGGTGCGCCTTGTCGGCCGGCTGGCGCAGCGTGCCAAGGCTAGCACGTCGGTGGCGCGCGGCGGGCGGGTGCTCGGCAATATCGAGGAATATTTCATCGAGCAGCTGGTCGCCGGCGATACGTTTGTTTTTGCCGGCGAAATCCTGCGTTTCGAAGCCATGGCGGCAGGCGAGGCGCTGGTAACGCGCAGCGCCTCGACTGATGCAAAAATTCCAACCTATGCCGGCGGGCGTTTTCCCCTGTCGACTTCACTTGCTGCGGGCGTGCGCAAACTTGTTGCCGATCCGGGCACATGGTCCGCCCTGCCAGAACCAGTGCAAGAATGGCTCGGGCTGCAGCGCGACAAATCGGTGCTGCCCGGACAGGACGATCTGCTGGTCGAAGTTTTTCCCAGACAGTCCCGCCACTATCTCGTCTGTTATCCGTTTGAAGGCCGACTGGCGCACCAGACGCTTGGCGTCCTGCTGACGCGGCGGCTCGAGCGGGCAGGCGCCCGGCCGCTCGGCTTTGTTGCCAGCGATTATGCACTGGCGATCTGGATGCTGGGGGATGTCGGCGATAAGCTGAGTTCGGGGCGCCTGTCGCTGTCGACACTTTTTGATCAGGACATGCTGGGGGATGATCTCGACGCCTGGCTTGACGAATCAAGTGTGATGCGACGTACCTTCCATCATTGCGCGATGATTTCGGGCCTGGTCGAGCGCCGCCATGTCGGGGAAGAAAAGACTGGGCGGCAGATGTCGATTTCAACCGGCCTCATCTATGATGTGCTGCGCAGTCACCAGCCCGACCACATCCTCCTGAAGGCCGCGCGCGCGGATGCGGCAACCGGGCTCCTCGACATTCACCGGCTTGGCGACATGCTGGCGCGGGTGAGGGAACGGTTCGTGCTTAAAATCCTGCCGCAGGTGTCGCCTTTGGCCGTCCCGATCCTGCTTGATATCGGACGCGAAAGCGTTGCGGGCGTCTCCGCCGCTGATGTTCTCGGGCAGGCCGCCGCCCGACTTGTCGAGGATGCCACGAGGTGACGTCGCCTGCGCCGCTGCGAGAGGCAATCACCGGAGGCGACCTGCCAGCGATGCTTGCCGGGCGATCGTTCCTGGTGGTGGCGGAAGGCGGGCTGTTTGATGTTACTGAGGCCTCTCTGATCGTTGCCGATCTCCATCTTGAGAAAGGCTCATCACTGGCGCGCCACGGGCGTCTGGTGCCGCCCTATGACAGCGGAGCGACGCTGGCGGTTCTGGCTCGCATGATCACACGCCTCATGCCCAGGCGTGTTGTCTGCCTAGGCGACAGTTTTCACGATGGCGAGGGCGCGAGCCGGCTTGGCGGGGAGGAGCGGCGCCAGCTTGCCCACCTGCAATCAGGCCGTGACTGGCTGTGGGTGTCCGGCAATCACGACCCGCAGCCGCCAGCCGGGGTTGGCGGGGATTTCGTTACGCAATCAGCTCTCGGACCGATCACGCTGCGCCATGAGCCGATGGCGGGGCGCGCGGTCTTCGAGATTGCCGGTCATCTCCATCCCGCCGCCCGCCTGCGCACGCGTGCCGGTACGCTGAAACGGCGCTGCGTGGCCAGTGACGGCCATCGCGCGGTCCTGCCGGCGCTCGGCGCCTATGCCGGCGGGCTTGATCTCGGGCACAAGGCGTTTGCCGGGCTGTTCGACGAAAAGAAGCTGATCGCCTATATGCTCGATGGCGGCAGCATCTATCCGGTCGCACTCGGGCGCACGCGCCGCGCCGTGGCCATCTAGCCGCCTGACCTCAGTTGCGCCGGAAGACGATACCGGCCATCCAGCCCATGGCAATCGCCAGCACAACCGATGCCAGCCCGTACAGCAGTGGCTGCTCGCGAGAGGCGCGGAAAACGGAGGCCTCGAACCCTTCCTTGACGAGGTCAATGGAGGCCTCGCCGCGCGCCACTATCGCGCCCTGTGACAAGAGCAACACGTCGATTTTGTACGAACCGACAGGAGTGTTCGCCGGCAGCGGAAAACTGGCGCGCAACACCGTGTCATTGATGAAGGCGACACCCTGATCATTCTCGACATAAAGCCCGTCTGTGCGTTTTGCTGCAACGAACGCGTCGCGGAACGCCTTGTCGTCCACATCGCCCGGCAGCCGCCCGCGAGTCGACAGCCTGAGAAAATCAAGACCGATGTTGTGCTCAGCGCGCAGATCATCGCCCGCAATATCGGCAAAGGGCCGATTGGCAATGGCGGCAAAATAGGTCGGCGCACCCACATAGGTGCGCGACGGACCATTGACCCACAGGCCGGCCCAACGCACTTTTCTGCGCGTCACCTGCGTGCGTTCCGGGCCGCGGATCAGCGCCACCGCATCATAGGCGCCGCTGCGCGAGATGCTCTGGCCATCGCGCTCAACTACGGTGATCGCCACCACACGTGTTCCTGAAAAACTCGACGTGATGCCGATGCGCTCCGCCGCAAGGACGACGACAAGCTTCTCGGCACGGGCTGGCACAACGAGGCCAGCAAGAGACAGGTTGGCAAGCAGCACGCCCAGCAGCAGCAACCGCCCGGGCGCGCTCATGACCAGACATCCGGGATAGAAATCGAATAGAGACGCTCGGGAATAGCGACGAACTCGTAGAAGAAGCGGCCGGCTACCGCCAGGATGAGGAGAGCAAGGAGCGCTCGCAATTCCTCGCCCTTCATCTGCTGGCCAACGGAGGCGCCATATTGCGCACCGACCACGCCGCCGATCATCAGCAGAAGGGAGAGGACGATATCGACGGTCAGGTTAGTGGTTGCATGCAGCAGGGACGCCGCCGACATGGTGATCACGGTGTAGAACAGGGACACGCCAATGGCGACGGTGGTTGGCACGCGGAAGAGGTAGATAAGGGCTGGAACGGTGAGAAAACCGCCGCCGACCCCGAGCACCGAGCCAATCATGCCGATTGCCGCGCCCAGGGCGATGATCGGCAGAACGCTCATATAGAGCTTGGATTTGTGGAAACGCATCTTGAAGGGCAGGCCGTGAGCCCAGCCATGGTCGCCTCCCTTGCGCAAGGCTGGGGGGGGCGCGCCGGACAGCTTGGCGCGCATCGTCCCGACCGCTTCCTTCAGCATGAGGATACCGATGCCACCCAGCAGGATGACGTAGGCAATGCCAATGGCAAAATCGAGCTGGCCAACGCGGCGCAGCAGGGAAAACAGCCAGACGCCCAACAATGAGCCGGCAACGCCGCCCGACACCAGAACAGCGCCCAGACGATAATCGATCAGCGAGCGGCGGGCATAGGCAAGGGCGCCGGAAAAGGCGGTTGCGGCGATCTGGCTGGCTTCGGACGCCACGACAACAGCCGGCGAAATCCCGGAGAAGATGAGCAGAGGGGTCAACAGAAATCCCCCTCCGACCCCGAAGAGGCCGGAGATAAACCCAACCGCCGTACCGATGCCGAGGATGAGAAACAAATTCACCGTCAGCTCGGCAATGGGCAGATAGACCGTCAAGCCGCCACCTTTTTATCGCCCGCGTACAGCCTGGATGCTTAGACCGAGTTGAGCGTCTGCAACACCCAAATTCCCATATGATCAGACTTTTCTTTTCATTTATGGTGGCAAAACTGAACGTCGGATGATCAGGTAGCAGGGCAGGCATGGCGGGTGCTCGTTGCCGGGCGTACAAATTCGCTTAACGAGCGAGGGCAAGTTGTCTACAAGCCGCCTATGGCAAGCGACGGTGACAATGCGGAGGAGTTGACGCGCGGCGAGGTTGCACAACGTCGTCGCGCCGAACGCCAGGCAGCGGCGTTACGCGCCAATCTTTTCCGCCGCAAGGCGCAGTCGCGCGCGCGCCACGAATCCGTCACAAGCGTCACGCAAAGCGCTGATGCGGCTAACGGACCAGACACACCGGCGCCCGTATCACAAGCTGACGAAGGATAACGCCATGGAAAGCATCAGGATCACCGGCGGCGAGCGCCTGAACGGGCGTATCGCCATTTCCGGGGCCAAGAATGCCGCGTTACCGCTGATGATCGCGAGCCTGCTGACAGCTGAGGAGCTGGTGCTCGACAATGTGCCGCGGCTGGCGGATGTGGCGCTGCTGAAGCGCATTCTGGGCAATCATGGCGTCGATGTCACGGTCAGCGGCAAACGCTCGGGTCAGGCTGATTTCAGCGGCGAGACGGTGCGGCTGGCCGCGCCCGTCATTGTTGATACAACCGCCCCTTACGATCTGGTGTCGCGAATGCGCGCCAGCTTCTGGGTCATTGGTCCGCTTCTTGCCCGCATGGGCGAGGCGCGGGTATCGCTGCCAGGCGGCTGCGCCATTGGCACGCGCCCGGTCGATTTCTTCCTCGACGGCCTCAAGGCGCTGGGGGCGGATATTGATCTTGACAGCGGCTACGTGGTTGCCAAAGCGCCGAAGGGGCTGAGGGGTGGCACGATCCATCTGCCGCGTGTCTCGGTCGGCGCCACCCATGTGCTGATGATGGCAGCCAGTCTGGCGCACGGCGATACGGTGATCAACAATGCGGCGGCGGAGCCGGAAGTGGTCGATCTCGCCCGATGCCTGATTGCCATGGGCGCGCGCATCGAAGGCGCCGGTACGCCGCAGATCCGAATCAAGGGTGTCACGTCGCTTGGCGCTGCCCGCCATCCGGTTCTGCCGGACCGCATCGAGACAGGCACCTATGCGATGGCGGTGGCGATGACGGGGGGCGACGTGTTGCTTGAAGGCGCACGGGCTGACACGCTGGAAACGCCGATGGCGATCTTGCGTCAGACGGGAGTCGAGATAATCGAATCGAATGAGGGGATCCGGGTCATACGCAACGGCCATGGCATCACCGCAGTCGATATCACAACTGAGCCGTTCCCCGGTTTCCCTACCGATCTGCAGGCGCAGTTTATGGCGCTCATGACCAAGGCGAAGGGCGTTTCACGCATCCGCGAGACCATCTTCGAAAACCGCTTCATGCATGTACAGGAGCTGGCGCGGCTGGGGGCGCGTATCACCCTTGACGGCGACGCGGCGCTGGTCACCGGAACCGAGCGGCTGAAGGGTGCGCCGGTGATGGCAACCGATCTGCGTGCGTCCGTGTCGCTCGTCATTGCCGGCCTTGCGGCTGAAGGCTCAACGACGGTCAACCGGATCTATCATCTTGATCGCGGCTTTGAACGCATCGAGGACAAGCTTGGACGTTGCGGAGCACAGATCGAGCGACTGGCGAGCAGTTCATAGTCGGCTTGCCAACTGGCTGATTGGTCGCTATTGCAGCAGGCGTCGGGGCAATGCGGTCCCCCGGCCCTTCCAAGAGCCCGGCTTCCGAAGCCCTGACTTCAAAGCTTCCGGCTCCAAGCACCGCTGGTCCCACCATGGGAGGCCAGCGTTATGCTTGGCAATGAAACGATCACATCCGGCTCCATTTCTGTATCCGCCCTGCTGAAAACGGTCGGCAGTAACAAGGCCCCGCTCATCATCGATGTCCGGCGCGAAGCCGCCTTTTCAGCATCCCACCGGGTCCTGCCGGCGGCACGACGGGCATCCCACAGCGATCCTGCGGCGGCCCTCACCGGCAATACCGCCAACGGCGTCGTCTGCTACTGCGCCCACGGGCATAATGTCAGCCAGATGGCGGCAAGCCGGCTGTGCAGCCAGGGTCAGCAGGCGGCATGGCTTGAAGGCGGCATCGAGGCGTGGGAGGCCGCCGGCGGGGCGCTCATTGCACGCGCCCCCGACGCCGAGGAGCGCTACGGCGCCGGCACGGTGTGGGTGACACGGCGGCGACCCAAGATCGACCGCGTCGCCTGCCCGTGGTTCATCCGCCGCTTTGTCGATCCCCGAGCCCGCTTTCTGTTCGTCGAGGGCGCCCATGTTCTGGCCGTGGCCGCGGAAGCGCATGGTATCGCCTTTGATGTTGAAGGCGCGCCGGTGACACATGACGGCCCGCGCTGCTCGTTCGACACCTTGCTTGACCGCTACGACGTCAATGATCCGCCATTGCGCCGGCTGGCGGACATCGTCCGCGGCGCCGATACGGCAAGCCTCGATCTTGCCCGCGAAGCCGGTGGATTATTGTCGATTTCGCTTGGCCTGTCGGCGCTCGAAGGCGATGACAATGTCATGCTGGAGCGCGGGTTCCACCTTTATGACGGGCTTTACGCCTATCTGCGCTTTGCCGCCGAAGAACCCCATAACTGGCCGCCGAAGGCGTGAGGTCGATAGCCATGGACAGCATTTCACTACCCCCCAAGGCAATAACAGCGCCGGGCTTTCGCGAACTCGTCGCCACCTTCACCAAGATCGGCTTCATCTCGTTTGGCGGCGCCGCCGGCCAGATCGCCATGATGCACAAGATCATCGTCGAGGAAAAAAAATGGCTCGATGAGGAGCGCTACATCCACGCCCTCAATTACTGCACGCTGCTGCCGGGCCCGGAAGCCCAGCAGCTTGCCACCTATATCGGCTGGCTGATGCATGGCGCGCGCGGCGGGCTTGCCGCCGGCATTCTCTTTGTCGTGCCGGGCGCGGTGATGATGCTCGGCCTGTCGTTCCTCTATGCGCTGGGGAGCGGCCTTGATGTCATCGACGGTCTCTTCTTTGGCATCAAGGCCGCCGTGCTGGCCATTGTCGTCCACGCCCTCCTCAAAATTGCCCGGCGCGGCCTCAAGAGCTGGCCATACTATGTCGTGGCCGGGGCAGCGCTCAGCGCTATCCTTCTGCTTGACCTGCCGTTTCCGCTCATCATCGTGAGTGCCGCTGTCATCGGTGCGCTGATCGCGGCGCAAACAGCACCCGTACCCCGCGCCATGGCGGCTGATCCTGCGCCGCCCGGGCGGGCGCGGCGCGCCTTTCAGGCGGCTGTGGCCTGCCTGATCGCATGGTGGGCGCCGGTCGCCCTTGCCGCGCTGCTGCTCGGCAGCCACCATGTATTGGTCGATATCGGCCTCTTTTTTTCGAAACTCGCGGTTGTCACCTTTGGTGGCGCCTATGCGGTGCTCGCCTATCTGGCCCAGGCGGGCGTCGACAAAGGGTGGGTAGACGCCCGCGAAATGATCGATGGGCTGGGCCTGGCGGAGACAACGCCGGGGCCAACGATCCTCGTCAACCAGTTCGTTGCGTTTCTGGGCGCCTGGCGCGCCTCAGCGCCCTTGCCGCCACTTGCCGGAGCAGCGCTTGGCGCATTGATGGCCAGCTGGGTGACGTTTGCACCATCCTTCCTGTGGATATTCGCCGGCGCGCCCTTCGTCGAGGACGTGCGCCGCAACCGACATCTGGCCGGCGCCCTGTCAGGGATCACGGCTGCGGTTGTCGGCGTCATCGCCTTCATCACACTATGGTTCTCGCTCAACGTCCTGTTTCGTGAGCTTGGCGAGGGACACGCCGGGGTGGTGCGCTATTTCTGGGTGCGCCTGGCGAGCCTCGACTTAGCTGCCGCTGCGCTGGCCGTGCTTGCCATGCTGCTGATGTTTGTCTGGCACCGCGGCATCATGACGACGGTTGGTGTTGTTGCGGTGCTTGGTATCATCGTGCGCCTATTGCATCTTGGCTGAGATGCCGATTGCGCCATCGCCCTAACGTCACTAGATCACAAGGACAATCTTATGCGCGCCAACCCAGGCGCCGGCGACAAGGCGGAGATGGCCATGGATGGTCTCAAACTGGTGGCGTTTGATGCTGAAGATCTGGCGATCATTTCAGCCCATCTGCAGGGCGCGACCCTCACCGTTGGCAATCTGGCCTTTCTGCCGCTGGACAAACGCTTTGCGCTGGTCGCCTCGCGTGTGCCGAGCGCCTGGGCGATGAGCGAGGCGCCAGCGCGTGGTGAACCCTGCCAGCAGCGGCGCATGACGGGCATTCATTTCGAGCGCGTGCTGAAGGTCGCAACGCGCGGTATTGACCGCTCGCGGCCCCAGGACAGGCTCGACATTGTGGCGATCGCGTTCACCGCGTCGGATCGCCCGGCCGGACAGGTCACCATCCTGCTTACGGGAGATCGCGATGTGCGTCTCGATGTGGAATGTCTTGAGGCTGCGTGCAGCGATATGGGAAAAGCCGCGCCTGCCGGAGCAGATGCCTGATGCCGGTGAGGTTGAACGCCGCAACAGCTGATTTTGCAGCCGGATTCGCCAATTTCCTTGAAGGGCGGCGCGAGGACAAGGCATCCGTTGATGCGGTGGTTGCCGAGATCATCGCCGCCGTCAGGCACAAGGGCGATGCGGCTGTGCTTGCCTACAGCGCCCGTTTCGACGGCGCGAACGCCAGCACAATGGCGCAGCTGCGCGTCCCTGCGGCGACGCTGGCGGCATCAGCTGCTGGCGTGCCGGCGGCGACATTTGCCGCTCTCGACCTCGCCGCCCGCCGCATCCGCGCCTATCACGAGCAGCAGAAGCCGGCCGACCACGAGTTCACGGACCCGCTGGGCGTCGAGCTTGGCTGGCGCTGGCGCCCGGTTGATGCGGCCGGGCTCTATGTCCCGGGCGGAACTGCCGCCTATCCCTCCTCGGTGTTGATGAACGCCATTCCCGCAAAAGTAGCCGGCGTCGAGCGGCTGGTGATGACGGTACCAGCGCCCGGCGGCAGGGTAGCGCCGCTGGTGCTGGCAGCCGCCCACCTGGCGGGGATCGACGAGGTGTGGACGATCGGCGGGGCACAGGCGATCGCCGCCCTTGCCTATGGCACCGCGTCGCTGGCGCCGGTTGCCAAGATCGTCGGTCCTGGCAATGCCTATGTGGCGAGCGCTAAAAAGCAGGTCTTCGGCGATGTCGGCATCGACATGATGGCCGGGCCGTCGGAAGTGCTGGTGATCGCCGATAACAGCGCCAACCCGGCGTGGATTGCCGCCGACCTGCTGGCCCAGGCCGAACATGACGAGCGCTCGCAGGCAATCCTCATCACCGATCATCCGCCGCTCGCCGCGGCGGTCGAGGCGGCCGTTCATGCCCAGCTTGCCGATCTGCCGCGCCGGGCGATCGCCGCCCCCTCCTGGCGCGATTTTGGCGCTGTGATCGTCGTCGCCCATCTTGAAGACGCCGTCCCGCTCGCCAACCGCATCGCCGCCGAACATCTCGAACTGATCGGCACACAGGCTGAGGCGCTCAGCCCGCAGATATTGCATGCGGGCGCCATTTTCTTCGGCGCCATGACGCCTGAGGCCGTTGGCGATTACATCGGCGGCTCCAATCATGTCCTGCCCACCAGCCGCAGCGCCCGCTTCTCCTCCGGGCTTGGCGTTCTTGATTTCATGAAACGCACCTCGCTGCTACGCTGCCCGCCATCGGCGCTAGCGAGCCTTGGCCCCGCAGCGGTCGCGCTGGCCGAAGCCGAGGGACTTGAGGCGCATGCGCGCTCGCTTCGCCTGCGCCTTGCCGCCTTGTCGGGAGAATGAGTTTGCCATGAGTGCAGATGAGCGGCGACGTCTGATCGACATCATTCTCGATGAGGCCACAATCGGGCGCGGTCTTCCCGGTATCGAGCATGAGCGCGCGGTAGCGATCTATGACATCAAGGAGGGTAATTATTTTGCGCCGGAAGGCCATGAGGGCGGACCTTATGTGCTCACCCTGCTGATCCAGGATAACCGCCTTGTCTTCGATATCAGCGATGGTGAGGCGAAGGTGATGACACATCTCCTGTCGCTCACCCCGTTCCGGCGCATCGTCAAGGATTATTACACGATCTGCGACAGTTATTATTCTGCCATTCGCACCGCTTCGCCCCAGCAGATCGAGACCATCGATATGGCACGGCGCGGCGTCCACAATGAAGGGGCCGAGGTGCTGGTCGATCGGCTGAAAGGCAAGATCACCGTCGACAATGACACCGCCAGGCGGCTGTTCACCCTCATCAGCGTACTGTACTGGAAAGGCTGAGCGGCGATGGCGGCGCGTCCGGGGGCGGTGCTGTTCATGTGCAGCATGAACACCGTTCGCTCCCCGATGGCGGCCTCCTTGTTGCGCTATGTCGCAGGCAAATCGCTCTACGTCGCTTCAGCCGGGGTGCGCAAGGGCGAGGCCGACGGGTTCACGATTGCCGCCATGGACGAACTTGGCCTTGATATCGCCAAGCACCGGGCGCAGACGGTGGAAGAGCTGGAAGATTTTGAAGGGTTTAATTTCGATCTTCTGGTCTCGCTTTCGCCGGAGGCCCATCACAAGGCGCTGGAATTCACCCGCACCATGGCGGTCGACGTCGAGTATTGGCCAACCTTTGATCCCTCCACCCAGCAAGGCAGCCGCGAGCAGATCCTCGACGCCTACCGGACAGTGCGCGACCAGCTGCTTGCCCGCATCCGCAAGCGATTTGCCCCCGCGCCTGCCGCTGGCGATTGACCAGGGACGCAAAGCCAGGCGACAGCCGCCATGGCGCAAGCCGTTTTCTTCCGTGCCGACATCGGCTAGACGAAACCCATGACCGAACGCCCCAAGCTCATTCTTGCATCCGCCTCTCCCCGCCGCCTGTCGCTTCTGGCGCAGATCGGCATCGAGCCGCAGGCGCTGCGCCCTGCCGACATTGACGAGACACCCCGCAAGGGCGAATGGCCACGCTCGCTTGCCGCGCGCCTGTCGAAAGAAAAGGCGCTCGCCGCCTATGAGCGGGTGAAGGATGATAATGATCTCCATCCAGCGCTCGTACTTGCCGCCGACACGGTGGTGGCGCTGGGGCGGCGGGTGTTGCCAAAAGCGGAGATTATCGAGCAGGCAACTGCCTGCCTGCGTCTCCTTTCGGGGCGCTCGCACCGCGTATGGACCAGCGTGACGCTGATCACGCCCAAGGGGTCGGTGCGCCAGCGTCTGGTTGAGACCAGGCTGCGCTTCAAGCGCCTGTCGCGCGAGGAAGTCGAGGCCTATCTCGCGTCCGGCGAATGGCGCGGCAAGGCTGGCGGCTATGCCATTCAGGGCATCGCCGATTGCTTCGTCGTCAAACTGTCGGGTTCTTACTCCAACGTCGTCGGCCTGCCCCTGCACGAGACCGCCAATATGCTGAGCGGCGAGCATTACCCCACACGTCTTGGCTGGCTCGATGCCCGGAGCTGACGGCATGGCCGCGCCAGCCGGCAAGCCCTGCCCCATCTGCAGCAAGCTTGCGGTAGTGCGCTATCACCCCTTCTGTTCGAAACGCTGCGCCGATATCGATCTGGGGCGCTGGCTCAAAGGCGCCTATGTCATGCCGGGTGACGATGAGGCTGGCCTTGCTGGCGACAATGACGCGACGGATGGAACCATCGAGGCTTAGGGTCAGGACCGATTAATTT
>FSSH01002066.1_pt1 | contig 27287 bp, 14 predicted proteins | sample 1166101 | NCBI WGS metagenome assembly FSSH01 (sample SAMEA32972668, study PRJEB13176) | freshwater metagenome | biome: Drinking water system; feature: Biomass in drinking water that filtered by 0.45 um membrane; material: drinking water | place: USA | collected 2012-12-20 | depth 0 m
CCGTTGAACCCCGAACGCTCCCCGACCACTTCGACACGAGAGCCGATGAATTTGCGTACCTGGCGGGTGTTGTCGAGTTCCCAGGTCCCGCCACCATCGGTTCGCAGCACCGGTCCGTTGGCCGCCCGTTCGACGATGCCGGTCAGATGCGTGGTGCTGCTTACCGGCAAGCCGGGCCTTTCCAGTAGCGATCCCAGCGCAGAACAGTGCCGGTCTTGATCATGGCGCATGACAGATCGGCACCTGACGGCAGGCGGCACCATGCAGCGGTCCTGTTTCCGCCTGCGGACCCTTCAGAGCGGCATGTCAGTCGCGGACCTCTTACCACCACGTGACCGGTCGAGATCGTTCCGCGCGCGCCGCCCATCAGCTGCACGAGGGCATCGCGTGCCTCAATCGCCGTGGCATCGGGGCAGGGCTGATTGGTGCGGCACGTGCCGTCCATTTCCCGGGCAGCGATACCGGCGATCCGAAGGTGAGGGCCTTCCGCACACCAGACCGGGCCATCGCCATCCCAGACATGGGTTGGCGTGCAGGTAAAGGTCTGGCCGGAAGCGACGATCGAAGCGGCAAGGAGGGCAAGCATCAGAAGGCCACCTTAGAGTGCCCTTCCAAACCAGAGAACCCGTCCGACGATATTGAGCGTGCGTTTCTCGAGGCCGCGCCAGCTTGGATAGGCCGGGTTGTCGCTCAGGACCGACGCGCGCTTGCCCTGTGGTTCGAGCGCAATGCGCTTTACGCTCAGCATATCGTCCATCCGCAGGACATAGATCCCGTCTCTCAGGCGCGCCTGGCCGTCCCCGAGATCGACCATAACTTCGTCGCCATCATGAAGGGTGGGCTCCATGGAGTCGCCATGCACGGCGATGATCGACAGGCTCGCTGCCTTGCTCGCGGTCAGTCGCCGCAGCCACTTCTCGTCGAAACCAAACTGCGCGGATTTGGCTTCCATTTCAGCCAGAGCGCCGTGGCCGGCTGATGCCTCGACATTGAGCAAAGGCACATGGACGAGCTCGACCACCGGGCCTGAGCGGCGGGCAGGGGCTCCAAGAACCTTCTCATCGACCCCGAAAAATCGCGCCAGAACCGAGCGATCCTGCTCGTCCAGCTGCCGCGGACTGCCGCGCCGAATATATTGCTGAATGTAAGCGGCATTGCGCCCGAGCAGGCGCGAAACCGAGGAGTAATTCACACCTCGTTGCTGGATCAGTTCATCCAGGGCTCTCCGTGCGTCGTCCATGACTACCAGTCCTATCGCGGGCACCTAGGAAAATCCATCCTAGACTCTAGGAAGTCTTCCTAGTAAGAACATATCAAGAACGCAAGCCTAAAGCGAGTCGATGGCGATGGAGCTACTGGAGCAGATCGAGGCATATCTGGCGCAAACACGGACGTCGCCGAGCACCTTTGGTCGGCACGTCGTGGCAGATCCTCGCTTCGTTCAGGACCTTCGGGACGGCCGCAGGCCACGCCGCAAGACCTGCAAGAAAGTGTCGGAATTTCTTGCGAGCTCAGAGGCAGTTAACCGCAGGTAGGCTAGCGAAATCGAGGCCACCGCCTTCCGAATCTCGTTGCCTCGTCCTCAAGCATCCATTACGCTTACCCATACAGAAACTGGTTTAGCCCAGTTTCTTGGGGAATCTGGGAATGGATAGCGATTCGGGATTGAGGCGCGGGGTCGAGAGCCGCCTCGAATTCATCGAATTCAGGCTCTTCTGGGAAGGGCATGTCAACCGGAGTGACCTGATCGAAGTTTTCGGCGTTTCGATCAACCAGGCTTCGACGGATCTGAACAGGTATCTCGGCCTGGCCGAAGCCAACATGGTCTACGACAAGAGCGCCAGGACTTACGTTCGTAGCTCTTCCTTCGCCCCCGTATTCCACCAGCCCGACGCAGCCCAGTATCTCTCGCAGCTCAGATCGCTGTCTGATGGAATCATTAGCGCCGACGACAGCTGGATCGGAGGCTTGCCCAGTTTCGCCTGTGCCCCGACGCCCGCCCGGGGTGTATCGCCCAGAACTCTGAGGGCCATCGTGACGTCAATCAAGCGGCACGAGGCGATCGAAGTCTTCTACCAATCGATGTCTTCCCCTCAGCCTGCTTGGCGGTGGATTGAACCTCATGCCTTGGTGTTTGACGGCTTCAGATGGCATGCTCGGGCGCATTGCCCACGCAGCAGCGCCTTCAAGGACTTTGTCCTCTCGCGCATCACCGATACGCGCTCATCGAAGCCGGCAGATCCTCGGGCTTCAAGTGATCGCGAATGGGAAGAGCAGGTTGAGCTCCAGATCGCGCCTCACCCCGAATTGAGCGCTGGTCAGCGCAAGGCGATCGAGCTCGACTACGGAATGGAACGCGGCGTGGCGACCATCCCGGTCCGACGGGCGCTCCTTTACTATGCTCTGAAGCGGCTGGGCCTCGACACGGATCCAGCAGCCAGATTACCACAGGATCAGCAAATCGTCCTGATAAATCGGGAGGCGATCCATGCAGATCATTGATAATACCTCCCACCTGTGGGGTGACGACCTCAAGCAGGCGCTAACAAAGGGCTCGCGAGTGAAAATCGCTGCCTCCTGTTTCTCGATCTATGCATACGAGGCGCTCAAATCCGAGCTCTCCCGGATCGAGAGCCTACAGTTCATATTTACCGCCCCCACATTCACTCCGAACGGTGCAACCGATCGCTTGGCCAAGGAGCGACGGGAGTTCTTCATCCCGAAAGCTCGGCGTGAGAGCGGGCTTTATGGAACCGAATTCGAGATCCAGCTTCGCAACAAGCTGACGCAGCGTGCCGTGGCACGCGAATGCGCCGAGTGGATCCGTAAGAAGGCAAAGTTCCGGTCCAACGGGACAAAGGCACCGATGCAGCAGTTCATGCATGTTGGTGGCACGAGTGATGCAGTGGCCTACATGCCCATCAGCGGCTTCACGGCGGTTGACCTAGGTTACCAGAAGGGCGATGCCGTCTCGAATTTCGTCACGCGGTTCGATGACCCGAGCCATGCGCAGATGTATCTGCAGCTGTTCGACCAGATCTGGGCAGACCCGGATAAGTTGCAGGACGTCACGAACGCCATCTGCGACCATATCGAGTCCGTTTATCAGGAGAATACGCCCGAACGCATCTATTTCATGATGCTTTACAATATCTTCCGGGACTTCCTCGATGAGGTCGATGAAGATGTCCTGCCAAACGACCTGACCGGCTACCGAGATAGCGTTGTCTGGAACAAGCTGTTCAATTATCAGAAGGATGCGACGACCGGCATCATCAACAAGCTCGAGACCTACAACGGCTGCATTCTGGCCGACTCTGTGGGGCTCGGCAAAACCTTCACCGCGCTTGCAGTGATTAAATATTATGAGCTGCGGAACCGGTCAGTCCTGGTGCTTTGCCCCAAGAAGCTCGCGGACAACTGGCGCAACTACAATACCAACCTGACCACCAACATCTTCGCCAGGGACCGGTTCAACTATGATGTCCTGTGCCACACCGATCTGTCCCGCACCTCCGGGGAATCCTTCGGCATCCCGTTGAACCGGGTGAACTGGGGCAATTACGACCTGGTCGTCATCGACGAATCCCACAACTTCCGGAACAACGACGTCTTCAAGGATCGGGAGACGCGCTACCAGAAGCTGATGAACAAGGTCATCCGCGCTGGCGTGAAGACCAAGGTCCTGATGCTCTCGGCAACGCCGGTGAACAACCGCTTCACCGATCTGCGCAACCAGCTCGCACTGGCCTACGAGGGGCAGTCCGAGGCGCTCAGCAAGAACCTGAAGACCGACACCAGCATTGAAGAGATCTTCCGCCGAGCTCAGAAGGCCTTCAACGAATGGACATCGCTGCCTCCCGAGGAGCGTACGGCGGCGTCAATCCTCAAGACGCTAGACTTCGACTTCTTCGAACTGCTTGATTCTGTGACCATTGCCCGGTCCCGCAAGCACATCGAGACGTTCTACGACACGAAGGATATCGGCAAATTTCCGCAGCGCCGGAAGCCGCTATCGTTCCATTGCCCGATTACACATCGGCCGGACGTGATGGGGCTGAACGACATTTTCACGCAGCTGTCGGTGCTCAAGCTCGCGGTCTATGCGCCCATCAGCTACATCCTTCCCAGCCGTCTGCGGAAATACGAAGAAATCTACGACACGCAGGTCGAAGGCGGCCGCGGGAAACTGCGCCAAGCAGACCGAGAGCGCAGTCTCCAGGCGCTGATGACCACCAATCTTCTGAAGCGCCTAGAGAGTTCGGTCGCGGCATTCCGATTGACGCTGCGGTCTCTCGGCAGCAACATTTCACGCACGCTGAGCGCAATTGAGGAGTTTGAGCGAACCGGACGTGCAGGCAGCGTAAGCGACCATCTTGCGGATATGAGCGCCTTTGATCCTGAAGACGACGATCTGGCCGGTCTTGATGAGTTCACCGTAGGCAAGAAAGTCCAGATCAGTCTTGGCGACATGGATTTGCCGTCGTGGAAGCACGATCTTGCTGCCGACCTTGTTCTGATAGACGACCTGATTGCGTCGATGGACAAGGTGACACCCGGGGACGACACGAAGCTCCAGCACCTGCTTTCGCTCATCGGTCAGAAGGTCGAGGCGCCGCTGAATGCCGGTAACCGCAAGGTCCTGATCTTCACGGCCTTCGCCGATACCGCCAATTATCTATACGACAATCTCGCGCCCTTCGCGCACCAGCTGGGGCTGCACGTCGGCAAGGTCACCGGATCAGATTCACCGAAGACCACCTTGAAGAAATCCTATGACTTCCAGGGTGTGCTGACGCTGTTTTCCCCTCGTTCAAAGGACAAGGCCATTGTTCTGCCCAATGAGCCGGGCGAGCTGGACATCTTGATCGGCACAGACTGCATCTCGGAAGGCCAGAACCTTCAGGACTGCGATTTCCTGGTGAATTATGACATCCATTGGAACCCGGTACGCATCATCCAGCGCTTCGGCCGGATCGATCGCATCGGCTCACCCAACAGCCAGATCCAGCTGGTCAACTATTGGCCGGACATCACGCTCGACGAGTACATCAACCTCAAGGAGCGCGTCGAAAACCGGATGGTGATTGCGGACGTCACGGCGACCGGCGATGACAATGTGTTGACCGCCAAGTCGAGCGACATTGCCTACCGCAAGGAACAGCTGAAACGGATGCAGGAGGAGGTGATCGAGCTCGAGGACGTGAAGGCCGGCATTTCCATCACCGATCTCGGCCTGAACGACTTCCGCATGGACCTGCTCAATTACGTCAAGGAGCATGGCGAGCTCGACAACGTGCCCTTCGGTATGCACGCCATCGTCCCGGCACAGCCAGAGCTTGGATTGCATCGAGGCGTTATCTTTGCCTTGAAGAACATCCATGACAGCGTGAATGTGAACCAGCAGAACCGGCTCCACCCGTTCTACCTGGTCTATATCGGCGACGATGGGGAAATAGTCGCCGACCATACCGAGGTCAAACGGCTGCTCGATCTGATCCGCACTAGCTGCAAGGGGCAGATAGAGCCGATCCGGGAGGTTTGCCGAGTCTTCAACGAGCGGACCGATGATGGGCGCCAGATGGAGCGCTACTCTGACCTGCTCTCCAGCGCGATCCGCTCCATGATCGAGGTGAAGGAAGAAAAGGACATCGACAGCCTGTTCAGCGGCGGGCGTACCACCGCCCTGACCCACACCATCAAGGGGCTGGACGATTTTGAGCTGATCGCGTTCCTGGTCATCGAGGGGGGATCATGATCCTCTACGAATGGCCTCGCGCTGCCGCTTTCGGACGCGTAATTCCCAAGAACAAGATCTACCAACATGCTGGCGCAAACACCTTGCTGAAGGACCTTTTCGTCCGCGAGGTCGATCAAATCGTGTGGTCGCACAAGCTGGCACCAGAGACAGTCAATCTGGCGGCCACGAAGTCAGTGGCCGAAATTCAGGTGTTCCGCATCACCGCTCGCACCGCGGCGCTGGACAACGACGTGCTGCGTGCCGTTGACAAGGCCATTCCCTTTCCGCTGATTTTCGAATTAGTCCATGGCGGACGCGTGAGGCTAGCTGCGGCCTATAAGCGGCCGAGCGAGGCGGATAGCACTCGCTGGGTCGTGGGAGACTATTTTCTGGGCGACTGGCTGCCCGAGGACCTATGCCGCACGCCGCTTCCAGTCGCACTAAACATGGGCGCGTTATACGAGCGGTTGCTCGACCCCCTAGTGACGGGACAGACGATCCGACTGGTCCCAGGGAAGGCCGAAGCGGCGAACTCGGCTTCCGCGTTCGAAAAGCCCGCCTCGCTGGAAGATCGCATCGCACTCGCAGACGCGATCAAGGCGCAACTGCGTGAGGTCGAGCGGATCAAAGCGCGGCTGGTTCGAGAAAAGCAATTTAACAAGCGTGTGGCGATCAATGCCGAGCTGCGCGCGGCCAAACAGGAATTTGAGCGGCTGACGGCGGGGGCCGCCGACACCGCTGCAGCGAACTACCAAAAGGATGATCATGGATAAGCTGAAGATGCATAGCCCCGACCTGAGCCAGGATAACATCGCCAAGATTCGCGACCTGTTCCCCGGCTGCGTGACCGAGGCGCGTGACGAGGCGACGGGTGCGGTGCGTTTGGCGGTCGACTTCGATCAGCTGCGTCAGGAGTTGAGCGACCACATCGTAGAGGGACCGCGGGAGCGGTATCGGCTGGACTGGCCGGGGAAACGGGAGTCTCTGACCGCAGCGAATGCGCCGATTGCCAAAACGCTTCGTCCAACCGCGAACGAGAGTATCAACTTCGACGGAACTCGAAATCTATTTGTCGAGGGTGACAATCTTGATGCCCTGAAAATTCTTCAGGTCCCGTATTTGGGATCTGTCAAGTTTATCTACATTGATCCTCCTTATAATACTGGTGGGGACTTCGTTTACGACGATGACTTCTCAGTAGACACGCGCACTTTTTTCCAAAAATCGATGCAATCTGACAGCGGTGGCAACAAGCTCGTTGCGAATCTTGAGTCCAACGGCCGATTTCACTCTGACTGGCTGTCGATGATTTATCCGCGGTTAAAACTCGCGCGAAATCTATTGCGGGACGATGGATTCATTGCAGTCAGCATCGATGATATCGAATGCCATTCCCTGAAGAGGATTATGGACGAGATATTCGGAGAGGAAAATTTCATCGCTGCTTTGGTTTGGGACCGAAATCGCAAGAATGATGCTAAATATTTTTCAATAGGTCACGAGTACATGCTCGTTTATGTCAAATCCCTCCAAGAGCTTAAGGATCACGAAATTAAGCTCCGAGCGCCGAAAGAAGGCGTCGAAGAGGTCAGGGAGTTATTTTCCGATCTACGGAAAGAGCATGGGGAGGACTGGTCCGCTATTTCCTCCGCCCTGAGAGAATTTTACAGAACCTTTGAGGAAGATGACGCCAGACTCCCGTTAGCTCGTTTTACCAAGGTAGATGAAAAAGGCCCATATCGGGATGATGGCAACATCAACTGGCCGGGCGGAGGCGGACCCACATACGAAGTGCTGCACCCGCTCACAGGTAAGCCGTGCAAGTTGCCCAAGAGCGGTTGGCGGTATCCAACAAAAAAGCGCTTCGACGAAGAGGTCGAGAAGGGCCGTATTGTTTTTGGACCAGATGAAACTACAGTTCCTCGGGTTCGGACAAACCTATTTGAAAACAATGATCAGGTCTTAACTTCCGTAAGATATAGCTATGCCCAAACCGCCACGCTGGAGTTTGAGCAGCTATTCGACGGGTCTCGTGTCTTTGAGAACCCAAAGAATTATAAAGATATTTCCCTTTTAGTGAATTATCTTTCCGGCCCCGACGATATCATAATGGATTTTTTCGCAGGCTCTGGATCGACACCGCATGGAGTTTTCTACGCAAACGCCACGCAAGGTGGAAACCGCCAATGCATAAGTGTTCAAATTCCGGAAGATACTGCCGAAGATAGCTTGGCTCGGGCGGCCGGCTACGCGACCATTGCTGACCTTTGCAAGGACCGCATCCGTCGCGCCGGAAAGAAAGTCCTCGAAGGCGAATGCCACCCAGATTGGAACCGCGACGTCGGCTTCCGAGTGCTCAAGGTGGATACGTCGAACATGAAAGACGTCTACTACCGCCCCGACGAGTTGAAGCAGTCTGACCTGCTCGACATGGTCGATAATGTGAAGGAAGACCGCACATCCGAAGACCTGCTGTTCCAGGTCCTGGTCGACTGGGGTGTCGACCTGACGTTGCCGATCCGCCGTGAGACGGTCCAGGGCAAGGCTGTATTCTTCGTCGACGACAACGCCCTTGTCGCCTGTTTTGATCGCGGCGTGACCGAGGAACTCGTGAAGGAGCTAGCGAAGCGTGAACCTTTGCGCGTCGTCTTCCGCGACAATGGCTTTGTCTCGGATGCGGTGAAGATCAACGTCGAGCAAATCTTCCGCCAGCTTTCACCGTCAACCGACGTCAAAGCAATCTGAGGCTGTACCGATGAAGCTATAGTTCAAGGTCCAGCCCTATCAGACCAATGCTGTTGAAGCGGTGGTCGATTGTTTTGCGGGTCAGCCGAAGGTCGATGGTCTGGCATATCGCATCGACCCTGGTCAGAAGGCACAGGCGACCGCTTTCGAGGAAGGGTTCAAAAACGCCGATTTCGTTCTAAGCGAGGCCCACATCCTCGAGAACATCCAATCGGTCCAACGCCGCCAGAATCTGCCCGTAGCCCAGCGGCTGGATGAGTTCATGGTGCTCGACCGGAACAATCAGCGCGTGGCCGCGCCAGCGACCTATCGACGCGATGCTCTGGCCGCGACCCGCGTGCACCTTGACGTCGAGATGGAGACCGGCACCGGCAAGACCTACTGCTACATCAAGACCATCTTCGAGATGAACAAGCGCTACGGCTGGTCGAAGTTCGTCATCATGGTGCCGTCGATCGCCATTCGTGAAGGAGTTTACAAGTCTCTCCAGATCACTGCCGATCACTTCACGGAGACCTATGGTAAGAAAGCCCGGTTCTTCATCTACAACTCCAAGCGGCTGCACGAGCTGGAGAGCTTCTCCTCCGATGCCGGCATCAACGTAATGGTGATCAACATCCAGGCGTTCGCTGCGCGCGGCGCGGACAACCGCCGCATCTATGAAGAGCTGGACGATTTCCAGTCGCGCAAACCCATCGACGTCATCGCCTCCAACCGCCCGATCCTGATCCTGGACGAGCCGCAGAAGATGGAAGGTGCGGCAACGATGGAGGCGTTGCCGAAGTTCAAGCCGCTGATGATCTTGCGCTATTCCGCGACGCACAAGACCCAGCACAACCGCATTCACCGGCTGGACGCACTGGACGCCTACAACCAGAAGCTGGTCAAGAAGATCGCTGTGCGCGGAATTCAGACCCGCGGATTGGCCGGCACCAACGCCTACCTTTACCTCGAAGGCATCGATATCTCGAAGAAAGCCCCGGTCGCACGGATCGAGCTCGAGGTGAAGCTGAAGTCCGGCGAAATCAAGCGCCAGCTTCGACGGCTGGAATTTCGGGACGACCTGTTCGTCGAATCCGGCGACTTGGATCAGTATCGCGGCTTCACGATCAGCCAGATCGATTACAATACCGACACGGTCGAGTTCACTAACGGCACTGTGCTGAATGCAGGCGAAGCCAACGGCGATGTGTCTGAGCGGGATATCCGCCGCATCCAGATCCGCGAGACGATCAAGGCCCACCTCGACAAGGAAAAGCAGCTATTTGCACAGGGCATAAAGGTCCTGTCGCTGTTCTTTATCGACGAGGTAGTTAAGTATCGAGCCTACGAGCAGGCCGATGAGAAAGGCGAGTATGCCCGGGTTTTCGAGGAAGAGTACGAGTTGCTGAGGGCTGAGTACCTCGAAGAGCTCGCCATCGATAACGAGGCGTATCGGAAATACCTTGCCGACATAGATCCGGCCAAGACCCACAATGGCTATTTCGCGATCGACAAGAAGACGAACCGTCTGAAGGATCCATCTGTTGGGGCCCGCTCAGTTGATTCCGACGACGTGGATGCCTACGACCTGATCCTGAAGGACAAGGAGCGCCTACTTTCCTTCGCTGAACCAACCCGGTTTATTTTCTCGCACTCAGCGCTGCGCGAAGGGTGGGACAACCCGAACGTCTTCGTCATGTGCATGCTGAAGCACAGCGACAACACCATTTCGCGCCGTCAGGAGGTCGGTCGTGGACTTCGACTTAGTGTCGACCAGCACGGTGACCGAATGGATCATCCAGCCGTGGTGCACGATATCAACGTGCTGACCGTGGTGGCCAGCGAAAGCTACAAAGATTTTGTCGCAGGATTGCAGAAAGAAATCGCGGAGACCTTGTCCTCGCGCCCACGTCAGGCGACTGAGGCCTATTTCATGGGCAAGACGATCACTACCGAGCAGGGCCCGGTTGAGGTGACCGGTGCAATGGCGAAGCAAATCTACCGCTATCTGGTGAAAAACGACTACACCGACGATGCTGACCAGATTGCAGGCACCTACCACGAAGCTAAAGCCGCAGGTGCACTGGCGGAATTGCCCGAGGAGCTGAAACCCTATGCGGATCAGGTGTTTCAGCTGATCGACAGCGTGTTCAGCGACGCCCAACTGCCCAAGGTGGGCGATGGCCGCAAGCCCAAAACCAATCCGCTCAATGCCAACTTCGATAAGAAGGAGTTCCAGGACCTGTGGGCGCGGATCAATCGCAAGGCGGTGTACCGTGTCGAGTTCGATTCTTCGGAACTTGTCAGGAAGTGTGTTAGCGCGCTGGACAGCCAGCTGCGGGTTACGCCGCTGCAATACACAATTCAGGAAGGCAAACAGAACGACGGCCTGACCGACGACCAGCTCCGCACCGGCGATGGCTTTACGGTTACGGCCACGACTACCGAACAAGGAGGCTCCATCCATTCGCTGGTGAAATATGACCTTGTCGGAAAGGTCGCCGAAAGCGCGCAGCTGACGCGAGATACGGCCGCAACCATCCTTGGCCAGACCGAGCCAGCGGTATTCGGGCAGTTCAAGATGAACCCTGAGCACTTCATCTCCGAGGCCTCGCGTATCATCGCCGAGCAGAAGGCTGCCATGATCATCGAGCGCTTGGCTTACGACGAAGTCGAGGAGCGCTACGACGTCGAAATCTTCACTGCCAACCAGACTGGCCAGGACTTCTCACGTGCCTCGGCGAAGCTCAAAAACCATGTCTATGACTACGCAATCACGGACTCGGATGTCGAAAGAGAATTTGTCAAAGAGCTGGACACGAGCAGCGAGGTTATCGTGTACGCCAAGCTCCCGCGCGGTTTCCTCATCCCGACCCCGGTCGGCGATTACAACCCGGACTGGGCGATATCGTTCAAGGCTGGCAGCGTGCGGCACATCTATTTCGTGGCGGAAACGAAGGGGACGATGTCCTCGATGAAACTGCGCGAGATTGAGAAAACGAAGATCGAATGTGCTCGAAAATTCTTCGACGAGATTAACGGGCGGATTACCGAAGATCGAGTTAGGTACGATGTGGTGACTGACTACGGGAAACTGATGGAATTAGTTACCCAAGGTGTTCCTCCGACGAGCGGTGGGTCATCGTGAAGCCCCGCTCCATCAACATCTTTCTGCTGGATGGCGACCCAGATGGCATCCGGGTTGCTCAGATCTCAATGTCGACGATCCAGGCGATCGCGTTCCGAAAACTGCAGATGAAGCAGGTGCGAGCCACGTTCCCTGAACTAGCTCGGCCGGGCGTTTACCTGCTGCTCGGCTTCGATGAGGCGCAGCCAGATCGCCTCATGGCCTACATCGGCGAATCCGAGGGTGTGGCCAATCGGCTGCAATACCATGCCGGTAATGACAAGGGCGTAGATAGCAAACCCTTCTGGACCGAGACAATTGTCTTGGTCAGTAAGGACGAAAACCTCACCAAATCTCATGCCCGCTATGTTGAAGCTAGGCTGATCGCGGATGCAGGGCTCAATCCACGTTGGACCCTGCTCAATTCCCAGAAGGCAAGCGAGGTCGGCAAGCTACCGCTGCCGGACCGTGCAGCCATGGAAGAGTTCATCGACCAGACAAAGACTTTGGTTGGCGCTCTCGGGTGTGATTTGTTCAAAGTAGTTTCCGGTGACCTTACGAATGGAAACAAGCTGGAAATCCCGGCTTTGACGGCCTCCCCAAATGTGGTTTTTGCTTATCGCGGACAGGGCTTTGCCGCGCAGATGTCGATCACGACTAGCAGCGAGTTCGTTGTGCAGAAGGGATCTGTTGCCCGGATCAAAACCACGAATACAATTCCCAAGGGGACTGCCTCCTTACGTTCCGACCTATTCGCCAGGGGCATTCTGGTCGAACAAAACGACGGCCTCATCTTCACATCAGACTATATTTTTGCATCTGTTTCGGCCGCCGCAGCCACTGTGACCGGTGCTGCAGCTAACGGCCGAATTCTGTGGCGGTTGTCTGATGGTAGGACGTACGCTGAGTGGGAGGAGGCTGAAAATAGCAGTCCTTCGGTTGATCCCAAACCAGAGTTCTAAGTTGCCAAAGTGGGGCATGTGACCGAGGGAAGCGCGACCGGTTTTGACGCACTCGGAACTAACGGAGCCGAGATGGAGATCAAATCTAGTGGCCTGGTCCATTCAGCTGAAAGCGACATTCTTCGCCTGCAGCAGATTCTGCGGGAGGGGTATGCGTCGGGCTTCACCATCTTCAAGGAACTGCTTCAGAATGCCGAGGATGCGGGCGCGCGCCGGATGGTCGTTGCCAGTCACAACGGTTTCGTTGACGCGACAAATCCGCTGCTCCGAACTCCGGGTCTAATTGTCGCCAATGATGGTCCTGTGCTTGCACGGCATATGGAGGCAATCACTCGCGCGAGTGGCGGCAGCAAAGCAGATGAGCGCTCGGCAGTGGGGCGTTTCGGTCTTGGCCAAAAATCAGTCTATCACCTTTGCGACGCGTTCATTGCGCTCGGCCGGTTAGAGGATCGAGAAGGCCGGCCGCAAACGTTGATCATGAATCCTTGGGAACAGGTTAGTGAAGCCAATGCCGCGCAGTGCGATTGGCCCAAGCTGACCCCTCCCGAAGCAGCGATGCTACTCGAAAAAGCTGCGACGCTCGGCATGGAACGAGGGATGGTGCTGTTCCTTCCGCTTCGCACTGAGGACTTGCGGCCTGGGCCAAGCCTTTGCCTGTCGGATACCAATTGGCGGCCGGACGGTGCCATCGCAGATATCCTCGATGGTGAGGAACTGGCCGCGACGTTGTGCTGTCTACGTAACCTGGAGAGCGTCGAAATCATCCCGATCGCGGGTGAAGCGCGCAGTATCTCGATGCGCAAGGGTGCGCGCCGCGTGTCCGGCCCGGGTCTGGACAGCGGAGAACCTGAGATTGGTGGCAGCATCGATGGTGCTGGTTTTGAGCTGTCTTTCAGTGGACGCCAGAAATGGGCCCGCGATGGACATGCCGGCCAGCTCCTCGGGGAAGATGGATGGGACAACGTTTTCGACATCCACGGCAAACTCATTCCGCCCAAGGCCAATCCGCACGGCGCTGTGATTGTTTGTCGTTCTTCAGCCTCTGAAGCGCAAGGCCAGTTGCGGTTGCGCAACGCGGTGTACTTACCTCTTGGTGAGCCGCTCTTTGTAGAACCGTTGGAACGAGGCGCGTACAATGTCGATCTATTGATCCACGGCTATTTCTTTGTTTCGAGCGATCGCCGCAAGCTACGTGAAGACGATCATATCGAAACCCGCTGGAATCGGGCGCTACGCCGCGAGGCGGCGCTGCCGCTGCTGCTAGATGCGATTGCAGGTGCGTTGCCCAGCTTGCCAGGAGATGCAGAGCGCAATGTTCTAATCCGCGCGTTGCGGCGCACCCGATGGTGGGATGAAAATCGGGCTGAAGCCTGCCAAGGCAAGGCGCTTGCCCGGTGCTGGCCTGGCGATAAGGCGGAAAGCTGGCGCGTGTGCACCAGCGCGTTGCTGCGTCCGGTCTTGCGTGCCGATGCAACGTCGCTGTCCCGGCTGAAGGCCGCCTTTCCTTCAATCGAAGATTGGTGCCGTGAGAACGGGATTGCTTTGGCTTTTGGGACAGTGTTGGCGGACACTGATCCCCGCTGGCCAGATGCGCAACTTGCAGACTTGATCCGCTTGGCTGGCCCGGCCGCATTTCAAAAAGGGCAGGTGGCTGACACGGTGGCGGCGGTGCTGGATAGTGCGCAGCCCGGCGAGGTAGCCAGAGACGCATTGGCCGAGATCTACCGCCGCGCGATTGCGATGGTCGATCAAAGTTTCGCGACGGCCGAAAAACTCAAGCCCTTGGTCCGCCGACTGCCGCAGGATCGCATGTTTGTACTTCCGCCGAGCGTAGATAGTCGCGAGCTCATAAAGGCGTTGGCTGCAGCTGGCAGCACCATTCCGGTTAAGGCTGCGTGGGCAGAGCCGGGTGGTGCCATCTCTAGGCCATTGGGCTTGAGCGAAACTATCGAGATGTTGTCCGCAGCTGAGCCCTTTTTGTCCGCCCGTGGGGCCGTAGCTCAGGAAGCTTCGACACTGATCTCGCATCTGTTGCGAAACGGGCCCTCGCTCGACGCGTTGGCTGCCGATCGTCGAGGTAGCGAGTTGCAGGTTATCCCAGCCCGAATGATGCAAGCCGAAGAGGAAGTTCGGCTGTCTCTTGGAGACATCGCAGGACTGAAGCGCAGAGGTTTGCTGTTCGATGCTGCGCCAAACAAGGAGCTGGGTGTGCTCGCGGGCGCAGTCATGGCTCCGGCGATTTATCGAGTTGGACTAAAAGAAGGTGGTTTGGGGGACTTGCCATCGGCAAAGAAGACCGACTGCCTACTTGCTGCTTTGCGCCAGGTTGAGCACTTCGGGGATCCTAGCAGTTGTGGCGCGCTTGCAGAACTGCTCGGTGCAGATGCTCCCCGTGAGGAACTACGACGACTTGTTGCCCGAGATCGGGCTTTGCCTGCACATGTCAATCTGATCGAGCTGGATGAGCTCGGTGGGACACTTGACGACCTGGTTCTGGCATTGTTGCAGGGCAGACAAGATCGCCTCGTGGCTTCGGACACGACGGCTGAATTGAAGAAGGCGCTGCGAGACCACATCGGCCTGCGCCGACTCAATCTCGACGAAATGGCTGGCTGGCTTCGTGATGCGCAGAATGCCAACATCCTGCCGCCAATCGACGATACCACCGCTTTGGCATTGCTTAAGTCGGGCATCAACGATGACATCTTGAAGACGTTACCGCTGCATCGATCCGACCGGCACAAGCTGCTGCCGGCCACTGAACTGTATAGAGGTCGCGCTTCGGATGTCGCCCCCGCGCTGTTGCCCTTTACCCGCTTGGTCGAGCTTTGGGGGGATCCGCTAGCCTCGGGAGTTCAGAACAGGCTTATCGCTCGCTGGGGACCTGAGGCAGCGATCCGCACGGCATTGTCCGCACCAGACCCCGACAAATATACCTCGGAGATCGCCGAGGCGCTGGGCGAAATGAAGGACCTGCCTGAGGATCTGGTAGCGGCGTTGCGTCAAGCCGCCTGGATCGCCGCAGATGGGATTGCCTGGGCGCCGCCCCAAGTTCTCGACCTGCCCCTGGACGCTGAACATGCACTTGCGGAACTCATCATCGATCACGGCGGACTTCTGTTTGCCAGCGCACTTCCTGGTTCCCTGCGAGACGAGAATGTGCAGCGGCACCTCGAGCAACTGAGGCCCAATCGATCAGAGTCATTTCTCTTGGCCGCCCGGCGTGCTGCAGATCACGGTGCAACTGGTCTTTGCGTCAATGTGGTTGAGCACCTGGATCATTTGGCGAAACTGGCGAACGCGTGCGCTGAGCTTAATTCCGAAGTGTGGCCTTTGATATCTGCCGCTTTGCGCGACGGTGCGGCGGACGAGGTCATTGCGGGTATGGCCGAAGTTCTGAATACGCCATCGCGGGCCGAAATCGTTTCTCAAATGAATGCAATGGCCAATCTGTGCGGGCTCGGTACGAATGCTGAAGCAGCGCGGCGGCTTTATCGTACGGCATTTGGCGGAAATCTCTCTACGTTGACTTCAGCCTCCGGCTATCTTCCGCCGGACGTTCTTCTTCCAACTGAAGCAGGTGGTTTCGGAAGAGCTGATAGCCTCGCTCTGGGCACCTCAGGGATCGACCCTGCTGCGATCTTTGCAAGCGATTACGCCGACAAACTTGAGCGGCCCGATGATCAACCGGCAGAATTTATTCCGGTCAAGGGGGCGACCAAGGCAAACTTGATTGAGAGTGTTGAACGCGCCTTCACCCCTCTCAGCCAGTACGATGTGCATGATGGCATTCTACTCGCTTTGGCCATGCTTGGCCGAGATGACCGGTTTCAGTCTCTCGCGGCCAGATGGGAAGGACAGCGATCATTCCATCGTATCTGCGACGATCTCGACGTTTTGGCTGACGAACAGCGTGGCTTGACCGGCGCCAATTTGGACCGGCTTGCTGAACTGCGTTTCGCAGTGGAGCTACCGGACCAAGGGCTAGTTACAGTGAGATCAGCTGCTGGCACGGACTGCACTGTTCCACTGTCTGGCAAAGACGATGCGCTGCTCCTTGACTGCATCCAGAGGGGAATTGAGCGCGACGAAAACGGCTATCGACATGTCTATGACCTCGTGATCGGCCCGGTATCGCCAACCGATGAAGCCGAGGCCCGACAGCTGTTGGATCAGTTTATTAAAAAATTGGCTCCGGCTCTTATGCTTGGATTCGAACGTCAAAAGGCGGCATTATCGGAGCTGTTGGCCAGCTATTTCAAAAGCGATCAGCGCACGCTTGCCGACACCTGTGAAGAATTGCAGGAAGTGCTCCATGATCGTCTGGCCGGCATAAAGACCGGGCCTGTAATGCGGGCGGCACTGAATGATTATCATCGCGACGCGCCTCGCGACCGGGATCGAGCTAGAAAAGCGCTCTGGGCCGCCGCTCAGTCGGAAGAGGGAGCCAGGGAACTTCTCGAAGCTACTCGGCAGAAAATCGACGAAATGGGTTATGCACCGCATCGCGTAATCTTTGAGCTGTACCAGAATGCAGTCGATGCGCAGGCACAGTGGTACGGACGCGGACGCTTTCGGGTTGAAGCTGTCCACGATGACGATCATGTGCTCACCGCCTTGCGGGTGATCCATTGGGGCCGACCCGTCAATCAACCAGGGCAGGATCCGCGCAAGGCCGAGGAAGAGGGGCATCGCCGTGACCTCTCAAACATGCTCGCCATCAATCACTCTGCCAAGGATGGAGACCGAGTAACCGGTCGGTTCGGTCTAGGCTTCAAGACCGTGCATATGCTTGCCGACGAAGTTCGGCTTGCCAGCGGAGGCATAGCTATCCGTATCACGGGCGGCATGATCCCCGCAGGTTGGGCAGGGGGAAGCAGGGCAGTCACTCCACTCCACGACAGGGGGCGTAAAGCGACCCTTATCGATCTTCCAGTGGCCCCCGGTCGTTCAGAAGATGCGCTCCAGGCATGGAACGCGTTTCGGGATGCCGTTCCGATCTTGGCAGCGCTCGGCCATGATGCATCCATTGAGCTTGATGGCCCAGAAGGCGAGGTCGTTTTCAAGCACGAGGAGCACCTACTGGTTGATGGCGTCAGTTGGCTCACAATCGATGGTACGCGACATGTATTGCGCTTCGATCTCGGGAATGATTTTCGCCTTTTTCTACCTTTCGGGCGTAATGGGCCTCATTCCTTTCCGAGTGATGTGCCTCAATTCTGGCATCTTGTGCCACTTGTTGGCGAACGTCGCCGGGGAGGGTGGCTCATCGAGGGGCGCTTCCCGGTCGATCCGGGGCGTACCCAACTGTCTGGTACTGCCGACGAGAAGGACAGCCGATTTGTGCGGCTTGGGCTATCGTTAGGGCCGCGGCTAATTGCCTTTTATGATCAATGCATAGCTGATTGGTCGAACTTCGCGCGAGCAACTGGCTTGGCCCCCGAAGGGCGAGAGGATTTCTGGCAGAAGCTCGTTCAAATCTTTGCGCAGGATCTAGCTAGCCAAGGGCCCGAACAATCCTTGCACAAGCCAGGTCAAGGGCTTGCACGGCTTTTGGCTGAACGCCCGTTGGTGCCGCTTGCATTCGGACGGGCCGCAAGGGCGGCTGAGGTCAAATGGCGTCTGTCTGGTGCGCTTGCCAATCGTGACGCCCAAGTCGCGATCTCGAACTTGCTCGCCGATGGGGACTTTGAAAATGCAGTTGTCACCGAGGAGACGGGACAGCTGTTGAGATCTCTGGGGCTAGCTTCCGGGCGACGATTGGACGCCGTCACTCTGGCCGAAGCGGTGGCTGGGGACGAGGGCATAGGCAACGTTTTGGCGGAACGTATATCCTGTCTGCGTAACGAGGCGGTGGCGCTGGCGATGACCGGAGAGGACGAGGCGGAGTTCCGCAAGTTCCTGCGTGAGCGGCTCTGGCTAGCCGAAGATGGGACTTGGCAGCCCATCCGGCAGCTGGCGTTCCCGCAGGGCAACAACGATGAGATAAGCAGGGCGGCCTTTGCTCCGCCTTCTGGGCGACTGGCATCGGACTACGCAGGCGCTGGTTTCGAGCTCGCCGCTTTCGCACGTGAACAGGCCGGCCATACGCCGAATGTCTGGGAGAAATGGGCTGAGGTTGCCGGTGAAAGCCCCTCGCGACAGCAAGCCCTTATCCGGTTTCTCGTCAGCGCGGACGATAGAACTGTCGCTCAATTGGCAAGCGCGGCAAAGTGGCTGCCCAATGTCGATGAGCTTGCAAACTCAACTTTGCTGAACGGGCTGACGCAAGACGAGAAAAACAGGTTGCTGGCCAAACTCGGTTATTCGTTCGGCTTCACTTCAATAATGCCCGCTCCCATCAACCCTTGGCAGCCTGACGCCGGGCACGCGCTTCGCGGAATTGCGCAGTGGTGGCGCGATAATCACAGCGAGCTTCGTGAAGCGTATGACCGTGCAGTGTATCCAGAGGACTTTTCCGCAGCGGCACTCGCTGACAACGATAAAGGGGCCTGGTTTACGATGCTTTCCCTCGCGTCATTCCAGACGCTCGGACGGATCAAACCAACTCAGTCCCGGCAGTTTGTCGCCAAGGCGATCCAAGATAACTGGTGGTACGAACTCGCGACGATCGACCCTTGTGACGAGCAGCTGAGGCCTTTCGTCGATCGCCTTAGGGCCTGGAGCGATCCTGATGCGGATGAGAGCTATCTGATGTGGCGTAGATGCCTTCCCGATCTGTGCATGATCGCGAGGCATCTTGAGAGCTACCAGCGACTGTTTCGCAAGTTACCGGGGGTGGTCGCGCAGGAGGGAGCTGTCAGCCTTCGCAGTCACCTGCGGCCAGCCTTCTCCCACGTTGCCGCGCGCATGGGTATCGAAGCAGCTCCGCTAGCAAAATCGCTTGGTATTGGCGCGAACTGGCTCGTGCGCGAATTGGGCCGCAAAGGCATCTATTCGCAGGCTCAATTCGAACAGATCATGCCTTATGGCTGGAGTGCAGCCGAACGTGTCCGTCGCCTCGCTCATACGCTGGGCATGGGCCAGTTTGAGCGCGGCATCGACGAAGGGCGCGCGCTCCATGGTGCAGTGGAGCTGCACATAGGCGATGCTGTGCATTTCGACGGTGATGGTGATTTGCCATTGCACGTTATCACACTTGCCAAGCACCGGGACGACCTCGTGGGGATACTCGAGGATGCGAACCTCGATGAATGGCCAGGCAATAATTGGGACGAAGCAGAAGATGACGATGCCTGAAGCACTAGCCGCTGACGCAAGGGTCAATCACCCACGCCACGGTGTGGGCCAGGTGATCGCCGATGCAGGAGAATTTGTCGTCGTTCGTTTCGGCGCAACAATCCAGCAGGTCCTTCGCAGCGAACTGACGTTGGCTCGTTCGCTACATCAAGCTCTTTCGACCGGGACCTTCGACGAGAGTGCTGAAACGCTGATGCGCGCGAGCGCCATGGCGATCAGGTCTGTGAACGATCAGTGGGGGGTTTTCTCTCGATCACGCGTCCAGTTGCTCCCGCACCAACTCTGGGTCTGCCACAAGGTCAATCGTGCATTCCCATTCCGCTGGTTGGTGGCCGATGATGTGGGTTTGGGAAAAACGATCGAAGCCGGTCTGGTTCTCATGCCTCTGGTTGCGCGGGCCCAAATTCGTCGCTTGCTGGTGCTAGCTCCGGCGAAGCTGGTTCCTCAATGGCAAAAGCGCCTGCGGCAAATGTTTGATATCCGCCTGCAGGTCTACGACCGTTCCGTTGATACGCCGACTGTGGACTTCTGGGATACGGCAAACATGGTGGTCGCATCTGTCCACACGCTGCGCCGGGAAGTTGCCGAAGGGCGCTCGGAAGGTAGCCGGTTTCTTGCGGCTGATCCTTGGGATGCGGTCGTGGTCGATGAGGCGCATCATCTGCATGCAGATGAACGCACAGGAGAAACCCTGTCCTTCCAGCTCCTGCGCGCGATGGAGGAACGGCACAAGATCCGTTCCCTGCTTCTCTTCACGGGCACACCGCATCGGGGGAAAGACTTCGGTTTTCTGTCATTGTTGAGCCTCCTCGATCCTGATCGGTTCGGTCCAGAGCACGACATTGACGAGCAGCTCGCGAAGCTGCCGGATGTGATGATCCGTAACAACAAGGCGACCGTTACTGACCTCAAAGGGAACCGCCTTTTCACGCCGGTCACGGTGGAAACAAGGGAATATGCCTTTAGCCCAGCGGAGAGTGCATTCTACGAAACGCTGAGTGCATTTATCATTGATGGGCGCGCCTATGCATCGACCCTCGATGGGCGGGCCCAATCCGCGAGGATGCTCTTACTCATAGCACTGCAGAAGCTAGCGGCGAGTTCGATTGCTGCGATCCGAAGCGCTTTGACCAAACGCCGCGCGAAACTGGCAGATGTTGCTGAGCAGGCTCGTACACCTTCGGTGGCCATAACGGATGGTGATGACGACGAGACATTGGATGACCGTGCCCGGGCAGACGAAGAGGCCTGGGGCAAGATGCTCGCTGAACTGATGGAGGGCGAGATCGCCCGCCTGGACGAGCTGCTTGAGTTGGCTGAACCCATTCAGCATGAGCGCAAAATCGAGCGACTAGTCGACCTCATCGAGACCGATTTGCCCACCGGCGAGCCAGTGCTGCTTTTCACCGAATACAAAGCAACCCAGGCCCTCGTCGTGGATGCCCTGCATGCTCGATTTGGTCACGGCTGCTGCGGCTTCATCAATGGTGATGAACGCTTAGACGAAGTAACCAGGGCGGACGGTTCGCGGGGCCCGAAGAGTTGGTCGCGCGATGCGGCAGCGGAAGCCTTCAACCAAGGCACGATCCGCTTTCTGGTTTCGACCGAGGCAGCGGGCGAAGGGATCGATCTCCAGGAGCGCTGCGCGACGCTTATTCATGTCGACATGCCATGGAATCCCATGCGGCTTCATCAGCGTGTCGGCCGGCTGTCGCGCTACGGTCAGACAAGACCGGTTCAAGTGTTCATTCTGAGGAACCCAGACACTGTGGAGGCGCGCATTTGGGACCTCCTGAACGCCAAGCTTGAGCGGATCCAGCGCACCTTGGACGAGGCAATGGATGAGCGGGAAGACATCAGTCAGCTCGTCATTGGCATGACTGGTCCAAGCGCTTTCGAGAAGATTTTTGCTGCAGGCCAGGCCCAGCCGCGAGAAAGCCTCGAGCAGTGGTTTGACCGGGAGTCTGCTACGATTGGCGGAGAAGACCTAGTCGATAAGGTCAAGACCATGCTTGGCAATGTCACTCGCTTCGATTTTGCTCAAGTTGGACGAAATCTTCCGCAGGTTGATCTACCGGATCTCGAACGTTTCTTCTCGATGATGATGGAATCGAAGGGGCGGCGGGTGTTCCGGCGAGACGATGGTCTCGACGTTTTGACGCCCGAGAAATGGGCCGATGAAGACTACGCCATGCAGGATCGGTACAAGGGACTGCTGTTTGATCGCAATGCTCGCTTGGGCAACGGCGAAGGCCCAACCCGTCTAATTGGCGTGGGGCACACACTTTTCGATCGTGCGTTGAAAGAAGGGGAAAGCCTCCAATGGGCTCTGGCGACCTGCGCGCGATTGCCCGCTCCCCTACTTATCGCCTCAGTCCAGGATCAGATCACTGGCCAGGACCACTCGGTTACACAAATTATCCTAGGTGCTTGGCGCGATAACGCAGCTCAGATCCATGTTCTCCGAGACTGGGAAGTCCTTCAGTTATTGAACACGTTAGGTCGCTCGGACAATCCGAAGTCGCCTGAAATCGATATCTCGCAGATGCGGGCGTTAGAGGCTGATCTCCTTGATGCAATGTCGCAAAGTTTGCCGACTGTCGCGGACATGATGACCCGTCCTGGCATTCGAAGCGAGATAATGCTCTTGCCGGATCAGAATGCCGATACGTGACGGCCTAGACCGAATTGGAGGAGAGGCTGCGCACTCTCCGCTGCGGGGCATGTTTTGCTGGTTACCGTCCTCGTTTCTGCTATGTTCCAAGGAGCGGCGAGATGAATGCGATCATGAGCAACTTTGACATCGATACTGGCAACCGACCTGCATCCCGGAATTGGGAGGGCCTGTCGGAGCTTGATCAGGCGCTCCGCGAGGATCGCCTGATGGAGTATCGTATTAAGAAGTCCTGGGCCGATCCTTGGGGGCGTAAGCTGACGATCATCGGGGGCTTCGTCATTGTTGCCGTTTTCGCATTTTTAGCTGGTGCGTCATTCGGACTGTGGTGACCGTTGCAGGTCACCACTCTTTCACTTCATCCGCTGCTTCTGCACTGGCACCTTGGGCTCCCTTTGTAACAGCGTCGAGGCGTCCGGTGGATCCGCTGATCCTTTGGCGACCGGTCGCCTGAGCCCTTTGCACCTCTTCATGAAGATCGCCGGCACCTACGCGGGGCACTGAACCGGAATTCCCGCCACCGGTCTGCGCCCGGCCGCGCACTGAGCCTGCGCTTGAGATAGCCGGTCTGGATACGGGCATTCCGGGGGCGAGTACGAGACGATCGTCGATTCCGTCGCGAAGCTGCTCTGCATAGCTTTCAATGAACTTTGCCTGCAATGCTTGGCCTTCCGGGCTGAGCTGGAAAGTGACATCGTCGAACCTCGCAGTTCCATAGAAATCGCGGTTGCTCTCGATCTCGGCCAGGCCCCATTCTCGGTAGGCCTGCGACAGATTGAGGCTGCCTGCAGTGCTGTTTCCCTCGAAAAAGGACGCCTGGCTTTCGAGGCGATTAGCGAGCTCCTCGGCTCGGCGAGCCTCGACAGTGAAGCTCTGCGTTTCTGTGAGAGAGGCATTCATGCCGCTCGCGGTGCTCGAGATTGAAGAGCTTGATGAGGTACTGACCGAGCGGACGAACCCATCGCGGGTGCTCGACCAGTTTCGGCTGTCAGACATCTGTGACAGGCTCCCAAAGATCCGGGAACGGTCTTCGGATGCGATGCCGATGTCGCTGTCGGTCCATGTGCGTGTACCAGCCCCCTTCGCACCTACGCTCCCTGAGAGCACGCCATTTGAAATCCCAGCTTTGGCACCGGCCTCGCCACCGAGGAACCAGGCCGTAGAGATGTCATCGGCCGCTCTGCGCGATAGCCCGAATTGCCGCTGCAGATTGGTCGATGCCTGATCGACCTCACTGAATGCGGTCTGGATGCTGTCGGAATTGGAGGTGCCGGTCGCGCTTTCGAAGGATGCGCCTCGGCTGAACTGGTCTCTCAGCTCGCGGAACTTCGTGACAGCGCTGGCCGTCGATTCCGTGGCAACATTGGCATAGGTCTCGCTGTTGGCACGGGCCTGAGATGCCATCGTCGACAGGCGTGCCGTGAACTCCTGGCCCAGCGTTGGCGTGAATGGATAGCTGGAGGTCGGGATCTGGTCGTAGCTGCCGTCCGGAAAGCTCGTGGTCATTGCCCCGGTATCGCTGAAGGTCCTTGTCTGCGGCGCGCCGTACGTGAAGCTCGGCGCAATCGTTCCTTGCGCAAACTGACGAGTGAGAACGCTCGAGTTTTCGAAGCTGGTGTTGCCAAGCGAAACATTGCCAGTGCTCGCCTCCCGGGCCGCTTCCTCGGCCGCGTTCTGGCTCGGATTAAGGTAGCTCGTCGCGTGGTGGGAGATTGCCATGGCGCCCTTGGCCACGCCGCCTGCCAGAAACGGCACCGATGCGATGAGATAGCCGGCCAGCAGACCGATATCGCTGTTGACGTCGGCCATGCCGGTAAAGCTTGCAAGGCTGAGCCCGTTACTGCCCGTGACCGCGCTCATGTCAGCCGCGCCCTTGTACATCAGCATCATGTGGAGGATCACAAACAGCGGCCCCCAGGCCGCGAGGTAGAAGAAACCCGTGACATAGCCCTTGAGTGCGACGGGTCCCGTCTTGGGGAGCAGGAACAGCGGGAAGAGCACCGGAAACAGTGCGTAGAAAAGCACGGTCAGCACGACGTTCAGGAGCGGGACCCACTTCATCGCGTTGCTTGCGATTGAGCCATAGGTCCGTTCGGTCTGAATGTCGGCGCGGGTCTGGGCGTAGACGTCGACATTGCCCGTGCCGCTGCTGCCGGACATCGAGTGCATGGCCTGGCTCATCGCGTTGATGGTCAGCGTCTGCTTGAAAATCTCGGTCGCGTTGGCCGAGACGCCGGTCAGGTACTGATAGGCCACCGGCAGGTCAGCAAAGAGCTTTGCCTTGGCGAGCGCGGATGTCTGGTTGGGGTAAAGCTGACGGGCGAACACAGATCCCATCGCGTCGACCAGCCCGGTCCATTGCGCATTGAGCGTGTCGTAGGCCTCGCGGCAGGTCACGATGTTTGAGCTCACCTGGCCCGAAGTGGCATCCCGGGTTAGAAACCGCTGCGCGCGCGCCTGGCTGCCCGGGGCGATCGTCGCCCAGATGTCACCAGTTTCCGCGAGTTCCTTCATCGAGTAGCGGCCGAGCAGCACGTCGTAGAACACGCATTGCCGGAAATGCTCGTCGAGATTGGCAGCAAATTCCGGGTCGGAAATCCGCAAGGACCGGGTCGCATCGTAGAGCCGGGCGCCGTAGATCATGCCGTTCTTCGAATAATTGAGATCACCCGGCAAGCCGAACACCACCTCTGCCGAGCCCGTCAGATAGTCGCCGACCTGGCTGGTGAAGCTCGCCATCAAGGCGAGGCCCAGCGGGACGTTGCTGACATTGGCCGGGGCGAGGCTCGGGTTGAGCCGATCGGTCACATGGACATCGAGCCGCGGCACCATGAGGCAGGAATAGATGAGCGTTGCGCCAAGGAACCAGTTGATCCAGGCGCGCCAGTCCTGATTGAACGCAAGGGTGATGGCGGACAGGCCAAGCCCCATCACCATCACCACCTGGAGCAGGCTCTTGTAGCCGCCGTTGCCGGTCCACGCGGCAACCGCCTGGAAGACGTTGACCAGATAGTCCCCGCCGCCGACCGTGAAAATCTCGACCATGTCTGTTGTCCCGCCTCGGTTTGGTTGGCTCGGTCAGTGGGTGAGGGCGCGGCTCTGGACGCCGCGCGACCAGTCTAGCGATGCGGCCATTCCGGGCGACATCGAGGCGGCCAGCACGTTCTCGATGAACGCCGTTTTCTCGATGATCTGCAGCACCGCATTGACCTTGAGATGCGTGTTGGCCTGCCGGTCAGCGAGCGCCTGACGCACGACATTGACCTGGTTCTGCCACATCGCGATCTTGGCTTCGTCGGCGCCGATGAAGCTCGACATCGAGCGGCCCGCCTCGCTGACGATCCGGTCGAGCACGGCAAAGAGCAGGTCGACACTGGCGATCTCCGCCAGGGTTTCGCGGTCGTCGGTCGGCATGCCCCGGCCATAGGCCGCCTGGACGGTCAGGATCTTGTAGAGCGGGATGGACGCCACCTGCAGCAGCTCCTTTTGCTCTTCGCTGATCGCGGTGTCGTCGCGGATGGCCTGAACCATGCCGCCGATAAGCGCCGCTACGCGCGGCCGCAGCGCTTTCGACGCCGGCAGGCTCAGCGACTTGAAGCCCGGGTTGAGGCACTTTTCCGTTTCGTCGCAGTCGAAAATGAGGACGTTGCCGTTCGTCGTGCCATCAAGCAGCGAGGTGACAAGCGTGGACGAGGCTTCGCCGACAATCGGCACGAACTTGCCCGGTTCATCATCCTTGGGGGGCACGTAGATGATCGTGCCCAGCAGCGTCATGGCGTATTCGGCGAGCTCTTCGTCAAATCGGCCGCCCGGCGAGAAGAACGCCGACTTCTTGAGGATCGTCCAGGTGTAGTTTCGCGGCACGCCGGGATTGACGTCGTCATACTTGCCCGACCCTTGCGCGGTTGTGCTCGAGCGCTGCCCCCGGGTGCCGCAGCCATGCTTGGCTGCGGCATAGTCGGTGAAGATGCCTTCGGAGTTGCCGATCGCTTCGCAGATCGCCTTGTCTGCAAGATCGCCCTTCGGCCAGATTCCGCCCACCAAACCCTGCGCCATCTCGCAGGAGTTGATGTTGAGATTGTTCATGAGCTGAGCCTTCTGGCTGAACTCCTGCATGATCTTCGAGCATTCCGGGCAGACCGTGTCGATCGCCAGGCTGAAGGCGAAGCCGACAGCATTGTTCGCGACTGCCTTCAGCATCGCGACGATCTCGCTCGCGTTGATGAAGCTGAAGGACCCGGCGAAGATGTCGATGCCGCCGCAACCGGCGCGGGCGCGCGGCAGCTGCAGGTTGGCAATGTTGGTCGTCTTCTGTGGGAACCGCGTCCAGACATTGCCGAGGCTGTAATAGCCGGCCGACTGCCCCTGGAACGCGGTTGGTCCGTTGACGTTGGCAGCGCCTCCGACGTCATTCAGAAACGAGTCCATCGAACTGCCAACATCGGCCGATGCGCCCGAAAGCGGAAGGGTGAGGGTGATGGCGGCGGCAAGGAGCGCAGCGACGGCACTTTTCATCCTAGTAGTCACGTCCAGCTTCCTTCGATGTGAGGAGGTAAATCCGGTCCTGCAGCTCGTCGGCGCTCATGACGCCGTAGCCGATCGGAATGGGGCGGCCGGTCTGCGCGTCCCAGAGCACGACCGCTGGCGTGACCTTGGGCTCAAGCCCCATGCGGCTGCGCTGGTTGGTCTCGACCGTATAGTTCGGGAAATGCCGCGATGGGCCGCCATCGGTGGAAATCGCGCGCACCGCGATATGCCAGGTCGAGGCAACGCTTTGCACGATCGGTGACATGACTTCGCAGGCGCCGCAGCTCTGGG
>FSSH01005613.1_pt1 | contig 27231 bp, 21 predicted proteins | sample 1166101 | NCBI WGS metagenome assembly FSSH01 (sample SAMEA32972668, study PRJEB13176) | freshwater metagenome | biome: Drinking water system; feature: Biomass in drinking water that filtered by 0.45 um membrane; material: drinking water | place: USA | collected 2012-12-20 | depth 0 m
GCGCAGGTCCAGCACCAGGCCCTGCATGTCTTCGGGCATCGGCGATTCGGTGCTCACCGGCTCACCGGTGACGGGGTGCCGGAACGTGAGCTTTTCGGCGTGCAGGGCCTGGCGCTTGAAGCCCTGCAGGCGGGCGGCCAGTTCGGGCGTGGAGGCCTTGGGCTGGCGGTAGGAGCCGCCGTAGAGCGGGTCGCCGACGATGGGGTGGCGCACGTAGGCCATGTGCACGCGGATCTGGTGCGTGCGGCCCGTTTCCAGGCGGCATTCCACCAGCGTGTGCGAGCGGAACTTCTCGCGCACCCGGTAGTGGGTGATGGCGTCGCGGCCCGTGCCCTCCTTCGCCACCGCCATGCGGATGCGGTCGGTGGGGTGGCGGCCGATGGGCGCGCGGATGGTGCTGCCGGCCACCATCGTGCCCTGCACCACGGCCAGGTACTGGCGGTGCACTTCGCGGCCCGACAGCTGTTCCACCAGCGAGGTGTGGGCGCGCAGGGTGCGCGCCACCACCATCAGGCCGGACGTGTCCTTGTCCAGGCGGTGCACGATGCCGGCGCGCGGCAGGCCGGCCAGGCGGGCGTCGAAGTGCAGCAGCGCGTTCACCAGGGTGCCGCGCGGGTTGCCGGCGCCAGGGTGCACCACCAGGCCGGCGGGCTTGTTCACCACCAGCACGTCCTCGTCTTCGTAAAGGATCTCGAGCGGGATGTCTTCGGGCAGGGCCTCGCCCGTCTCCACCTCGATGCGCACCGACAGGGTGACCGGCTCGCCGCCGCGCACGGCCTCCTTGGGCTTCACCAGGCGGCCGTCCAGCAGGGCGTCGCCGGCCTTCACCCATTCGGTGAGCCGGGAGCGGGAAAAGTCGGGGAACAGCTCGGCCAGCACCTGGTCGAAGCGGCGGCCGGCCGATTCCAGGGGGATGGTGGCTTCGAGCAGTTCGCGCTCGCCGTCGTCGGTTTCGGTTTCGGGCTGGGAATGCGGGGTCATGGGCTTCTCGTCGGGCCAGGGGTGGCCCCCGCCCCCATTCATGGAGGCGACAGCGGGCTTTCCGGTATTATCCCCGAACTCGCTGCCTCCAGCGCCCTGACCCGCCATCCTGATGACCCGACTGCCCGGCAAGACGCGTTTTCTCCTGATCCTGATGCTCACGGTCACCCTTGCCGGCTGCCAGAGCATGGGCAAGCTGTTCGGCGACCGCGAGGCCGAAACCGAAACCCTGCCGGTCGAGGCCATGTATTCCGAGGCCAAGGCCTCGATGGACGGCCAGAACTTCGACCGGGCCGGCCGCTACTACCAGCGCCTGGTGTCGCGCTTCCCGTACGGCGCCTACAGCGAACAGGCGCAGCTGGAGCTGGCCTACGTGCAGTACCGCCAGTCCAAGACCGAAGAAGCCACGTCCACGATCAACCGCTTCATCCGCACGTACCCGACGCACCGGCACATTGACTACGCCTACTACCTCAAGGCCCTGATCAACTTCGACCGCAGCTCGGGCCTGCTGCTGCGCCTGGCCCGCCAGGACATGTCGGCGCGCGACCTGGGTGCGCCCACCCAGAGCCTGAACGACTTCGCCGACGTGGTTCGCCGCTACCCCAACAGCCGCTACGCGCCCGATGCCCGCCAGCGCATGATCTACCTGCGCAACCTGCTGGCCCGGCACGAGCTCAACGTGGGCCTGTACTACCTGCGGAAGGAAGCTTTCGTGGCGGCCGCCAACCGCGGCAAGTACCTGCTGCAGACCTACCCGCAGAGCGAGTACGACGGCGATGCGCTGGCCCTGATGGCGTCGGCCTACACCGGCCTGGGCCAGGAGTCGCTCGCCACCGACGCCCGCAAGGTGCTCGAGACGAACTACCCCGACCACCCCTACCTCACCAGCCGCAGCTGGCCCGAGGGCGAGGGCTTCCTCAGCCGCATCAATCCGTTCGGCGACTGACCGCGGCAAGCGCCCCGCCGACAAACGCCGCCCTCGGGCGGCGTTTTGTTTTCAGTCGCGCCAGCCCGAGGTGATCGGGTAGCGCCGCTCGCGGCCGAAGGCCCGCCGCGACAGCTTGGGACCGGGTGCGGACTGCCGGCGCTTCCACTCGTTGATCCGCACCAGCTTCAGGATCTGCTCCACCGTGGCGGGGGCATAGCCGTCGGACACGATCTCGGCGATCGAGCGCTCCTGGTCCACGTAGCGCATCAGGATGCCGTCGAGCACGTCGTAGGGCGGCAGCGAATCCTGGTCGGTCTGGTTCTCGCGCAGCTCGGCCGAAGGCGGCCGGGTGATCACCACCTCGGGGATGGCAGGCGACTGCGCGTTGCGCCAGCGGCACAGGGCCACCACTTCGGTCTTGTAGAGGTCCTTGATGGGTGCGAAGCCGCCGCACATGTCGCCGTAGATGGTGGCGTAGCCGACGGCGTATTCGCTCTTGTTGCCGGTGGTGAGCAGCATGCCGCCGAAGCGGTTGCTCAGCGCCATCATGAGCGCGCCGCGGCTGCGCGACTGCAGGTTTTCCTCGGCGATGCCCGGCGTGAGGTCGTCGAACAGCGGAGCCAGCGCGGCCAGGAAGCCTTCGAACGGCGCCTCGATGGCGATGGTTTCCAGCCGCACGCCCAGCAGGCGCGCCTGTTCCTCGGCCAGGTCGTTGCTCAGGTCGCTGGTGTAGCGCGACGGCAGCCGCACGGCGGCCACGTTGCGGGCGCCCAGCGCGTCCACCGCCAGCGCCAGCACCAGGCCCGAATCAATGCCGCCCGACAGGCCCAGCCAGACGCGGTCGAAGCCGTTCTTGCCGCAGTAGTCGCGGATGCCGCGCACGATGGCGCGATAGGCCAGCGATTCGCGGCCTTCGTCGGTTTCCTCGGGCCACTGCACGCGCGTGAAGCGGCGCTGTGCGGCGTCGAAGTCAGCCACCAGCCAGTGGTCCTCGAAGGCACGCGCGGCCGGGTGCACGCCGCCGTCGCCGTCGGCCAGCACCGAGGCGCCGTCGAACACCAGTTCGTCCTGGCCACCGACGGCGTTGAGGTAGGCCAGCGCCACGCCGGTTTCCTGCACGCGCTGGGCCAGCAGGGAATCGCGCTGCGCGGTCTTGTCGCTCTCGAACGGCGAGGCGTTGGGCACCACCACCAGCTCGGCGCCGAGCGCCACGGTTTCGGCCAGGGGCTCGGCGAACCAGAGGTCTTCGCAGATGACCAGCCCGACCTGCACGCCGGCGACTTCGAAGGTGCAGGCGCCGCCGTCGGGGTCGACCGAGAAATAGCGGCGCTCGTCGAACACGGCGTAGTTGGGCAGTTCGCGCTTGCGGTAGGTGAGCTCCACCGCGCCGTCGCGCAGCACGCTGGCGGCGTTGTACACCACCGGGCCCGCCGCCTGCGGCCAGCCCACCACGGCGGTGATGCCGGTGCAGGCGGCGGCGATGGCGTGCAGCTCGCGCTCGCACTCGGCCAGGAACGCCGGCCGCAGCAGCAGGTCCTCGGGCGGGTAGCCCGACACGGCCAGTTCGGGGAACAGCACCAGGTCGGCGCCGTGCTCGTCGCGGGCCTGGGCGATCAGCGCGGCGATGCGCCGGGCGTTGGCCTGCACGGCGCCCACCGGGAAGTCGAACTGGGCCAGGGCGATTCGCAGCTTTCGACTCACTCGTCACTCCAATGTCGGCAAGGGCCCAAAACGAAGAAGGGCCGCACGAGGCGGCCCTTCGGGACGGCACGTTGGCGCAATCTTACTTCTTCGCCGCCAGCCTGGCCGCGATGGCCTGGCCCAGGTCACCCGGCGACTTGACCGTGGTGACGCCGGCCTTCTCGAGCGCGGCGAACTTGCCCGCCGCCGTGCCCTGGCCGCCCGAGGCGATGGCGCCCGCGTGGCCCATGCGCTTGCCTTCCGGGGCCGAGGCGCCGGCGATGAAGCCCACCACCGGCTTGGTGACGTACTGGGCGATGAACTCGGCCGCCTCTTCCTCGGCGCTGCCGCCGATTTCGCCGACCATGATGATGCCTTCGGTCTGCGGGTCTTCCTGGAACAGCTTCAGGGCGTCGATGAAGTTGGTGCCGTTGATCGGGTCGCCGCCGATGCCGATGCAGGTGGACTGGCCCAGGCCGGCGTCGGTGGTCTGCTTCACGGCTTCATAGGTCAGCGTGCCCGAGCGGGACACAATGCCGATCTTGCCCGGCATGTGGATGTGGCCCGGCATGATGCCGATCTTGCACTCGCCCGGGGTGATGACGCCGGGGCAGTTCGGCCCGATCAGCACCACGTCCTCGTAGCCGGCCAGCGTGTTCTTCACGCGCAGCATGTCCAGCACCGGGATGCCTTCGGTGATGCAGACGATGACCCGGATGCCGGCGTCGGCCGCTTCCAGGATGGCGTCGGCCGCGAACGGCGGCGGCACGTAGATCACCGACGCGTCGGCGCCGGTTTCTTCCACGGCTTCGCGCACGGTGTTGAACACCGGCAGGCCGATGTGGGTGGTGCCGCCCTTGCCGGGCGTGACGCCGCCGACGACCTTGGTGCCGTAGTCGAGCATCTGCTCGGCGTGGAAGGTGCCCTGCTGGCCGGTGAAGCCCTGGACGATGACCTTGGTGTTCTTGTTGACCAAAACGCTCATGGTGTCTGTGTCCTCAGGCTGCAGCGGCAACGGCGAGCTTGGCGCCGTCGTTGATGTCGTTGGCGGCCTGGATGGCCAGGCCGGAGTTCCGGAGGATTTCCTTGCCCTTGTCGACGTTGGTGCCTTCCAGGCGCACGATCACCGGCACCTTGACGTCCACTTCCTTCACCGCGGCGATGATGCCCTCGGCGATCATGTCGCAGCGCACGATGCCGCCGAAGATGTTGACGAAGATCGCCTTCACCTTGTCGGACGACAGGATCAGCTTGAAGGCCTCGGTGACGCGTTCCTTGGTGGCGCCGCCGCCCACGTCCAGGAAGTTCGCCGGCGAGCCGCCGTTGAGCGCGATCACGTCCATGGTGGCCATGGCCAGGCCGGCGCCGTTCACCATGCAGCCGATGTTGCCGTCCATGGTGACGTAGTTGAGGTCGTACTTGCTGGCCAGCAGTTCGGTTTCGTCTTCCTGGCGCACGTCGCGCATGGCGGCCAGGTCGGCGTGCCGGAACGTGGCGTTGTCGTCGGAGTTGATCTTGCCGTCGAGCACGGCCAGGTCGCCGTTGGTGAGGATGGCCAGCGGGTTGAGTTCAACCAGGGCCAGGTCCTTGTCGTTGAACAGCCTGTACAGGCCCAGCATGATCTTGCTGAGCTGGTTGACCTGCTTGGCGTTGAGGCCCAGGCCGAAGCCCAGCTCGCGGCACTGGTAGGGCTGCAGGCCCTGCACGAAGTTGACGTTCAGGACCTTGATCGCGTCCGGGTTTTCCTTGGCCGTGGTCTCGATGTCCACGCCGCCGTCGCTGGAGGCGATGAAGGTGATCGAGCGCGTGCCGCGGTCCACCAGCACCGACAGGTAGAGTTCCTTGGCGATGTCGGTGGCCTGGGTGACCAGCACCGTGTCCACCGGCAGGGCGACGCCCGCGGTCTGGTAGGTGGTCATCTTGGTGCCGAGCATGGCCTTGGCGTACTCGCGCACCTGGTCGAGGGTCTTGGCCAGCTTGACGCCGCCGGCCTTGCCGCGGCCGCCGGCATGGATCTGGGCCTTGACCACCCAGAAGTCGCCACCGATGGCCTTGGCCGCATCAACGGCTTCTTCGGGGGTACGGGCGACGCGGCCGGCCGGGACGGCGATGCCGTAGTCGGCGAACAGCTGCTTGGCCTGGTATTCGTGGAAGTTCATGCGGCTACCTTGGTGTGGGAGGGGTCGCGAGCGAGGGGCGTTATTGTCGCCGACCCCCCCGGCAAAGGCAAAGAAGCCCGGTTTGCGGGCCTGGCGGGGGGCGCCGGGCCCAGCGGTCGCCGCCAAGCCCTTGCGCGCCGATGCATACTGGGGCCATGGCCGCCCCCCGCAAGAAGACCATTGCCACCTCCCCGCAGCGGCGCGAGCTGTACTTCTTCACGCTTTACCGGATGCTCGAGGCCGCCCTGCTGGCCCTGGTGGCCTTCAGCCCCGCGGGCCAGTGGATGCTGGAGATCCGCGAGCCGGTGGTGCTGCAGAGCATCGTGGTGCTTTACCTCGTGGCCGCCACGGCCCTGCTGCTGGCCAGCTACCGCAGCGACATCCCCGCTCCGCGCCAGGCCGCCATCGGCCTGGGCCTGGACATCCTGGTGGTGGCCGGCACGCTGGCCGCCACGTCCGGCGGCCAGGGCGGCATCGCCCTGCTGCTGCTGTTCAACGTCGGCGCCGGCGCCCTGATCCTGCCGCAGAGCGCGGGCCTGGGCTTCGCCACCGCGGCGGCCTTGGTGGTGCTGGGCGAGAGCATCTACCGCCGCAACTTCGAGATGATCGACCAGCGGCCGATGGCCGAATCGGTGATGTTCAGCGTCACCTACCTGGCCACGGCCGTGCTGTGCGAGCTGCTGAGCCGGCAGGTGATCGAGTCGCAGGCGCTGGCCGAGAAGCGCGGCGAAGAGCTCGCCAACCAGGCCGAAATCAACGAACTGGTGATCCGCCGCATGCGCACCGGCATCCTGGTGGTGGACGGCGACCACCGGGTGAAGGTCTGCAACGAGGCGGCCTGGGGCCTGCTCGGCAAGCCCTCCCCCGACCGGCAGCAGCTGGCGGACGTGGCCATGGGCCTGCACCGCGCGCTGCTGCTGTGGCGCCAGGGCCGGGGCGACATCCCCAAGGCCATGACCCTGGCCGAAGGCGCGCCCGAAGTGCTGCCGCGCTTCGTGTCGCTCAGCCTGACCGACAACCTGTTCCTGATCTTCCTCGACGACAGCCGGCTGTATTCGGACCGCGCCGAGGAGCTCACGCTGGCCACGCTCGGCCGCCTGTCGGCCAGCATCGCCCACGAAATCCGCAACCCGCTGGCGGCCATCAACTACTCGGTGCAGCTGCTGGAGGAAACCACCGAGCTGCCCGAGGCCGACCGCCGCCTGCTGGAAATCATCCACACCCAGTGCCAGCGGATGAACGGCATCGTGCAGGACATCCTGGGCCTGGCCCGGCGCGAGCGTTCGCAGCCCGAGACCGTGGACATCAGCCAGTTCGCGCGCCGGTTCGTGGACGAATACCGCGCCAGCCATCCGCTGGAAACCGACGTGCTGCAGGCCGTGAGCGAGCGCAGTACGCTGGCCATGGCCGACCCCCGCCACCTGCACCAGGTGCTGACCATCCTGGTGCAGAACGCGCTCACCTACGGCCGCATGCCCGGCGAACCGGCCAAGGTCACCGTGGCCGTGCGCAGCGCCCCGCCGGGCGCCCCGCCCGAGCTCAACGTCACCGACCGCGGACCGGGCATTCCCGCGGCCGTGGCCGACCAGATATTCACCCCGTTCTATACGACCAGCGAACACGGCACCGGGCTGGGCCTTTACATCGCCCAGCAGCTTTGCGAAGCCAACCAGTGCACGCTCACCTACCAGCCGGTGCCCGGTGGCGGCAGCTGCTTCCGCATCATCCTGCCGCCCGGCATGACCCTGATGCAGGACGACGTGGGCCCGGGCCGCCTGAATCTGGCTTGATGCCGCCCGCTTCAGCTAAGGTGTAGGCGCCTTTCCGTCCCCCACCCCCCGGTAACACATGGCCACCCCCCGCAGCGCCCTGGTAGTAGACGACGAACGCGACATCCGGGAACTGCTGGTCCTCACCCTGGGCCGGATGGGGCTGCGCGTGGACACCGCCGCCGACCTCACCAGCGCCCGCGCCCAACTGGCGCAGGGCAGCTACGACCTGTGCCTGACCGACATGCGCCTGCCCGACGGCTCGGGCCAGGACCTGATCGCGCACATCGCCGCGCGCTATCCCGACACGCCGGTGGCCATGATCACGGCCTTCGGCAACGTCGAGGCGGCGGTGAACGCGCTCAAGGCCGGCGCCTTCGACTTCGTCACCAAGCCCGTGGACCTCACGGTGCTGCGCCGCCTGGTGCAGCACGCGCTGGACCTCAACGAGCAGCGCCGCAGCGCCTCGCCGGCCAGCGCGCGCCTGCTGGGCGAATCGGCGCGCATGCAGCAGCTGCGCCAGACCATCGGCCGCGTCGCGCGCAGCCAGGCACCGGTGTACATCAGCGGCGAATCGGGCGTAGGCAAGGAGCTGGTGGCCCGGCTGATCCACGAACAGGGCTCGCGCGCGGCCGGCACCTTCGTGCCGGTGAACTGCGGCGCCATTCCGTCCGAGCTGATGGAAAGCGAGCTGTTCGGCCACAAGAAGGGCAGCTTCACCGGCGCGCACGCCGACAAGGAAGGCCTGTTCCAGGCCGCCAACGGCGGCACGCTGTTCCTGGACGAAGTGGCCGAGCTGCCGCTGCACATGCAGGTGAAGCTGCTGCGCGTCATCCAGGAAAAGACCGTGCGCCCGGTGGGCGCCCCGGCCGAACTGCCGGTGGACGTGCGGATCCTGTCCGCCACCCACAAGAACCTCGCCAAGCTCGTGGAGGAAGGCAAGTTCCGCCACGACCTGTACTACCGCATCAACGTGATCGAGCTGGCGGTGCCGCCGCTGCGCCATCGTCGCGAGGACATCCCGATGATCTCGGCCGCCATCCTGGCGCGCCTGGCCGGCGAGCAGGCCGACGAACTGCCGGCGCTCACCGAAGAGGCGGAGGCGGCGCTGGCCGCGTATCCGTTCCCAGGCAACGTGCGCGAGCTGGAGAACATCCTCGAGCGCGCGGTCGCCCTGTGCGACGGCAAGCACATCGAAGTGGCCGACCTGTACCTGCCGCAGGTGGACAGCCTGATCGGCCAGGAAGCCGACGTGCCGCTGCGCCCGGCCGTGGCGCCCTCGCCCACCGCGATGGGCCCCGACGGCACACCCCTGCCCGACGCGATCGAGCAGATGGAGCGCGACACCATCCAGAAGGCGCTCGAAGCCAACCGCTACAACAAGACCAAGACGGCCGTGCAGCTGGGCATCACGTTCCGCGCGCTGCGCTACAAGCTCAAGAAGCTCGGCATGGAGTAAGGCCGACGGCGTCTGCCGACGCCGGGCCCGGGCCTGCGGAGGCCCCGTGGCCTGGACCGCAGGACCGGGAGCGCCCGCAGCCGCGTGCCAAGCCCCGCGCCCTGGCCGGACGCTCCCTGCCGGCTGCCTACTTCGCCAGCGTCACATCTTCCCAGGCAAGAAGGTAGGCGCGGACGAAACCATACGTGGCGCCGGCAGCCACGCCCCGGCCATGCTCGCGCTCGATTCGTTCTGCCTCCGCCACGCGACCGTCGGCGATAGCGCCAAGTATCGCCACGACCAGCATGTGCTCGCGAACCCCCAGCGGGGCATCGTCGCCCAACAGGGCCAGCGCGCGCAGGCCATGGAGCTGCATCGCTTTGCCGTCCCTGTCCGCCGCCGCGCCGTAGGCCGCCATGACCGACTGCACGACCTCGTCCTGTTCGGCAAGGTTGATCCAGTCAGGCGTGGTCCACACGCCCACATGGTCCACGGCGGGCAGGTAGCCCAGCGAGTAATCGGCGCAAACGCTCGCCGACACCAGCCAGGCATTGAGTTCATCGGCGGTCACGCGCTTGGAAGACATCCTCTCCAGCGCGACGACATGCTCGGCGACCTTCGGCTCCAGGCGCTCGATATCCTTGAACTCGCCGCGGCGCAGCCCGTCGGCGATGAACCGAGCGACCCAGTGGTCGCGGGCACCGAAGCCGTCCGTGACCAGATCGATGTTCTCCGAGATCGCTGCAGCCCGGCGTCCGCCCGTCAGCTCCAGCACCGGCAAGCCGGCGCGGGTAAGCGCGGAAATGCTCTGCACGCTGGCGCCCACGAACCGGGCGCGCGGCGCATTCAGGGACACCACCGGATGGTAGTCCGAGTGGGGGACCGAGCCGTGCAGCGCAACCAGAGCCTTCAGGGTCGTTTCGGTACCCACCTGCCGCACCGCGAAGTCGCCGGCGCCGGTCAGGCCAAGGCGCCTCAATTCGGCCACGAGCTCGGGATGCGCGGACAGCCGTTGGTAGTCCAGGGCCGCGGGCGGCTTCTCCGAAAGCACGAATAGCAGATCCGAACCGTTCGTGGAGTAGGCAGTCACACTGGGGAACTCGGTGACGAGCGCGGCGACCATGGTGTAGAGCAGCGGATCGTCGAGCTCATAGGACTGCAGCCACTGCACGGCGACGCCACCTTCATTGAGGTGGTTGCGGAGGAAGGCGTAGAACTCCTTCGTGAACAGTCCCGCCACGCCGCTCACCCAGGGATTGGAGGGTTCGGAGACGATGACGTCGTACTTCCGACGGCCGGTCGAGAAATACGTCCTTGCGTCATCCACATGCAGGTGCGACCGCGGATCCTGGTAGGCCCTCACCACCCGGCTTCCGAAGTTGGCGGCACCGTCATACATCGCGCGCTCGATTTCAATCGAGTCAACCTTCACCGGCACGCTGCTGCCCAGCAGGGTGTGGGTGGTCAGCCCGGAACCCCAGCCGATCACGGCGATGTCGCGCGGTGCGGGGTGCAGGGCCAGGGGAAGCGCGGCCGCCATCGCCATGGTGATCTCATCGGGCGTCGGGAACGAACCGCGCATCAATTCGATGGAGGCGTCCGGCTTTCCGTTGGTGGCGATGACGCCCACCGTACCGCGGGTCACGAAGGAAACGCTGGCCGTCTTGCCGTCGCGGAGGAAATGCACCTCGGCGTCGCTCTCGATGGCCGCTCGGCCGTGGCGGAACACGCCGGAAACCAGGGCCCGCGGATCGAGCTTTCCCAACGTGAGACTAAGGACAACGGCCGCCATGGATGCGCCAACCACGGCGAGCATGCGCGCCGGCTTGGTCTGTTCCGAATAGCTGCGCAGCAGGATGATGCCCAGCGCGATGTCCGCCAGCGCCGCGAGGGTGACCGCCAGCTTGAGCCCCATCACCGGGATCAGCACATGCACTGCGAGCATCACGCCGATGATGGCGCCAAGCGTGTTGGCCGCGTAGACCCGACCGATGCTTGCCTCGCCGGCGCCGCGCCGCAGCAGAGCCATCGTGAACAAGGGAAGCGTCATGCCGGCGAAGAATGCCGCCGGGAACATCACCAACAGCGCAATGGCTCCACTGCCCAGGCTGAACATCACGTAGCCGGCATCGGTCTTGGGGAAGGCTCCCACCATGGCACCGACCCAGACGAAGCTCTGGCTGAAGATGGGAATCGAAACCAGGGCGGCGATGCCCATCAGGACCTGTGCGTATCCGGCATAGGCCACGGCATCTGCGATTCGCGCGCTGTGGCGGCGTATCCAAAGCCCACCGAAGGCCAGGCCCAGGATGAAGGCAGACAGCATCAGTTCGAACGAGTGCACCGTCGTGCCCAGGGACTGGTTCAGCAACCTGACCCAGCCGATCTCGTAAACGAACGAACTGGCGCCGGTAATCAGGGCGGCGACCAGCATGGCGATGTAGAAGTTGCGCGGAACGGCACTGCGGCCGGCGCCTTCCCGCGGAGCGGCCTCGACCGGGGCCTCCACCGGGGCATCAACCGGCTGCGCGTCGGCGCGCCGGGATATGCGCCACGCGAGCAGGCCGACGACCAGGTTCACGAGGCCAGCGATGGCCACGGCGCCCGGCATGCCGACCCAGGGCAAAAGCACGAAGGTCGCGAACAGCGCGCCGAAGGCCGCGCCGATGCTGTTGGTGAAATAGAGGCCACCGAGAATCTGCCCGTCCTGCTTGGGCGCGATCCGCAGGTAGCCGCCGCTCATGAGCGGGAAAGTCATGCCAAGCAGGATGCTTTGCGGCGCAATCAGCAAGGCCGCGCTTCCCCACTGCCACGCCCGCACCGCGCCCACCGACTCCAGCGCCGGGTAGACCGTTTCCTGCGAAAAGCCGGTGTAGCCCAGGAAGATGGGGTGGAACAGCAGGCCGGCCAGGCCAATGATGATCTCGACCAGTGCGTAGGCAAAGATGAGCCGCCGCCAGCGTGCGCCCCTGAAACTCACCAGCCAGGCGCCGATGGCCATGCCTCCCATGAAGATGGCCAGGACCAGAGTCTGGGCATACGCAGCGTGACCCAGGCTCAGCCCCAGGTAGTGCGACCAAATGGCTTGGTAGATTAGGCCTGCAAAGCCGGACGCGACGAACAATGCGAGCAGCGCCCGCTCCAAGCTCCAGAACCTAGATGCCATTCGACCATTCCCCTAAGACGTAACAAAACCGATATGCACCCAGCGAGCGCTTCGGAAGCATAGACGAAGGTGCCCGCGGGCACGACGTTCCGTCAGGTGTTGATGAATTGGCCGCGGGCCTCCCGGGACATATCTTGACAATTTGCGTCACATTCTGACCCTTGGGCGGGCGCCAGTGTCGGTGGCCGGCGCTGGGCTGGCCCTGCGTTACTTTATGGGCCTATATTGTGGCCTGTGCGGCCTCAAAGGGCTGGCACGATTAATGCTGCATCGTTTACTGCACGTGCTTCGGCACGGCTACCTAAGGACGGGGACTCCGTCCGGACACGTGTCAATCACAATCCACCCTAGGGGTTATACAAATGAAGAACATCCAGAAAGGCTTCACCCTGATCGAGCTGATGATCGTGGTCGCGATCATCGCCATCCTGGCCGCGATCGCGCTGCCGGCGTATCAGGACTACATCGCCCGTTCGCAGGTCGCTGCCGGCCTCGCCGACATCCGTGGCGGCGTCACCGCGTTCGAAGAGAAGATCAACCGCGGTTCGACCACCTTCACCGCCAACGACAGCATCGGCCTGGCTGCCAGCACCACCCGTTGCACCACCATCGCTGTGGCCGGTAGCGCCACGGGCACCATCAAGTGCACCCTGGCGGGCAACCCGCAGGTCGTCGGCAAGGTCCTGATCCTGACCCGTACGGCCACCGGCCAGTTCACCTGCACCGTGACCGGCACCCTGCTGCCGAAGTACCTGCCGACCGGCTGCACCGCGGTCTAAGTTCGACCCAGCTGTAATCCGGAGGGGCGATTACCGCCCCTCCGGCCCTGGCTCCCGCGCTTCATCCGATTTGCTGGTCCCGTTCCGCCAGTGCAACACACGCTTCCCTGCCATCCTTCGCTCATGGTGCCTACGCCCAATCGCGGAAAGCCCCGTCAACCAAGCAGGACGGTCATGCGCAATACCCGAGGATTCACGCTAATCGAGCTGATGATCGTCGTTGCGATCATCGCAATCCTGGCCGCCATCGCGCTCCCGGCCTACCAGGACTACAACATCCGTGCCCAAGCCGCGGCCGGTCTCGCTGAAATCGCACCGGGCAAGTCTGCGTTCGAATCCAAGCTCCTGGCCGAGGGTTTGACCACCTTCGACGTGTCCCAGCTTGGCCTGAGCACGCCGACCGCGCGCTGCACCCTGGACATCGATCCCAGCGACAGCGGGTTCATCCGCTGCACCCTTTTCGGCAATCCCGTCATCGCCGGCAAAACCATCCGCGTGCAGCGCACCGCAGGTGGCGGCTGGAACTGCGTTACCGACATTGCTTCACCCAAGCATCGCCCTGAAGGCTGCGTCCCCTGAGAGTCCGCAGCCCGGCGCGCGAGGCGCCGCGGCCAATGAAACCCTGCCTCCGGCGAACGGCTACACTGCGGCCTTGCCCGCCTGATCTTCGCCGATGAAGTACCTGCTTCAAGCCCGTTTCCTGGCGCCACTCCTGCTGCTTGCCACGGCCTTGGTGTATTGGCCGGCCCTCAGCGGTGATTTCATCTTTGATGACTTCCCCAACATCGTCACCAATGCCAAGGTGCAGCCCGAGTCCCTGAGCCTTGAAAGCCTGGCGATGGCGGCAAAGGGGTACGACGGCCCGATCGACCGGCCGCTGGCAACCATCAGCTTCGCACTCGACTACCTGATGGGCGGCAAGGATCCGTTCGCGTTCAAGCTGAGCAGCCTGGCCGTGCATCTCCTCAACGCCCTGCTGGTGATGGCGCTCGCCCTGCGCCTGCTGCAGACGGCAGGCGCAAGCGCACGGGTTCCGGCTACCGGATTGGCCGCGCTCGGAATCGCGCTGGCCTGGGCGATCCATCCCCTCCAGGTGTCCAGCGTTGCCTACGTCGTCCAGCGAATGGAGACGCTGGCGCTCACCTTCGTGCTGCTTGGGCTGTTGGCCTACCTGCGTGGAAGATGTCTCCAGCGGGAGGCCAAGCGCGGCTGGCCATGGATCGTGGCCGCAGGCGTGCTGGCAATGGCCGGCCTGCTGAGCAAGGAAACGGCAATCCTCTTTCCTGCCTACACGCTTGCCCTCGAGCTCACCGTGCTTGGCTTCGGCGCGACCCAACCCGCGACGTCCCGGCGATGGAAGTGGGCATACGGCGCCATCTTCGTCGCAGGCGCCACGGTATTCGCGGTTTGGGTGCTGCCCGACTATTGGGGCGAGGGAATGCTGGTGGGGCGCAGCTTTGATGCTTCCGAGCGCCTGCTAAGCCAGGGCCGCATCCTGTCGATGTACCTTGGCTGGATGCTCTGGCCGGCGCCCGATGCGCTGGTGTTCTACCACGACGATTTCCAGGTTTCCCGCGCCTTGTTTGCCCCCCCGGCCACCGCCTGGGGATTCCTGCTGGTCGGCGCCCTGTTGGGCTCGGCTCTGTTCCTGCGGCGCAGGCGGCCGCTGGTCGCCCTGGGACTGTTCTGGTTCTTCGGCGCGCACCTGCTCACCAGCAATGTCTTCAACGTCGAGTTGGTGTTCGAACACCGGAACTATTTCGCGCTGCTGGGCATCGTGCTCGCGGTGGCCGACCAAGCCTGCGGTCTGTTCCGCAAGCCGTCCACCACGCGCCTTGCCCTCGCATGCGCGGCACTGGCGATGTTGGCCGGCCTGACCCTGATGCGCAGCGCGACCTGGGGCGACCCGCTGCAGCTGGCGGCGGACCTGGCAACACGAAATCCCATGTCACAGCGCGCCAGCAACGACCTGGCCACCCTGTACGCCGGGCTTTCGGGCGAAAACGCGGCGTCGCCTTTCTACGCCCAGGCAATGGCGGAGTTCGAACGCGCGTCACGGCTGCCCCAATCGTCGCCACTCTCCGAGCAAGGACTCATCCTGCTCGCGACGGCAGCAGGCCAGCCGGCACAAGCGGCGTGGTGGGACCGCCTGACGCAGAAGCTGCGGGTGAACCCGCTGGGGGCACAGGAGCGCAGCGCGATCAGCAACCTGGTCAAACAGCGATCACTGGGCATGGATCTTGACGACACTAGATTACGGGAGGCGTTCGTCGTGCTGCTGGAGCGCGATGGCTTGCCCGCCGACATCTACGTGCAGCTGGGCAATGCCGCACTGATGCAAATGAAGGACCAGCCCCTCGCCGACCAGGCCTACGATCGCGCCTTGGCCGTCAGTGGCCGCGACCCGCAGTACGCCATCGGCGTCGTGACCAAACTGGTCTCTGCGGGCGCCGTCGACGAGGCCCAACGGTTCCTTGCGCGTGCCGAGCACCAGGGCGTGCTGGACGTGGACGGCCTGAACATCACGCTCGAAGACGCTGCCACACCATCACCCAGCGCGCAGGCGCCCGTCCAATGAACGATCAGGCGAAGTATCCCTTGGTCAGCATCGGAATGCCCGTTTACAACGAACAGGCCTTCATCGATCTTTCGCTGGCCTCGCTGCGGGAACAGACCTACCCCAACCTCGAGATCATCGTCTGCGATAACGCGTCCACCGACGACACGCTGGCCATCTGCCGCCGGCACGCCGGACAGGACGCCCGCATCCGCATCGATGTGGCGGCGCAGAACCGGGGCGTGACGGCCAACTTCCGCCATGCCGAGAAGTTGGCGCAGGGCAAGTACTTCATGTGGGGCTGCGGCCACGACCTGTGGTCGCCGGGGCTTGTGCAGGAATGCGTGGAACTTCTCGAGGCAAACCCGCAGGCCACCCTCGCCTACGCCAGCTCAGACTGGATCGGCGCGGATGGTGCCCGGCTCGACAGGAAAGCGGGTTGGTATGACACGCAGGGCCTTAGCGCCGCGGGGCGCTTTTACACCGTGCTGTGGGGAAACATGCACCCCGTGCTAGGTCTGCTGCGAACGTCTGCCCTGCGCGCCCACGGCCCGATCCCGCCCATCGTCGGTGGCGACCTGGTTTTCCTGACGCGCATGGCGCTGCACGGCGACTTCCTGCACGTCCGCAATGCCAAGTGGTCGCGGCGCGAGTTCCGGATGGAGCTCAGCTACGCGGACAAGCTGCGCCGCTATTCCTCCAGCAGCTTCGGCATGGCCGTGCCTTGGCTGGCGCGCCGCCTGCCGATGCTGGTGCTGCCTGTCGCCCTGGCCCGCAACCTGGTCACCGCACGCATGCCCACGCTGGAAAAGCTGGCTGCCATCGCCGCGCTACCCGCCAACCTGCTGCTGCGGCTCATCATCGGCCGCCGCCGCCCCGCCGGCTGAGACACGCAGGATGTCCGAGCCGAGCCGATTCAGTCGTTGGCTGTCCGTCGGGCGCGGCGTGTTCGGCCCCCTGGCCCTGGCTTTCATGGCGTTCGCCGTATGGAATGGACGCGATGTCGCCGGTGAACTGATCACGCAGGTGAACCCTTGGCTGTTGGCGTTCCTGGCCACGGCATGGGCGGGCCTGAACACCCTGACTCCATTGGCCACGGCGATGGTGCTGCGGGGCCTGGGCGCCGATATCGGCTACCGCACGGCGCTGCGCATCCACCTGCAGCGGCTGCCTGCCCGCTATCTCCCGGGAGGGATCTGGCACACGGTTTCGCGCGTGGTGGACCTCAGGCGGCTGGGCGTGAGCAATGCCCAGCTATCGAGCCTGGTGCTGGTTGAGAACGTGCTGCCGCTGGCCACGGCCGTGCTGCTCGGAGCTGGCCTCGCGGCGCTTTCCACCGGCCACCGCATTCCGGTGCCCGCGCTGTTGGCCGCAGGCCTGCTGCTGCTGGCGGCGCTGCCATGGCTGCAGCGAAGAGCGCCATTCCGCGGCGACCAACCCCTCGCCCCGTCCGCACTTGCCATCGCCATCGCCGTCTTCCTGATCTTCTGGCTGCTCGCCGCTTCCCTCTTCGCCGCTTACTGGTGGGCCTTGCAGATTCCGGGCTCGGGCGTGGGCTGGCTGCTTCCCGCCACCATTTACCTTGTTGCCTGGTCGGCAGGGTTCGTCGCCGTGGTGGCACCGCAGGGCATCGGGGTATTCGAAGCCGCCGCCGGCTGGATGCTGAAGGGCGACGCCCCGTTCACCACCATGGCGCTGCTGGTCGCAGGTTATCGCCTGGTCACGCTGGCGGGCGACCTCATGGCGTATGCCGGGCTGCGGCTGGCGGATCGGCTTCGCCTCGCCGCCGGCAAGGGGGTCAATTGACACCTCCCGGCGACTATCGCTGTAATCCTCGCAACGTCCCGGCACAATGGCGGTCGGTGCATGGCAAGGGGGCGGCATGAAGGCGGTGATACTCGCGGGTGGACTGGGCACCAGGCTGAGCGAGGAAACGATCGTGCGGCCAAAGCCCATGATCGAGATCGGCGGCAAGCCGGTGCTTTGGCACATCCTGAAGATCTACTCCTGCCACGGCATCAATGATTTCGTGATCTGCCTAGGCTACAAGGGATACCTGGTGAAGGAGTACTTCGCCAACTATTTCCTGCACACCTCCGACGTCACCTTCGACCTTTCGCGGAACGAGATGCAGGTGCACCACCGGCATGCCGAGCCTTGGCGCGTGACGCTGGTCGACACCGGCGAGCTCACCCAGACCGGCGGCCGCCTCAAGCGGGCGGTGGAATACCTTGACGGCGAAACTTTCTGCTTCACGTATGGCGACGGATTGTCAGACGTGGACATCACCCGCCAACTGGCCATGCACCGCGAGCGCAGCACGCTGGCCACGGTTTGTGCGGTGCAGCCGCCCGGCCGGTTCGGCGCGCTGGACATGGACGGCGCCCGCATCACCCGATTCACGGAGAAGCCCCAGGGCGACGGGTCGTGGATCAACGGCGGGTTCTTCGTTCTCGAACCGGGCGTGATCGACTACATCGAGGGCGACGACACCATTTGGGAGCGCGAGCCCATGGAACGCCTCGCGAGCGACGGCCAGCTGTCGGCGTTCGCCCACCGGGGTTTCTGGCAGCCCATGGACACCCTGCGCGACCGCACAAAGCTCGAGGAACTCTGGCAAAGCGGGAGCGCGCCGTGGAAGCGCTGGACCTGAGGCCGGCCTTCGGCGGCTGCTTTGCGGGTAGACGGGTGCTGGTGACCGGGCACACCGGCTTCAAGGGCTCCTGGCTGACGCTGTGGCTGCAATCCCTGGGCGCGGTGGTAGGCGGGCTGGCCCTGGACCCCGAGGGCCCCGATTCACACTGGTCGCTGCTGGGACTCGACCTGCCGCTCGATGCCCGCGTGGACCTGCGCAACGCCGAGGCCATTCGCGAGGTCATCAACGATTTCCGCCCTGAGATCGTATTCCACCTGGCGGCACAGGCACTGGTGCGGCGCAGCTACCGCGAGCCTGCCTATACCTTCGCGGTGAACGCGGGCGGCGTCGTCAACCTGCTCGAAGCCGTACGCGGGTGTGATGCCGTGCGCGTGGTGGTCAACGCCACCACCGACAAGGTTTACGAGCCACCGGCGCCTCCGGGCGGCTATGCCGAGTCCCACCCGCTGGGCGGGCACGATCCCTACAGCGCGTCCAAGGCATGCGCGGAGATCATCTGCGCCAGCTATCGGCGCAGTTTCTTCAGCACCGGCGCCGGCGCGGCACCTGTCCGGCTGGCGACTGCCCGGGCAGGCAACGTGATCGGCGGTGGTGACTGGGCCGAGGGTCGCCTGGTGCCCGACCTGGTGCGCGCCGCGGAGTCGGGACGGCCGCTTCGGCTGCGCAACCCGGGCGCCACGCGGCCCTGGCAGCACGTGCTGGAGCCTCTGTCAGGCTACCTCCGGCTTGCGCAGCGCCTGCTGCAAGAGCCGTCCCTGGCCGAGGCCTGGAACTTCGGCCCGGCGGCTGACGCCACGCTCACGGTGGCGCAGCTGGTGGCCAGGATGCAGGCCCTCTGGCCGTCGGTCGAGGTCGAGCACGACGTCCGGCCGCAGCCGCACGAGGCCGAGCACCTCACCCTGGACTGCACGAAAGCCGCCGCCGGCCTCGGTTGGAAGCCGGCCTGGGACGCCGCCACCACGGTGCAGCGCACGCTGGACTGGTACCTCGCGCTGGCAACCCGGCGTGAGGTGCGCAGTCGCGAAGACCTTGCCTGCTACCTGCGGGACGCCCGGAACTCCGGGCAAGCGTGGGCAACGTGAAGTTCGAGGCAACGCCGCTGGCTGGCCTCACGGTCGTGCATCCCGAGCCGGTGGAAGATGCCCGCGGCCGGTTCGAGCGCGTATTCTGCGATCGCGAGCTGGCGGCGCTGCGGCCCGGCCTGCGCGCGGCGCAGGCCAACCTGTCGCTCACGCTCGGGCGGGGCAGCCTGCGCGGCCTGCACTACCAGGCCTCGCCTGCCCTCGAGGCGAAACTGGTGCGCTGCCTTCGTGGCCGCGTGTTCGACGTCGCGGTCGACCTTCGAGCCGGCTCCGATACCTTCCTGCAATGGCACGGACTCGAGCTTTCGGAGCACAATGGCTTGTCACTGTTCATTCCCGAAGGATTCGCGCACGGGTTCCAGGTCCTCGACGAAGAGGCGCAGCTGCTGTACTTCCACAGCACCCACTGGAGCCGTGACTTCGAGTCGGGACTGCGCCACGACGATCCCGCGGTCGGCATCCGCTGGCCGCTACCCGTGGCGCGGCTCTCCGGGCGGGACCGCAACCTGCCCATCCTCGCTGAAGATTTTCGGGGCCTGACATGATTCGCTGCCGGTTCTGCGGCCAGCCCGCCGACGACGTGTTCCTCGACCTGGGCACCGCGCCACCCTCCAACGCCTTCCTGGCGGCCTCGGACCTGGCCAGGCCGGAGACCTGGTTCCCGCTGAAGCTTCACGCCTGCCGCCATTGCCTGCTGGTGCAGGTAGACGAGGTCGAATCGCACGAGCGGCTGTTCGCGCCCGACTACGTTTACTACTCGTCTTTCTCCACTTCCTGGCTTGCCCACGCGCGCCGCTATGCCGACACCGTAGTGGCGCGGCTCTCGCTGGGGAGAGGCAGCCGCGTGGTCGAGATCGCGTCGAACGACGGCTACCTGCTCCAGTACCTCGTGGCGCGGGACATCCCCTGCCTCGGCATCGAACCCACGGCAGGCACCGCCGAAGTGGCGCGTGCGCGTGGCATCGAGACCATCGAGCGCTTCTTCGGGCTGGACTTTGCCAGCGAACTGGTTGCCCAGCGCGGGCCGGCCGACCTGGTGGTGGGCAACAACGTGCTTGCGCACGTGCCCGACCTCAACGACTTCGTTGCGGGGGTGGCCCACCTGCTGGCCGCCGAGGGCGTTGCCACCTTCGAATTCCCGCACCTGCTCGAACTCGTCCGCCACAGGCAGTTCGATACGGTTTACCACGAGCATTTCTCGTACTTCTCACTGCACGTGGTGCGGGCCGTTTTCGCGGCGCACGGGTTGCGGGTCTGGGATGTCGAGCAGCTGGAGACACATGGCGGCTCGCTCCGGGTCTGGGCCTGCAGGGACGGGGCGTCACACGCCACGCAGGACGCCGTGCCGGCGCTGATGGCCGTGGAGGTGGCGGCCGGGATGACGTCCCAGGCGTTCTACCGGGGCTTCCAGGCGGTGGCCGAGACGGTGAAGGACGACTTCCTTCGGTTCCTGCTTGGGCAGAAGCAGGCGGGCAAGCACGTTGCCGCCTACGGCGCGGCGGCCAAGGGGAACACGCTGCTCAATTTCGCCGGTGTTCGCCGCGACCTGCTGCACTTCGTGGTGGACGCGTCGCCGCACAAACAGGGCCGGTTCCTGCCCGGTTCGCGCATACCCGTGGTGGACGAGTCGCACCTGCGGGACGCCAAGCCCGATTACGTCGTGGTGCTGCCCTGGAACCTTCGCACCGAGATCACGGCCCAGCTTGCCTATGTGCGCGAGTGGGGCGGTCGCCTGGTCTTCGCTGTGCCCACGCTCGACATCGACTGACGCCAACAGAACCTAGGACACTCCATCATGCAGATCCCGGTATTCAAGCCCCTGATCCAGCCCGAGGAGATCTCGGCGGCCGTTGCTTCGCTTGAGCAGGGCTGGCTGGGAATGGGCGCCTCGGTTGGCGCGTTCGAGGAAGCGCTCAAGGAGGTTCTGGGTGCGCAAGACAGGCACGTCGTCGCCGTCAACACGGGGCATTCGGCGCTGCACCTTGCGCTCATGCTTGCCGGCGTCGGGCCCGGCGACGAGGTGATCACGCCCTCGTTCAACAACATCGCCGACTTCCAGGCGATCCTGGCGGTGGGCGCATCCCCGGTTTTCTGCGACATCCTGGAGGACACGCTCTGCCTGGACGTCGCCAAGGCCGAAGCGTTGGTCGGCCCCCGCACCAAGGCGATCATCGCCATGGACTACGACTGCTTCCTGGCTGACCACGACGCCGTCTCCGCACTGGCGGCGCGGCACCGCTTGCGGGTCATCCACGATGCGGCGCATTCCATTGGGTCGAGCTACCGCGGCAAGCGGGTGGGTAGCTTCTCGGACATATGCATGTTCAGTTTCGACCCGGTCAAGACCATCACCTGCATTGACGGCGGCGCGCTGGTGGTGCGCACCGAACAGGAGATGGCGGCGCTGCACGAAATGCGGCTGATCGGCATGGGCCAGCCTGCCAGCGTGATGTACGGCAACCAGCGGGCGTGGACCTACGACGTCAAGCGCCTGGGATTCCGCTATCACATGGCCAATCTGCACGGCGCGATAGGCCTGGCGCAACTGGCCAAGCTGCCCGCCATCTCGGCGTCGCGGCAGGCAAGCTGCAGGCGGTACAACGATCGCTTGTCGGCGGTTCCGAACGTAACGACGCCGGCGTCCGACTTCGTCGACGTCACGCCTTTCCTCTACTACATCCGCGTGCCGGCGGAGTCGCGGGATGCGCTTCGGGCAGGACTGAAGGAGGCCGGCGTCGATACCGGCATCCACTGGCAGCCGGGGCACTGGTTCTCGCTGTTCAAGGAAGCCAGGCGTGGCGACCTGAGCGTCACCGATGCCGTAGGCGCACAGGTTCTCTCCCTGCCGCTGCACTCTATGATGGAGGCTGCCACGGTGGATCGCGTTTGCGACGCAATCGCGGCGTTCTATGCCACGTGGCGGCCATGACCATGCCCACCCGCGGCCGCGACCTGCTGCGCGCGCTCAAGCAGGCCGCCGGCAGCCCCGGACCCCAGCTGTGCCTGAAGGTGGGAGAGCCGGCGCTGGCCTGGCTTCGCCCCGTGGCCACGGAGGCCAGCCGCCAGGCGCCGGAGGACGTGGCGCGACTGACGGAATGGCGCAATGCCAACGTGGGCGCCTTCCTCACGCAGTTCACGGCAACGCCGGCGCGCACTTCGGCCTGGTTGGCATCCGCCATCGCCAGCGATGATTGCCGTGTGCTGTTCATGATCGACGACAGCTCGGGCCGCACGGTCGGCTACATGGGCCTGGCCTATATCGACTGGGAGGCAAGCTACGGCGAGGCCGACTCCATCGTGAAGGGCTTGCCGACCGAGAAAGGGCTTGCCACGCACGCGATCGAAACGCTGATCGGCTGGGCGCGCGGCAGCCTGGGGCTGGCCGACATCGGGGTCCGGGTCAGGTCGGACAACCCGGCCCTGGAGTTCTACCGCAGGACGGGTTTCGTCGAGCTGCGACGCACGCCGCTTGTTTCCAGCGAACACAATGGCGAGATAAGCTGGCGCGAGAGCGACAACGGCGGGCCGGCGCCCATCCAATTGGTTCATATGCGGCATACCCGATGAAGATCAGCATTGACATAGACGGCAGCACCCTGGTGGTGCGCGAGCCGGGCAAGGCGCCAGAAACGCACGACATGGCGTCGCCCGAGGCCTTCGCCCTGGTCAGCAAGCTGTGGCTGTACTCCGGCTGGGAGACTAAGTACGTCTACGGCTTCAGCTGGATGGGGCGCCCCATCATCCAACTGCCTGAGGACATGATCCGCATCCAGGAGCTCATTTACCGCCTTCGTCCCGACGTGGTGCTGGAAACCGGGATCGCCCACGGCGGCAGCCTGGTTTTTTACGCCAGCCTGATGCAGGCCATGGGCCACGGACGCGTCATCGGCGTGGACATCGAAATCCGCCCGCACAACCTCGATGCCATCACCGCCCACGAGATGTTCCCGCGCATCACGCTGGTCGAGGGCTCCTCGGTGGCGCCCAGCACGCTGGCCCAGGTGGAGGCGGCATTCGGCGACGCCGCCACGTCTCTGGTCATCCTCGACTCCAACCACAGCCGCCAGCACGTGCTGGATGAACTGCGGCACTACGCGCGGTTCGTCAGCGTCGGGTCGTACATCGTGGCCTGCGACGGGATCATGCAGGAAGTCGTCGGCGCGAAGCGGACCCAGCCCGAGTGGCTGACCGACAATCCGCAGAGCGCCGTGAGCGATTTCCTGGCTGAGGACAACCGTTTCGTGCTCGAGGAGCCGGCATTCCCGTTCAACGAGGGGCTGGGCACGCAGCGGGTCACCTACTGGCCCAATGCCTTCCTGCGCCGGGTGTCCTGAGCCGGCGTCCCCCGCTCAGGGGTCGCGGCGATAGGTGAGGTTGGTGATCTGCTCCGACACCAGCCCGATCAGGAACACGATCACCGCCGCGCTCAGCAGCAGCGCACTCATGTTGGTGAACCGGTGCGCAGTGGCGAAGGTGTAGCCGTAATAGCCCGCCCCGAGCAGGAAGAAGCCCACGCCCACCGGCGCAAACAGCTTCAGGGGCGAATACAGCGTGGCGATCTTGAAGATGATCAGCAGGAAGCGCACCCCGTCCTTCAGCGGACGGATGTGGCTGGCCGTGCCCACGCGCTTGTCCACCCGGATCGGCACGTAGGCCACCGGGTAGGCGCTGCGGAAAAAAGCCATGGTGCTGGTGGTGGGGTAGCTGAACCCGTTCGGCAGCAGGTGCAGGAACTCCCTGAACTTCTCCGCGCGGGCCACCCGGAAGCCCGACGTCAGGTCGCGGATCTCGTGGCCTGTCATCCAGCTGGCCAACCGGTTGTAGAAGCGGTTGGCCAGGCCGCGGCCGACGCTGGCCTGGCCGGTGCCGTCACGCGCACCCACCACCATGTCGTAGCCCTGGTCCAGGCGGGCGATCAGCTCCGGGATCAGGGCCGGGTCGTGCTGGCCGTCGGCGTCCATGAAGACGATCACCTCGCCGGTCGCCGCCCGGGCGCCGCGCTTGATGGCCGCGCCGTTCCCCATGGAGTAGGGTGACCCCAGTACCCGTGCCCCGAAGCCGGCGGCGACGGCGGCAGTATCGTCGGTGGACCCGTCGTCCACCACGATCACCTCGGCGTCCGGCAGGCACTCCCGCAGCGCCGGCAGTGTCCTGCGCAGCCCCTCGGCCTCGTTTTTGGCTGGCAAGACCACACTCACTTTCACGGCCATCCCCCCTATGCTCCCAGTCCCCAGCTTACTTTATCCAACCCCCGCCCTGACTATAAGAAAGTGTTGCAAGAGGCTGGCCAGCGGCCATTTTTCGGGTACAGTTGCCGCATCCGCGCGGGTCTGGGGAGCAGAGTGAACGCCAACGCCACCGCCAATCTGGTCGGTATCACCGGCATTGCCCGGCGCCTCGTGCTGGACGGCGCCCTGGGCGAGGCCGATGCGCGCAAGGCCCTGGAGGAGTCCGGCAAGCTCAAGCGCCCGGTCCACCAGTACCTGCTGGAAAAGAAGCTGGTCACCGCGGCCCACGTCGCCGGGGCCAATGCCGTGGAGTTCGGCATGCCGCTGTTCGACGCGGCCGCCCTCGACCTGAACCAGGCCGCCACCAAGCTCATCAGCGAGGAGCTGATCAGCAAGCACCAGGCCCTGCCGCTGTACAAGCGCGGCAACCGTCTGTTCGTCGCCATTGCCGATCCCACCAACACCCGCGCCCTGGACGAGATCAAGTTCGCCGCCAACCTCACGGTCGAGCCGATCCTCGTGGACGAGGAAAAGCTGCGCAAGACCATCGAACTCGCCCTGACCGCCAGCGACAGCATGGGCGACAGCATGGGCGACGACGAGGGCCTGGAAAACCTCGAGTCCACCGGCGGCGACGACGACAGCAACGACAACATCGCCGACGCCAAGGGCGGCGACGACACCCCCGTGGTGCGCTTCGTCAACAAGGTGCTGCTGGACGCGATCAAGCGCGGCGCCTCGGACATCCACTTCGAACCTTATGAAACCGAGTTCCGCGTCCGCCTGCGCATGGACGGCATCCTGCGCGGCGTGGCCAAGGCCCCGGTGAAGCTGCACCCGCGCATCACGGCCCGCCTGAAGGTCATGGCCCAGCTGGACATCGCCGAGCGACGCGTACCTCAGGACGGACGCATCAAGCTCAACATCTCCAAGACCAAGCAGATGGACTTCCGCGTCTCCACCTGCCCGACGCTGTTCGGCGAAAAGGTGGTGCTGCGACTGCTCGACGGCAGCGCCGCCAAGCTGGGCATCGACAAGCTGGGCTACGAGGAAGACCAGAAGAAGCTCTACCTCGACGCCCTCGCCAAGCCCTACGGCATGATCCTGGTCACCGGCCCCACCGGCTCGGGCAAGACGGTGTCGCTGTACACCGGCCTGAACATCCTCAACACCGAGGAGCGCAACATCTCCACTGCCGAGGACCCGGTCGAAATCCGCGTCCCGGGCATCAACCAGGTGCAGATGAACGTCAAGAAGGGCATGACGTTCGCCGCGGCCCTTCGCAGCTTCCTGCGCCAGGACCCGGACGTGATCATGGTCGGCGAGATCCGCGACCTCGAAACCGCGGAAATCGCGGTCAAGGCCGCGCAGACCGGACACCTGGTGCTGTCCACGCTGCACACCAACGACGCCCCCCAGACCGTGTCGCGCCTGATGAACATGGGCATCGCGCCCTACAACATCACCTCGTCGGTCACCATCATCATCGCCCAGCGCCTGGCCCGGCGCCTGCACGAGGCCTGCAAGCGCCCGATTACGCTGCCCGAGAACGCGCTGCTGGCCGAGGGCTTCACCCACGAAGACATCAAGGCCGGCATCACCCTGTTCGAGCCCGGCGGCTGCGATGACTGCAACGACGGCTACAAGGGCCGCCTGGGCATCTACCAGGTGATGCCCATGGCCGAGAACATCCAGACCATCATCCTGGAAGGCGGCAACGCCCTCCAGATCGCCCAGGCCGCCCAGGCCGCCGGCGTCCGCGACCTGCGCCAATCCGCACTCTTCAAGGCCCGGCAGGGAATCACCAGCCTGGCCGAAATCAACCGTGTGACGAAGGACTAAGCCATGGCGACGACTGCTGCCAAGACCCCCGCGACGCGTACCAACGCGATGGAACAGTTCACCTGGGAAGGCACCGACAAGCGCGGCGTCAAGATGAAGGGCGAAACCACGTCCAAGAACGCCAACCTGCTGCGCGCCGAACTGCGCAAGCAGGGCATCAACCCCACGGTGGTGCGGGCCAAGACCAAGCCGCTGTTCGGCGCCTCGGGCAAGGCCATCAGCGCCCAGGACATCTCGGTGTTCAGCCGCCAGATCGCCACCATGCTGCAGGCCGGCGTGCCAATGGTGCAGAGCTTCGAGATCCTGGCCGGCGGCCAGAACAACCCGCGCATGCGCGACATGCTGCTCGACATCCGCGACAACATCGCCGGCGGCAGCTCGCTGAGCGAGGCCATGGCCCGCCACCCGGTGCAGTTCGACGCGCTCTACCGCAACCTCACCCGCGCCGGCGAAGGCGCCGGCGTGCTCGACACGGTGCTCGACACCGTGGCCACCTACAAGGAGCGCACCGAGGCGCTCAAGGGCAAGATCAAGAAGGCGCTGTTCTATCCCGCCGCCGTGATGGCGGTGGCGCTGATCGTGAGCGCGGTGCTGCTGATCTACGTGGTGCCGCAGTTCGAGGACGTCTTCAAGGGCTTCGGCGCCGACCTGCCCGCGTTCACCCAGATGATCGTGAATGCCTCCGACTTCCTGGTCAGCTACTGGTGGGCGATCCTCGGCATCATCGTGGGCGCGGTGGCGGGCTTCCTGTTCGCCTACAAGCGCTCCCAGACCCTGGAGCGCAACGTCGACCGCATGCTGCTCAAGCTGCCCGTCATCGGCCAGATCCTGCACCAGTCGGCCATCGCCCGCTTCGCCCGCACCCTGGCCCTGACCTTCAAGGCCGGCGTGCCGCTGGTGGAAGCGCTCGAGACCGTGGCCGGCGCCACCGGCAGCATCGTCTACAACGAGGCGGTGATGCGC
>FSSH01003253.1_pt1 | contig 27187 bp, 22 predicted proteins | sample 1166101 | NCBI WGS metagenome assembly FSSH01 (sample SAMEA32972668, study PRJEB13176) | freshwater metagenome | biome: Drinking water system; feature: Biomass in drinking water that filtered by 0.45 um membrane; material: drinking water | place: USA | collected 2012-12-20 | depth 0 m
ACTAACTTTGGCGAAATCCATTGAGAAAGGATTTTCCACGATGTATTTGTCAGATTCAAATGCCGCTATCCGGCCAAGAGCGGAAGTTCGGCGCCGAGATCGCACCGCCATAAAGCGGTCCTCAGCCCTGTCGCCTTAACGCCCAGCATCAGCGGCGGCGCGAAGCGCCGTCCGCTGCATGCTGTTGTTAGGCGTCGACTGAACAACAGGAAGGTCAACGGGTAGCCACTCTGTACAGTTCATAGCTCATTGGCTTCGGTTTTACTCTGGTGCGCATCGGGTCATGGCTCTACGGGGCAGCTTCCTCCCACCATTCGGGAGCGCCGCGAACAAACGCGCGGCGTGTGCGAGTCTCAACCATTATTCCTCCTGGAGCAGCGTAGACGCGCCGAATCGGATCCTTGGTAACAATGCTACCGAAGTAGGTGCCGTCCTCGCGGAACCAGCGGAAGCGTTTCTTCTCGAGTAGGCCGAACCCGGTCTGCGCCACAATCAGATCGCCGCTATCGAACGTATCGATGATCGTATGGAGCGTCTCGTCCCGCAGGAGGTAGAGGCGGGTGTCCGTGAGAATGTAGAGGTAGTCGCCCGTATCAACGATCCGACGTGGGACCGACCCGATGTCATAGGCTCGGATAGGTTCTCCGGACTCGGTCACGACAACAACCCGACCCGAGTAGCCGGCGAGGAACACGGCACCCGACCGGCCAGCGAAGCTAGCCGCATAGATCCAATCGGCAGCGTGGATTTCGCCCACGGCGTAAGAGGCGGTCATGGTGAACTTCATGCCACCGGCGTCGATCTCACTTCGGGTCATATCCCGAGCATACTGTACCTCGGTGTACGCTGGCAGAGCGTTCTCCCTGATGCCCGTGAGAAGCTGCATCGCCGCGGTGAGCGCCTTCATCCGTTCCGTGGCTGTGGGGTCGCCCGGATTGAGATCTGGATGCCACTCCTTCGCCAGTTGTCGATAGCGCTTCTTCATATCCTCTGGCGTGAAGGGGTAGGACATCCCCATGAGGGAGAGCGCCTGCTTGATCTCTCCACTTGTCCCGAACGTCTCGCCAGGCTCAGCGATTCGGGTCCACCCATCCTTGATCGGTAGCTTTACGCCCCAGAGCCCGCGTCCATCCGTCCCCACACACCACGCTTCATCCACGACCGTGAAGATGTAGCGGCTGCCGTCGCGGGAGAGCGCAACACACCGGATGTGGTTCTTCAGTTGGTCGTCGGGGATGTCGAAGCGTTTGCGGACCGCTCGAATCTCTGGAGCATCCGCCAGCGTCGTCTCGAGGATACATTCCAACGCATCGTCGTAGATGTGGACCACGCAATCTTTCGACATGGCGATCAGCCCTCGCCCCATCGGATTCACCTCGATCCGATAGATGTCGTGGAGTAGGGGCTTTTTCGCGAGTAGCTCACCGGACCGACCGTAGTGGAGTACGGCTGCTGGGATCCGGCCCAGGCCTTCCGCCTTTCCAAGATCGTCGACCATCAAAAGGCCCGAGTGCAAAGGGTGAAGCTGCCTGAACGCGGTATCAGGCTTCTCCACCGGCGGGATCTTTTCGATCGTCTCAACCCCCCATCCATTGGCATCGCGGACCTCGAAGTGGTCCGCTGGCTCCGGGACCTCGGCGGCCTCGCCTCGTACCTGCACCTCTTCCCAGCGGAGTGGAGATCTGGGAAGCGGCACATAGGAGATGCGCGCGACGTCGATCTCACGCATCCGCGGCAGATTTCGATCCATCCGGTGAGAGTGCACATTGCGCTTGAGTGGAAATGCGGGGGCCTGCACTGCCCCGGCAGGCCAGATTGCATACGTTTTGCCTTGCTTTTCGCGCGTGATCTTGCCCGCCTTCTCGAGCCAGCCGATCAGGGTCGCCACTCGACGCCCGTCCTCTATATTCACGAGCGACTTCATGTCCGTCTGACGACAGCCCGGATTCTGTCGCACCGCCTCCAAGATGACCGTGAAGAGCCTGCTGTCCTCCTCATGCTGCTCAATCGTGTCGACCCAAGACTCAAGAGCACGGTTCGAGGTGACGATCCTGCGCATCTCAGCTAGACCCTCGTCATCTCCCACCAGCGCGAGCAGCGTCCCGCCGACCTCGAGCGCGGGGACCGAGGAAATGTCAAAGGAACCGTACGACCGCTTCGTGGACCGCACGAAGGTCAGCACTTGCCGCAAGTTCTCGCGTGCCAGCCGGGCCGCACGTTCGTAGTCGCACCTCGAGACGGCCTCCTGCATATCACCCATCGTCCCGAAGTAATCGCCCGTTGTCTTTTCGTCTTCCCTGACGCTCAGCCGCGTGGATTGGGTGGAGGTTGGTGGGGAAGACGCACTCAAGGATGAAGGAGAAGTAGAGTCCGGAAGCGTACGTGCCGAGGAGGCGGCTGGTCGCGCTGTGGAGAGTCCCAGCAGCTGCCTAAGAAGTTTCAGCATAATGAACACCCAAGGTGAGAGTCGCGTTTCCGTATAGGATGCGGATCGCTGACACCCTTATCGCATCACCCCATGGCGCCTAACGGCTTGGCAATGAGCCGCAAGCGGAGCGGGCCATCACCATCATTGCGACGAAACCACGGCGCGCCGATTGCCGAATCCATTGCCGTGTTAGACGGATTCTCCTTTAGCACCCGGACAAATCATACGAAAAGCTTTCGTTGAACTGGACCGTAGGCTTCCCAGACTCGCTGCACGCGATAACATCAATGTGATCGTTGTGATCCCGAAGCGCCTTTTGCTGATACCCGTAACGATCTGGGGAACCGTTCAGCACAGAGAATATTTCTGTTGCCGTCCATTGTTCTGGAGTCATTTCGACGCGCGGCCTGACAAAGGCGACTATTTCATCGAGTGGCTGAATGTTCGCGTCGAAAGCGAACCAGATCATCTGGCCGTCCTTCAGGGCATCGAGTTTTGAAGGGTAGCGAACCAACTCAAAATATCGATCGAAAAAGCTGACTCGCCGGGATAACGCCTCAAGCGAGAAGTCCGGTGAGCAGACACTGCATGCCTCGTTCAGTTTTGCCAAATCGTGCCCCCAGCCCTCGGATCCGGGCTTGATGGGGACGCCCTTGCTCGCCAGGTAAGCCTTCAGATAGAGCTCAATCGTGCGCTGGGAGAGGACGGACGCCTCAAGTTGACGTGACGTGAACCAAAGCATCCGCGTCGCTATGTAGCTGCCGTCTCCGTAAACAATCCACGAGTGTGCGTCGTCAGGATCGTACATGAGCGCCTCGTATTCTGCGCATTCCGTCCAACAATGTTTAGGCGGATCCGTATAAGGACCGGGTCCGCCATGTTCTATCCGCGTCACACGCCTTCAATGATCGTGAACAATATCCCATCATGGACGATGGGGCAATGCGTTGCGGGCCATCGACCAGTTTTACGAGTTCTTATGCGGGTGGGCGTAAGCCCACCCCTTCTGGTAGCGGTCGGTCGTGGACTTCAGCTATGGGTCGAGGACTGACATCGGCCCAAAACAGTCACCAGAATGCTAGACCTACGGGTCCGAAAGCCGACGTTCAGGTCGTACCGCAAACCATCGTTTGTCCTACGCTCCGGACCAGTCGGGACAAACCGTGCTCCTCCGATAAGACACCTTCGTTACCACAGTAGATACAGATTCCCATTCTCGCCCCGAAGGCCAATACTCGATATCACCGAACGTCCGTCCAATTAAACATTTTGAGGCAACAGGTTGGAACGTGCCACTAGCCCCGCAACCTTAATACGCAGCTCTCTTCAGAGAAGTACTCTCGCTCGATGTTCGCTGGAAGATCCCTGCAAAGCCCTTCCAAGCATTTGTAGGAAGAACTAGTTACGATTCTTGCAATAATCCGATCCTTGCCGTTGGATCGGCAAAGATGGATTAACTTGCACTCAAGAAGGACCCGCAAGCACTTAAGTGCAACGTTTTTGGACTGTGGACAAATCCTTGCGAATGAAATGGCGATGGCGGTTGGATTGCCTTTTAATTCCTTCGTGACACCTAACAGGAGATAAGGGTCGCCATTTACAAGAGCTGCATAATAAGTCCGCTCAGGAACTGCTCTTCTGTTTGCAAGACCTTCCTTGATTTCGTCATGGAATGCGATCTGAAAACACCACAGTGGTGTATATGGGGCATCTCCACGGAGGCCTTTTATCAGTAGATCTGCAGTTTCGAAATCCAAATCCTCTAGTGCGGTCTGCAAACGAGCATTTTTCCATTCATTGGGTATATTCATCAATTGATATCTATTACTCAATAGTCAGTAATTATGACGACAACAACATCGACGACACCCCGCATAGGAATAGGGCAACAATAACGTTGCGTTCTCTAATTTATCGACTTGTGAGTAATCAGGTTCTCAATTACGAAATGTTTGCGAAAACCAGTTAAGAATTCTCTGCCAACGGCTTTCCTTAACCTGATCAGGTAGGGCGTCGAAGTATCGTTCACGGGTGAGTTGATCGTTAATCCGACCAGCTTCGATGTTAGCCTTTGACCATGGCAACGCCCAGACTATTTTGCTCCCGCGTATTAAATAGTGAGAGTGGCACGGTAAATTCCAGTTACCAATTGATGGATCAAGCGTGATTTCCTTTCCCTTAGTCGTGAGTTGCCATCCTCCTGGTTTTAGTGGCGTGACCACTTTACTTCCACACCCACAGCAACAGAGGTGTGAAGCCGTTTTGTACTTTTGGGAGACGTAAAGGACCCCGTTCTCTAACGTCTTTGGAATGAATTCAACAAACTCGCCCTGGATGTGCTCAACTCTGTTCATGTATGTCTTCGTTTAAGAGCCTGCCCGTGCCAATCGTGTAGCTGTTGTAGTGCTCACGGGTAAAATCAAAGTAGAAGCTACGCATTTTCTTCCAGCGCATGACAGCAAGGATCGCGTTAAGAGCATTGAGGTCAGCAATCTGAATGTTCTTATCGTATTCATTGTCGCCGTCTCCTTCGGCGAATGACAGCCGAGCTCTAGCAATGGCGCGATTATCCTTATCGCTCACCGTCACCCGGAGTATGCCACCGATAGTTTCGTTGGTGACATATAGGCCCATGCCCGTATCAATAAACAGAATGCCAAATTCCTCAAGTTTTTCGACCACCAACTTCTTACCTGGCCCGGCATCGATGCACAAAAATACACACGCCATATCACGCAACTGCTCCACGTTGTCGCTATCTATATGCTCTCCATGAGCGACGATGCCGCGGTGCAATTTCGAATATATCGCCCTGAAGTAGTCCACCTTTAACAATTGCTGATGCAACTCCTCTTTAGATGCTGTCCCAGGTGCACGAAACGCATTGTGGGATGAAAACTTATCTCCATCGAACAAATGAATTTCTTTTGCTGGCGTCTTGGCCAGGAAGTCTAGGACGTACGAGCCGGTGCCGCCCAATCCAACTATCGCCAGCTTCTCAACCGCAAGTTTGTTCGTGATCATGTTGATATCGGCACGAGCGGATGCGGTGTCGAGATAGTTGAAAGGCGAATTATCGTCTTCAGGTTCAACTACGCGATGAGTCTTGGGCGTCGCAAAGGTGTCTATAGTGGCGGCGTGACCTGAAAGGATGGCGGCGTAAGTTTTTACCTTCTCGTGGTAATCCAAGTAGTGGCCACGCATCGGCTTGCTGGAGAAGTGGAACCGCGAACTTAATTTGTCGCTGAATCGAACCACCTCTTCACCCAGGCTCAATGCTTCTATCGGGTGGCCCTCACTTGTACATGGGCATTGGCCGGCAAATCTAATCTGATGAGTGTCTGGTTGATTCGCAATATCCCCATTGAGATTCAGGTTGGTTATGAGGACGCCATCGTACAGCACCTCGCGCTTGTCATTGACATACGGAATGTCCCGGACAACGAGGTTCGCTCCGTGGATGTAGACATTGTAACCCTCATCCCGGAGGCGCCGCAGATCGGCATTAAGATCGAATAGTTTTGACGACATCGAATATGGTCCCGTGTTTTTTAACCGTGACCGATCCACCAATGGCAAGCGTACCGTGATGCGGCTTGCTCTCCGCATGTTCAAATGTGATCGAAAAAATAAAGTTCGGGTCTACAGGATGCCCAGGATACGCGATTGTGACGAGGGCGCTAAATGTCATCACTTCGGTCGACACCGTATGCTGGGTGCCATTCACAATTATTTCGTATTCTTTTTCATGTGCCATGATAATTACCTCCACCAGTCTCTAGTTTAAGTGCGACGCTGGCATCGCTCTGGCTATAATACGCCTGTATGCTTTATTACGATGACGACCCCTGGCTATGAATCTTTAACGAACTTAAGTCTCGTACGGAAGCCTAATGGCTTAGACCAGCTAATCCCAGGAGAAACCTTTTCGTGACAAAGTCTTCCTTCGACGATGCCAGGATGGATTCCCATCGATTGCGCAACCTTTGCCACTGAGGCCCTAGACAGATTTCCTTGTTGCACAAAACGGGCAAATGCATCACTAGGAATAAGAGCGTTACTAGCAAATAAATCAGCTTCCTGTTCCTTCTGCTGAACAGTTGACAAATTGCGGTTATCAAACTCTATGAACTGTTCTTTCTTGCCGTGTAGCAAAAGGTGACCAATTTCATGAAAGAGATTGAACCAAAATATGTCTGCATATGCACCAAATAGACTAAGTTGAATAACTGGGTTATCACCAATCCAGCGAACAGCGCCGCTTACCCCAGTACCTGGGAAGTGGGCTATGTAGACCAAGGAAACGCCGCACTTGAGTAGAAGCTTCTTAGCCTCTACCGAAAATTCTTCGGCTGGCTTTAACGTGATTTGCCTCAGCTTTTCGATAGATTGCTTTAGCGCTGTCTCGGAAAACTGCGCAGGTTTTTGTTTCCTGCTCTCAAGCTCGCCGCACCGAAGCCATGCCGCGATCGCTTCGCTTTTGATTTCCTTATCACCCCTACGGCGATACGCAATTGCCTCCGTCGTCTGGACAAAGGCAAGAGAATTTACGCCAAAGAACTTCCAAAGATTTTCAACCTTTTTCTCCCTAGCGGTGGTCGGCTCTGCGTAGTTACGCTTTTGAAGCTCGGAGTACGGGAATTTCGCAAGCATGGAAATCTCTTTCTTTAGAACGGATATTCGTTCGATACGTGCCTTTGTCTCCTGGTAGTGTTTTTCCAGGTTGATCCAAAACGAAGCTGCGCCACCAAGAGCGTTTTCCAAAAGGAGTGCGGTTTCTACAGTAATAGACGCCTCACCATTAATAATTTGGCTTAAGTGCTTCTCCGTAAGACCTGTACGCTCACTCAAGTTCTTTTGGGTCATCCCTTCCCGCTCCAATGAGCGAGAGATGATTTGGCCGGGATGTATTGCTTTGTTTGGGTTGTATGCCATTGCCTTAGTGGTAATCCTTGAAAATCTCTACGACCGTTATTGAATTGATCGTCTGGTAATTGTCGATTCGAAAGTTCGGGTCACCATCGTGATTGGGTTTAAAAATAATCCTGCGCGTTTTCGTAACGTCGATTGCAAAGAACCCTTTGTACTCGGCTTTAAGAGGATGGGGACGGTAGCTCCGTGGCACATCACTCAATGCTTCTGCCGAATGTAAGACCTCCAACGCCGTCAGGATGTCATCTGCATTCTTCTGGCCACCGCGATCGAACTTCTTCGATAACGCGCCAAAGTCATTGACTAGGTCCTCATGCTTTGGATTATCGAAATCTATTTCCATGGTACTTTCTGTTAGTTGTCCTTGTCAATATAATCTTTACCAACATGGTAAAGAACTTCTACCGTATCAGTTTTAAGAAAGCAAGCGCCTGCCAGAACGGGTTCTCTTGAAACTTCCACCTCACCCAGCGCATCCTGCACAGTGGGAATCCAGAGGTTGATTAAACGAAAGAATCGCCCTTTAGGAGACGGTTCTTTCGACATCACCTAGCTACGGTTTATATTGACCCTGAGAGAGCCGGAGCCCTCACAGGTGCTGTCCCCACTATAGGCGGATAACCCTTGATAACGGTCGGTCGTCGACTTCGGGTTTGGGTCGTGATTTCCCTGTCAGGGCATCAGGCAAGTGTCGGCCAAGTGCGGAAGTTCGTCGCCGAGATCGCACCGCCATAAAGCAGTCCTCAGCCATGTCGTCGTAACGTTTGAATTCACCGGACTGCACGGCTTCTTGCGCAGGTCCGGTGGAATGATAGGTTGGGCTAACGTGCCAAAGATTGAACATCAAAGCCGATAAGCAAAAAGGTCTTGCCAAGGTCAGAATAACGATAGCCCGCACTGCCGCCAATGGTGCCAGACCCTTCCAAGCCAACTGTGACCAAGCCTGCAAGACTTAGCTCATGAATAATTTCTTCTGGGGTTTCCACAGCAGGTTCTTCGCGCGTGTAGAACCAACGCAGATTCGGTAGTAACTCAATATTGAACTTCTCCAAGGCACGGGCGAGACGGGTAAAGGTGAGGTAGTCGATTTTCGACCTAATGTACGCTGCAAAAAAACGCGCCAAGATTGGCGGCTTTTTAATGTCATCCAAGCGTTCAAGTGTGAGTAACAGGTTCTCGCCGAGAACTCTTTGTTCTTCTGATGTGTCCGAGTACTGTTCAAGCAGCTTTTCTCGTTCTTCAACTGGGATTGCATTCAAATCGGCTAAGAAGCGCGCTAGTTTTCTGAGAAAAAGCTCTTCAGAAACTGACCGTCCCGCCCGAACAAGCTTGACTAGGGTTCCAACAATAGGCACATCTTTAAGCACGCCTTCCGCTAGGTTTTGGTCAAGGGCTACTTCGGACAATTCGAAGATTGCTTCGCCAAGTTGGCTGCCTGCGACAGTTCGAACTAGGGCGCGACCAGAAGACGATTTCTTTTCATCCATACCTGTTGCCTCAAGGCTCAACGACACGGTTAACCGGGCCGCAGCAAACCAACTTTGACTTCAGAAACCGCGCGGCCCGCGGCTCCGGTTGAATCGATTGTTAGGCGAACGGAGCTTTGTTTTCAACTTCGTCGTCAGGCACCGGAGTTGGCGGTGTTACAACGTACGTTTCATTGATCTTACGATAAGTCACTGAACCCCACTTACAATTGAGCATATTTTCATCAAACGGGGGTAGCATATAGTAGTTGCCATGCATTGTGCGTGGTGATTCAGAAGTGATTTTCAACCAGAATACCGCATCAATGTGCTCCCCCCCCCGTCGGGGTTCGGGGATTGCGATATGGTAATTGCACCGTAAGACACTATCATTCATTGCATATTTCTCCCCAATTTGTGCTCCACGGAATGCTTACTTCTGAGCATGAGTCACCAGTCTTTCGATCACAACTGAATCTCCGAATTCCCTGGACGCGAACAGACGTGCCATTCTGCTGAATATGGCAGTCGCCCTTGTGGCTGAACCTCTTATCCGCCTTACAACCTCGTATTCCCAACGGCCATTGAGTCGAGGAATGTGACGTGCTGGGCGCTCAATTGCGATGAATGCCGCCAATGTTCCGAGTAGCACAACGCCTGGTTCCCACCCCGGAGCAGCCGCGCACCACGCTACTGCACCCAGCAGCGTGGCGAGAGTCAGATACCGATAGAGAAGGGAATGCGACTGCTCCACATCAACCTCATGAATGCAAACTGAACAACCAGCCTAACGTCGAAGGTCAGCCATGACGGGAGCTGGCGCGCCGCGTGCAACCTTCGGATTTGGGTTTCGTGGTGAGCATTCGATTACTCATTCAAGAGCACGCGGCGTGACAGATCCCGGCATTGGTTGTACCGACTGGTTGGGCCTTTGGGTTTTTGGGAACTCACGGAGAAACTCTTGCCATTCAAATATCCTAGTTGCCACCCCACCCCAAGCATAGGTTGTAATCATGGTAGAATGATCGCCGATCTTCTTGAGTTCAATCATTCCGTAATAAGGGCCATTGCCTATCGTTATTTCGGCACGTCCTTCTTCCTCTCGAATGGTGAGGAAAGACGCACCTATGGAATCGATCATCTGCTTCTCAGCGTTGTCGTCCCAATAGCGCGCTAGGACAAGATAGTTCGCATCGATGGTGAAAGGTGCGCCCGATTGCTTCGCCAGCATCTCGATCTTCGTGAAGGTCGGCACGGTGATACAGCCGTTGGTGAGGAGGCACACTACCATCAGACTAATGGCCGATGCGGTCTTCATTGTCTTCGCCCAACTATATTTAGGCCGATCCGCATAAGAGCCAGATTTGCCATTTTCTGTCCGTATAAGACACCACTACGATCGTGAACAATACGCCACAATCGACGTTTGTTCAATGAGTTGCGACAGCGGGACCATTTATGAAGGGTTCTTATGCGGATCGGCATAAGGCCCCCCTTCTGATAGCGGTCAGTCGTATACTTCAGCTTTGGGTCGAGGCCGTGTGAAAACGCGAAAAGAATTGGCGTCAAAAAAATCGACCTCTCAGAATGACCTGTATTCGATTATTTCGAGCCGGGTAAGGGTCTGAGGACCCCTGAAATCATGCAAAATCGAACTGCGTAAGAGTTTTCACACAGCCTCGGTCGGAAGCAGCCGTTCGGGACAGCGAGAAAACATCAATCCAGCGCCCATCCTTACCCGAGTCGGGAAGTCTGCAAGACTCAAACAACCCAGTTAGTCTTGGCCAGTTCGGTCGGCTGGTTTGTAGCAGCATTTTGAGTGGCTGGATTCCGTCATAATAGGTGGCCGTTTTGAGCAGAATACGAAGCATGTCAAAATTTTCAACATGTCCTGCTGTGATTCCGTTGCGAAAAATCACCAGACGTTCCCTTCTTCCCCCTCTTTTTTGAAGGTCATCTCCTGGATAAGTTGGTGACTGCGGCTGTCTAACGCGTCCCAAATGGCATACAAGGGCATGGTGGCTGGATGGCCCCCGAGCCGATCAGCGACCTCCCACAGTAGGGTCTGGAGGCGCACGAGGTTGTCGAAACCTAATTGGATCCCATTCCCGAACAGGCGCACGGCCTCGTCCGGCATCACCGGGACGTTCAAAACAAAATATTCACACGGCAGGCGTCGGACGAGGAAGAGGGCCTCGTTGATCGCTGCAAGCCGCTGGGCGCACTCATCATCCGGCGACGCGAAGGCCTGCTCTAACTGATAGAAGAGCCGTTGCCAGGCATCGAGCTGGTTGTCTGGTGTGCGTTGGGCGAATTCCCATCCGATCGTTTGGGCATCTGACCGCGTGAGAATTTGTAATTGGGCCATATGAACCTCCCAGTTAAATTAGGAAGAGTGAGAAAGGTGGCCCCTTGTGTCTATGTTCGCGGGATGGGAACGCAAAAAATGGAAGGCGTCGTTACGGCTAAGCAACTGTCGAAGTATGAAGACCTTGTGGAGCTGGACAGGGGAAGGATCTTAGTTCTCATCAAAACTGCCTGAATCTGCACCCTCCTGCTAAAGAGGTTCTAAAATTCTGCTATTGGGACACTTCAGAACGTAATCCCTATGACACCGGAAATTATTCACCTGAAAACATTCATGTATGGGCCGACCCTTCATATATCGAACGAGCACTTGAGAAAACTCTACCTCGAGGTTCTAGCCCTCTCCTAACGAGACGACCCCTACCGATTGTCCGAGGGTCGCCTGTGCAATCTCGACCAGATGCCGGTGATGGGTGAAAAAAAGAATCTGCGTCTTATGGGCCAATTGGCCAAGGACTTTAAACCCTGCGGCAGCGCGATCATTATCGAAATTGATGAACAGATCATCGGCGACGAACGGAAGGGCGTCCGCCCGGTCCAGGTAATCTTCGATCGAGGCCACGCGCAGCGCCAGATAAAGTTGGTCGGCTGTACCCGTGCTCATCCCGCCAACGCGGACTAACCCGCCGTTGGGGCGAACACCTGCCAGTTGGGCGTGGTCCTGTTCATCGATTTCACCCCGGAGATCACTGAAAGAACCGCCGGTAAGCGTGGCGAAGACTTGTCCCGCACGTTTAAGCAGCGGAGCCTGTCTCTCGCGTCGATAGCGCTCGATGGCCCATTGGAGCAGTGTGGCGGCAGAGCGAACGCGAACGTATTGCTCAGCCACATCCCGCATCTCGGCAAGGGCCGCTTGCCTTACCGCCGCAGCTTCTGCGGCACGGTCATCGCCGCCGATGGCATCGAAAGCGCTTCTCGTCTGGGTGCGGTGTTCTGCGGCCTCGGTAAGACGCCCGCGTAATTCCTTAAGATCCTGCTCCAGCGTCTGCTCGCGGGCGCTCACCTGATCGATATTCACGGCTTCGCATTCCGTCTTCAACTCAGGCAGCGACAGTCCGTCGCCTTCCTTCACGAGGACACCCATGACCCGCAACCGCTCGTTTTCCAGTTCCCGAAACTTATCAGAGTTGTGGATCGCGCCCTTGAGTTGATCGATATCTTTCGCCATGGCTGTTTTTTGAAGGTATTGAATCGTCTCGCGCGCTTCGCGCCCTGTAGCCTCGCATTCATCAATCTTTGTTTTCAGCGCCGAAATGGCCTCATCTTTGTTCTTTTGCTGCTCGCGGATTCGTTTCGCGGTCTCAAGACGGCGTTCCAGCTCAAGAATCGCATCCTCGGGGCTGAGTTTTACAAGATCAGTTGCGATAACGGTCACGAGGGCAGCAACATCCTGTGTGAAGACCTCGATATCTCTTTCTATCTTCTCGATACGCTCGTGCCGGAGTTGATGAATTTTGACCGCGATCTCCCGCATCTGGTCGATGGCATCAAGCTGGGCGGTGGCAGCCTCCGGCTGTGTCCCAACAGTAAGGCCGAGGAGTTTCAGCGCAGCAGCCCACTCGGTCTGCCAGTCAGTCCACGCTGCTTCTGCAGTTTCCAATGCCGTGGCCTTACGGACAGCATCGACTTTCATCTTGCGAAGCCGCTCCTCCAATTGCCGCCTGTTGGCGGCGTCCTTTTCGTGCTGGTTCTGAACAGCGGTCGCGGCTTCCATGACGATTCGTAGTGGTTGGTCGCCGAGGGCACTCGGTTTAGCGGTTACTGCCATTAATTCGACAAGAATACGAGCCTTGGCTTTCGACTCTTCTTCGCGCAAAGCCTCTAGTTGGCGGTCGGCCGCCTCTCGCCGCCCGATGGCCTCAAGTATTTCATTGCGTGAGGTAAACCACTCGAGCATTAAATCAGGGTCGAGCGGTTCGAACGAAGCATCAGCCCACATCTTTTTCCAGCCAGATTCTAACGCACGGATTTCTTCGGAAAGTACACCTTCTTCCTTACGCAACCCCTTCAGCAATTCCTGCTGCTCGGCGATCTGACGGGCGGTCATGGCGATCTGAGCCGCCGCCTGGGCATTGTCGAAGCGACGATCTGCCAAAGTGTCGGCTGCCGTGACGGCGGTTTCATATGTGTGGGGCAGATCGGCTTCGATACCTGTAAACGCGCGGATTTCCTCGTCGGGAACAGAAACACCTTCGACGAAGCGCCGCCGGATTAACAACCAGCCGGAATCGCGCAATTCGCGCGCGTCGACAACATCCTTGGGGGCGACTGCATCCTCATCATGGGCAAGCCGTTCATGAGCCTTGCGATGTCTTGCCAACTCCTGCTCGGCGGTTCGAATACGCTCACGACAAGCCTGCATCCGCTGGTCGGCGTCGCGCCGGTCATCGCGATGTTTTTGTATCGTATCGCGCGTAGGCACCGTCGTTGACGCTAATGCGTGGGCATCGTTAACCAAAGGCTTGATAGACTTGAGGCGGCGCTCAATAGCGGCTTTCGCCTCTCGGGCATCGGTTTCGGCGGCTTTTATCTGTGAGGCAATATCGCCGCTCTCGCGGGTAGCTTTGAGTACGGCAGCGAGTTTCGACACGTCGACGGGCGCGCCCATACGCTCAAGCTCTTGCTCCACGTCAGCGATTTGATCTTCCAATTCATCAACCGCGACCTTCACATTCGAAATGCCTGACGCTCGCTCTCCGCGGGAGCTGAGGAGCGTGCGAAGGACGGTAACCTTCGCGCGCAGCGGAATCCGCTTCACTAGCGCTTCTATGTCCTCAGCTTTCCATTCCAGTTCCTCAGCTAGCCGCTGCAAATTAGCCTCCGCGCTCGCGAGCTCAGCGAGGCGATGAGGCAAATCCGTCTTCTCTTTTTGCACTTCAATTCGGCGTTTATGGAACTGCTGGATGTCGTCCTCTCGGAGTAGAAGCTCCTCACTGCATTGCAGCGCCTCACGCTGATTCTGTAGGGTTTCGAGCTGTTCATTAAGAGTCTCGACGCGGGTCTTCGCGCCCAACTGTTCACGCTCCGCCTCGTCCAGGATCAAGGCTGCGTCATCGGGAAGTGGTATCACCTTGCCTAAGGCTTTAATCTCTTCTTCAAGTGTCGTAATCTTCCGGATATCCCTGTAAACACGGCGGATGCGGCTCAGCTTGCGTTGCTCACAGGAAATATCTTCGTTCTGCTTTTCAAAACCGGCATAGGCTTCCTGCGCATCGTCGTATGCACGTTTTACCTCCTGCCACTTAGTGGCTGTAACTGTGTGCTCACGAAGCGCCTTTTCGGCACCGTCAAGACGTTCCAGCGCTTGATAATACTTCCTGTGCCCTGCCCGCCGCGAAGCCCATAGGCCGTCGGCTTCCTCGGTGAGTGCTTTCAGACGGTCACGCAGCCCCGAGAGCCCGGCGCCGGCAGAGAACAGCATCTGACCGACTTCGTCCTGTGCCTCAAGTATTTCTCGACCACCCTTTCGAAGGCGTTCATGATCGAGGCTGAACATGCGCGTGAAGAAAGACTGGTCGGCTCCGGCAAGAAACGGAGCCAGTGCGCCAGCACCTCCCGTGATGGGTACCTCGTTCGCGGTCAGCAGCGTATCCTTGTTCCCCTTGCGGCGCCGAACCTCCAAAGTCTTTCCGCCGTTCTCTAAGACGGCGCCGATTCTCATACTTCCGTAATCGTGCAGGAAGTTGTAAGGCGAGTTGCCTGCCATCCCGAACAGCAAGTCCTCTATGGCAGACAGCGCGGTCGATTTGCCAGCCTCATTCGGGCCAAACACGATGTGAAAGTCGGAATCGCTCACCGGAAGTGCGAGATGCGTATCGGTGAAGCGGCCATAACGTAGAAGATCTAGTCGCTGAATCCGCATGGCTCAATCCTCCTGCGCCGTAAGGCGCGCATTCAGGTAGCCACGGACGTGCGTGATGAGAGCGGGATAATCCGCCTGAACCGCCGCTTTCAAGGCAGCATCTTCAGTGTCGTCACGTACATCGGATGGGAGTTTGCGGACGAGTTCGCTGACGCCCGCTTCCAGTTGACTGAGCAATTCGGGATCGGCAGCGGCATCTCCCAACATGCGGTGAAGTTCCCCTAGCGCATCCTCGCGGTCGGCGAGCATTGCCGGATCGAGGACGGGTTCAGTGGCTATGACAACGCGCTCGATCCATGCCGAAGCGTCACCGAATCCAAGTGCCGCGGCCCGTGCCTCGGCAAGAAGATGCTCGGTCGATATAAGCAGATGATCATGGATTTCGGTACGGCCGGTAAGCTCAATGCGGCAAGCAAGCAGTCGGCCATCGGCGCCGGTGTCGATCGCCTGCTCGACAGCGCCCCGCACGAGCTCCAGAGCCTCAGCATTGCGGTCACAGCCGGCGACGTTAACCTGGAGATGTGCCCATCGGACAACATCGGTGTGCAGTGGATCTAATTCGACGATTTCGCGATCCTCGACAGAGACGAGGTATGCGCCCTTAGGTCCGGTTTCGCGAATATGCCGGCCCTGCAGGTTTCCAGGGAAAACCACATGGGGGTTCTCATGGAGAACTTCTCCGTGATGAACATGACCAAGTGCCCAATAGTCATAACCCTTGGCAACAAGATCACTGATCGTGCAGGGCGCGTAGTTAGCATGTCCGCCCATGCCGCCCATGCCGGTGTGCAGAACGCCGATGTTGAAGACACCGTCGACCGGTCCCGGGTATGCCGGAACGAGGTTGTCGGTAATGTCGCGTTGCCGGAAGCTTTGGCCGTGCAGTGCTACGCCAAGATCTTCAAGTGTGAAAGTCTCAGGCTTTCGAGTGTGGAACACACGGACGTTGTCTGGAAGGGTGAGACGCTTCGTGATTTGGCTTTCTGCATCGTGGTTGCCATAGATCACAAACGCGGGAATGTTTGCTTTCGCGAGCCGGCCCATTTGGCGGGCGAAAAACAGCCCCGTCTGATAATCACGCCAATCGCCGTCATAAAGGTCGCCGGCGATCACAACAAAACCGACCTCTTGGTCAATCGCCTCGCCGATGAGGTTGTCGAAGGCTTGGCGTGTCGCCGTCCGAATGCGTTCAACAGCAGGCCCCTCATAACCCGCGAGCCCCCTCAACGGACTATCAAGGTGAATGTCTGCGGTATGAATGAAGCGAAATGATGTCATAACGCAGCCCCCCCTTAATGACTTTCACAGCTATGAATGGTTATCTCCCTAACACTTGGCCATCAGGTCATCGATGTTCCTGGCCGTGATGAACTGTGCTGGGTTCTCGCCGACGGCCAGTGCCTTGAAGTGCGCCTTGCCACAAGCGATCTTTGCGCTTTCCTTATCCCGCAGATCGTCAGTAAAGAGGCTGCTCTTGGTCTCAACCACGAAATAAAGGCGCTCCGTACCATCCTTCTCAACCAATACAGCCCAGTCTGGGTTATAGGTGCCCAATGGCGTCGGGACTTTGAACCAGCCAGGCAGCTTCGCATAGACCTTCACGGCTTCATTCTTTTCCAGTTGCTCGGCAAACGTGCGTTCAACACCTGACGAATCATAAACGACGTGCTCGTGGATGGACTTCGTCGCGGCCAACATGTTCTTGAGGTAACCGGTCAGTTCTTCCTGCTCGAACAGTTCCTGAGCGTAGTAGTGCTCGTCGCCGATGCGCTCATACTTGATGCCATCTACCAGGGCCAGCCGCTTCGTTCGGTTGATGGATTCGGTCGCCAACTCAATGAACTGTTGCGGATTCCGCTTGAAGTCATCGAGCCGGCCGCTATCGATCACAATGCGCACAAGACTGCGGCGCGTTAACTGAGTCTTATCCTGGAGATCGGTCAGCAGGTCAGGTAGTTCAATGTCTGTTTCCTCAATGATGATTGGTGCAGCAGCGGCGGTTTCCTCTGATGAAACACCACCTCGGCCGATGGCCAGGTCGGCTTTACGAATCTGCACGCGGGTCTTGGTAATAGGCGGACATTCGCCGATTGCCTTCGCACACTCGTTTACCAGCTTCTCATTATCAAACTGCACGCGGTAAGTGGTCTTGTGCTTGATGCGGTTCCAGAGCGCCTGAAACTCCTCGCTGTGCAACATCGCCTGCCGGGTCTTGATTGGTTTCCGTTCATCGGCGTTCTTGATATCCAGCCTTCCGGAGAGTTTTCTGAGAACGTCCTTCACCTGCTGGAGATGAGCCTTAAACGGCTCTGGAAGCTCCAGTGTGCCGTCCTTCAGGGATTTCTTCAGATGGTCCTGGACCTTGCCTTTCGCGTCTATGAAACCCGCTTCCTTGAGGTGATTCCAGATGGCTTCCGACTGTGTCACGCCTAGCGATGTGGTTCTTCCCGCTTCGTCCGTTATCGGGATGGCAGCGAACTGGTGCTTCTCCACGATCCCAAACCGGATGCCGGTGTCGGCCTCGATTTCTTTCTGCAGGTTTTCGGCAAACTGCTCATAGCTCTCGGTGGCGATAACCGTCAGCGTATTAATATCGAAACCCCGAAGGCGTTCCCCTTGCTGATTGACACAGAGGCGCAGGCCGCGACCGATGGTCTGGCGGCGCTCGCGCTCAGTGCCAATCTCACGAATGGCGCAGATCTGGAAGACGTTTGGGTTGTCCCATCCCTCGCGCAGGGCAGAGTGAGAGAAGATAAATTTCAGCTTTGTCTCAAAGCCCAGCAGCTTCTCTTTGTCCTTCATGATCAGGTTGTAGGCGCGCTCGGCATTCTCCCGATTACCTTGGTTGTTTTCGGCGGTGTCTGTCCATGCTCCCTTCTTATCTATGGAGAAATAGCCGTCGTGGACTTCCGTGGCCTCGGACTGCAAATCGACATCATTAAAGAGAGTACGATACTTTGGCTTGGCGGCTGCCTTGCGGTACTCCTCCTCGAACATCACCGCATATTTGCCCTTTACCTGGGCGCCGTCGGCGCTGTAGCTGCGGTAATGCTCAACGGCATCGATGAAGAGCAGGCTCAACACCTTGATGCCTTGCGGTCGCAAACGCAGTTCCTTGTCCAGATGCTCCTCAATGGTGCGGCGAATCATGAGCCGCTTGAGAGCATCGCCATCCACGTCACCGATGGCCTGCCCCACGCGTAGCGGATTTTCCTGATTACTCAGTTCGAGGTATTCCTCGCCGGCTTTGCAGCCGATGTTTTGCACAAGATAGTCGGCATACACCCCGCGCTTCGTAACCTGTTGCAGATCATCGCCGGGCTGCACTGCGACCGCCTCTCGGCTCACGCTCGTGCCACGCTGCACATCGAGTTCGACCTTGGCGCTGAACGTACCCTTCTTGTTGCTCGTCGAGATCAGCTTCACATAACCTTTGTTATGGCCGCCCTCCACTTCGAGGGATGCCACTTCGATCTGCTTGACCAGCTTGCGTTCGTAGGCGTCTACCGCATCGAGACGATAGAGCATGTGGTGTTTGTCGGCGTGGGTAGCGGAGTAGCGAAGCGTACAGAGCGGGTTCATCTCCGCGAGGGCCTTCTTCCCCTGCCCTTCCAGGCCTCCGTCCACGCTCTGCGGTTCGTCCACGATCAGAATGGGCTGCGTGGCTTTGATGAGATCGATGGGCTTTTCTCCGCCTGTCTTCTCGCTGTCCTTGTAGAGGTTGTTCACGTCCTTCTTGTTGATCGCTCCGACCGTCACTACCATAATCTGGACGTGTGGGCTGGTGGCGAAGCTTCGTACTTTGCTGAGGTCGCTGGAGTCGTACAGGAAGAACTCAAAAGGCGTATTGGCATAGAGGGCGCGGAAATGTTCCTCCGTCATTTGGAGCGTCTTGTACACGCCCTCCTTGATCGCCACGGATGGGACTACGATGACGAACTTGGTGAAGCCGTAACGTCGGTTCAGTTCAAAAATGCTACGCAGATAAACATAGGTCTTTCCTGTACCCGTCTCCATTTCCACGGTGAAATCGCCTGAGGCAAGCGAAGAGGATGGTTTTAAACCGTTGCGAATCTGGATATCACACAGGTTGGTCAGGAGTTCATCGTCTAACAGTTGCAGGCGGTTGCCGATACCGAGATCATTTTGAGCAAACGCCATCGCTTGCTGTGCTGAGAGCGCATCACGGGTAACCGTGAACTCGGTCCGGCAGATTTCCTGACCACGGAACAGGTCGCACACCGACTCGATCGCGGTGTGCTGGTAGTCCAGATTCGGTTCAAAGTGAAATTTCATGCTGTTTCCACTTACAGGCTTCGCACGTTCTCCAGCCCATGCTGCTGGAGAATCGCGGTGAGGTTGGTTTTGGCCACGTCATTGGAAAAAGCACTGTCACGGAAGACAACGCTCGTCTCGCCCGCAGGGACCAGTTGCTTATGCCAGGCGACGATACCGAGGGCGAGCGGCTCCACTTCCTTAATGCCGATCTTGTTAGACAGACAGACAAGGAGTGTGCCAGCGCCGATGCTGTAGACAGACTTCCCGGCGATCTTGTTTTCTTCGATAGGCACCGTCATGTCGAGGCCGAGTTTAAGAAGAAGCTCGAAAAGGATGTCCTGCTCTGTACGGTCAGTTTTCAGGTGATCGACAGAGTCTTCCAGCGTCTTGGGCAGGTCGTCGCGGTCCGGTTCCCATGCCCTGATGTTGCTGGAATCAAGCTTGAACACGCGGAAGCCGAGGTCACCAGTAAACGTAGGGTTTTCTTCTTTGATCTTCTTCGCGGCGCGGCGGAGACGCTCTTTGGTGAGTTCGGCGATGTTACGTGGTCTGTTAAGTTTATCGCAGAAGCGAGCGCCCTCTTTCTGATCTTTGTCTTCTGGGTCCAGCGGTTCTGGAAGCTGGACGAGCAGAAAGCGCAAATCACTCTTACCTGATGCTTTTGCGGTAAAGACAGCGTGACCCGTGGTCCCCGATCCAGCAAAAAAATCCAGCACCAGATCGTTTCCTTTAGCTCGCGTAATTTCGCATAAGTAACCGATCAACGATGATGGTTTGGCGAAACTGAATGGCACTTCCAGCTCATTCAACTCGTGCGAACTATTCTGATTGATATGGTCTTCGATTAGGCTATTTGGCTTCGCGGAGGCATCCTTGATCACATCATTCAGATAAGTTTTCGTGAATACATTCCACTTTACCTCACCGCCATCCTTATTAACGAGGTTCGACGACCGCACTCGTTTAACAACTATTCGGTCTTTGTTCGCTAGATATGATGATTTAGCCCAGCGCCAAACTTTGTCTTCGGCAGTTTCAGGGGCTATGCTTTCCCCATCGGCCTCAATTGCGGGAAACGTGTTTCCTGGAGGAATCAAGAGCGTGCCGTCTGGCGCTTCGATGTAATATCGCTGGTTATCGCACCCACGCATTGGGTCGAGACTTGTCATGTAAAGCCTCACCAATTGATATTTCTCTCCTTTTCTCTCTCCCGATTCCTCAACCTGATCGTAAGCTTCGTAATTTACGCCTCCAAAAAATGCGGGGCATGCTGACTTGGCCTTCGCATAGGTAAGAACATAGTCGAAGTTTGGTGACCAGTAGTCGCCTTGATTGTTCGCCTTCTTGGATACACGGCAGGCAATTCCGAGGAAGTTCTCCGGCCCAAATATTTCGTCACATGCTTTGCGCAAATTCGCAATTTCATTGTCGTCGATGCTGATGAAAATCACTCCATCCTCTCGAAGAAGATTCCGAGCCAACTTGAGCCGGGGATACATCATGTTGAGCCAGTCGGTGTGAAAACGGCCGGAGGCTTCGGTGTTGGAGGCAATCTTGCGACCATTGCTGTCTACCTGGCCGGTGAGTTCGAGATAATTCTTGATGTTGTCCTGGAAGTTGTCGGGATAGACGAAGTCCTTGCCGGTGTTGTACGGCGGGTCGATGTAGATGAGTTTTACTTTCCCGGCGTAGCTTTTCTGGAGCAGCTTGAGGACTTCGAGGTTGTCGCCCTCGATCATGATGTTCTGCGTGCTATCCCACTCCACACTGTCCTCTGAACATGGGCGTAGCGTGCCGGTGGACGGTGTGAGGGCAAGCTGGCGGGCGCGGCGTTTCCCATGCCAGTTCAGGCCGTATTTCTCTTCCCGTTCGTCAATAGCACCGCCAAGAATCTGCTTTAGTACCTCAAAGTCGATCTGTCCCTCGGTGAAGGCCTCTGGGAACAGGGTTTTCAGACGCTCAATATTCCCCGCGACGATGTCCGGCGATTTCGTTTCTATATCTTCGGCGGTAAGTTTCTTCATCTTTCGTCCTTCACAGCGTTTGTTCTGTTGCGGCTACTTTAGCTTCTAGCCGTTTGATTTCAAGGTTTAGTTGCACACGGCGATTGAGCTGCTTTTCTTTTTCCGCCTGGGCGCGCAATGCGACAAGGTCGCGTTGTAGCCGAGCGCGGGCGTCGAGGCCGTCGCGCAAAGCCTGGGCGCGGCCATCGGAGTCCGGCGGAGCAAATGTGCCAGTGATCTGAGCTGCTTCCAATGCGGCCACACGATCCAGCCAGCCCTGATAAAGTGCGAACAGGTCGCGGTTTGGCAGGCCTGATACTGCGATGCTGCCAAGGAATTGGGCTTCTTCTGCCGTGGGACTATTGGGGTGAATTGGGGCCGTCCGGCGCACATCCTCGATGACAACCTCACCCGCTTCGCCTTGTGACCACCGTTTGTGTGCAAGCGACAGGCTGACGGCACCGCCCTGCTCGGTCAAGAGCATCACCGGATAGGGAATAGCCCGGTGGATCAGCTCGATAAGTCGGGTCGGCTTTGCGCCGGCGCGAAACGTCACCGTCAACACGGCTATCTCCAAATACTCCCGCACATCGTCCCGAAAGGCCGGCACAGCAATGTTTGTGGGCTTAAGCGCGGCAACCCAGAGCACTTCCTCAATCCCGTCCTGAATCTGGCGCTTGTCGGCAGCCGTAGGTGCGCCGTGTTCCGTGAGGAGCTTTTTGGGCACCCGCTGATCAATACGGGTATCAGCTGGCAGGCCAAGAGCCTCGATCACCAGGACAAAACTCATTCGCCTGCCGCCTCCGGCAACACAACCAGGAAGGCCACGACCTCAAAGTCGTTAATACCCTGGAACTCGCCCTTCATCGCGTGCGTGCCGCCCGGCGTGAACAGACTCGCCACGGCGCGCTCTTCTTTCTTGCCGACAATGGAGGCCACGGCTTTGCCAAGCAATTCCTGGGCGACGCTCATGTCCCTCCCGCTTTTGGTCGTCTTGTCGAACCGATCACAGGCTCCAGCGTCGGGCAGGTCGCATCCAATGCAAAGCCGCTTCAGGCGATCCAGCACTTGCTTGGTCTGAGTAAACGGCAGCAAAACGGCACCGTCGTCGCCTACATGGACGACGTAGTGCGGAGCAAGCGGATAACCTGGTTCCATGGCCTTGAGCGCCGCTTCTCCTACCGCGCGCAGGCAGAAGATGACACCCGGCGGGATCGCGGATTCACTGCTGTTCTGTGAGGTCGTGACAGCAAACGTTCCAAATGGCAGGCTCTCCAGCTTCCCCGCGTGTTCTTTGAAAAACCCCGCAAGATCGACACGGAAGTCATTCAGTGTAAGGTCAGCGATGGAGACGCCGCTACTTAAGTCTTCAAGGTCGATAACTGCGTCTTGGAGCTTCAGGAGCTGCTTGCGGCGATATTCCAGATCATTCATCTGATCGCCCGATTGATGCTCAATGATATTTTCCTCACCGGTCGCGGATATATCGAGCAGCACCATGCGTCCGCTGACGCGCTGTTCGAGGTTGATGTATTCCTCCAGCTCCATGTTTGGCCAGAAGTTAATCAGCTGTATGCGCTCATTAACCGAGCCAATCCGGTCGATCCGGCCAAAACGCTGGATGATCCGCACAGGATTCCAGTGAATGTCATAGTTTATGACGGTGTCGCAGTCCTGCAGGTTCTGACCTTCGCTGATACAGTCGGTGGCGATGAGCAGATCGATTTCACCTTCTGCGGCAAGATCCTCAGGCCGCTCTTTGGATCGTGGCGAGAAGGCCGTCAGGATGCTTGTGAAGTCTTTCCGAAGCTTGAGCAGCGTCGTCTCATTATGACCCGCACCACTTACAAATGCAGAGTGGATGCCGAGTTCCTTCTGTGCCCATCCGGAAAGCTCTTGATAGAGATACCGCGCCGTGTCGGCAAAGGCTGTGAAGACGATGACCTTCCGGTTTCCGCCGTTGATCGGCTGCCGGCACTTGCGCTCGATGACATCCCGCAGAGCTCGGAGCTTCGCGTCACGCGCTGCGCCCACCTGTTTTGCCGCAGAAAGAAGTGTGGCAAGCCGGTTGCGGTCTTCAATGAGATCTTGCCGCCAGCGGACGCGGTCCACATCCTGAAGCAACACCTTCACCTTGCGCCCGACAAGCAGGCTCTCGAATGCCGGGTCATCCACATCCACGGCATCGATGTCGATTTCCTCCACCTCTTCGGCATGAGTCTCGATCTTGTTCAGAGTGGCCTCGACATCGGCCAGCTGCCGCTTGATCGTGAGGGCAAAAGACGTAACGGCACTCTCCATGCGCTTCAGGACGTTCACCCGGAGCAGGTGGACAAGGCTTTCCTCACGGTCTACCTGCCGGAAGAAACTCTCGCCGCCGCGAATCTGAGTGCTGTATTTGGCATCGTAGGCCGCCTGCTTGTGCGGCAGCACATAACGCAGCGGCGCATAGGCCGCAAGCGTAAGCCGCCGGATTTCGTTGTTAATATCGCGGATGGAACGGAACTCACCGGCAAGATCCACGTCCGGCTTGATGTTGATGGGCTTCAGTCGCTCCGGAAAACGACCTGTTTCCTTGGTGCCGTAGTACTTCTCAACGTGCTTACGGGATCGTGCGATGGTCAACAGATCGAGTAATTTGAAATAATCAAACCCGAGCATCTCCAAGAGATGCGCCGGCTTCTTCTCAGCATCCTCCAAAGCAAGCCACCGGTTGAACTGAAGCTGTGCCTGCCTCACCGTTGTCTCGATGCTGGCAATTCCATGTGCATCAAGCGCTCTATCATCCCCCTCAGTCACGAAAGCGATCTGATTCTTGAGATCGGCCAGGCGGTTGTTCACAGGCGTAGCGGACAGCATGAGAACCCGTGTCTTCACGCCATCTTTGATGATCCGCCGCATGAGCCGGTCGTAACGTGTTTCCCGGGTGTTGTGCGTCGACTTGTTCCGGAAGTTGTGGGATTCGTCGATGACCACCAGGTCATAGTTGCCCCAATTGACGTGAGAGAGATCGATGTCGCCGGAAGTGCCTCCATCGCGGGAGAGATCGGTGTGGTTCAGCACATCGTAATTGAATCGGTCGGAGGCGAGGAAGTTACGCCGGTCATTGGCCTTGTAGAGTGTCCAGTTGTCGCGCAAGCGCTTCGGAGCCAATACCAGCACCCGGTCATTGCGAAGCTCGTAGTATTTGATGATGGCCAGCGCCTCGAATGTCTTCCCCAGACCCACGCTGTCAGCAATGATGCAGCCCCCTAGCCGTTCCAGCTTGTCGATAGCGCCGACGACGCCATCCCGCTGAAACTTGTACAGCTTCTTCCAGACCGTCGTGTTACGGATGCCGGTCGCGGATTTGATGATCCGTTCCTCATCAAGCTCGTCACCGAGGTCTTTGAAAATCTGGAAAAGCGTCAGGTAATAGATGAGCGACGGGGCTTTTAGTTCAGCGAGTTCCTGAAGCCGCGACAGGAATGCGGCTTTCTGATGATCGGATGCCGGTAGAGTATTCCAGAGGCTCGTGAACCAAGACCCTAGAATGGCGGATTCCTCGGGTTTCTCTGAACACTGGATCAGGCTGAATTGATCGCCGGGAGTAATGCCCAAGCCTTCCGTAGTGAACGCACAGTTGCCGGTAATCACACGATGCAGCTCTGAATCTGGTCTCCCGGCGATGAGGATAGATTGCGGCAACAGGGCCGGAGCACCGCGCAGCTGCACTTTCTTGTTGACCCACCCAGCACATTCGCGTGCAAGCCACCGGAGCTGCAGGCGGTTTCGAAAAGCACGGTCTGTCTCTGATCCGGTCAGCCCAAGATCATGCCCATCGGTTGCCGGGATCACCATGCGGCAAGCGTCGAGCTTTTCCAGCACATCGCGCAGCTCCGCAAAGGCGAAGATCGAAAACGTAGGAGAAGCCAGGTCAAGCGAAGAGGATGGCACGAGGGCTTCTCGCAGTTCTCCGATTACACGCTCACTCCCTGTGTTTTTAATAAGCTTCATGAAGACCGCACTCTCTCAGTCTTCCGTGCGGTTTTATCGGAGAGGTGTTCGGAGCTCCCCTCTTTCGCTTCTTCTGCAACGTACTTTTCTGCCGCGTCCCTCACGACCCACGCCAGCGACACCTTTTTCCTTCGTGCTATGGCTCCAAGACTTCCGTAAACATTCCTTGGGAAACTCACAGATGCCCGCACGGCACGAGGTCCTCGCGCCTTCACTTCGACCTGCTTCACGATCCTTGTCTTTGCCATACCAGCTCTACCTCTCTAATGTGCACCACATTACACCACTTCCTTTATCGAGGGCACGGTCTTTTTCCAGTAACCCTGCCAAATGTTAGAAACATTCCCTGAAGTCTGCGTGTTCTCCCATGCTTCAAAGCGACGCGTCCCCCGACACGCTCCCAGTGCATTCCTGCAACATGGTACTGGGAGCCAGTTTGCGCTGATTCACAGTTGCAACTCAGAAACTTATCTGGTACTATTCCCATGATTGACTCAGTGATAATGAAGTATTGTTCCGCGTCGGTATCACTGAGCCGACGTATTCTCCACGCTGCTTCTCCTGTAAGCAGCATGGCCTCTCCCTCGCTCCACGCGTCGCAGAGGCAATCAAGAACCGGGGTCACTCCCGGTTCCTGCCGGACAGCCCCATAGCGCTGTCTAAATCAAGGGCCTGGTTAGTTACATCAGGTCCTTTCACACATGTTCGTCGTCACCGTAGGCGACTTGCGGGCCACTGACACGTGTCAGCGGCAAACCACCGCACTATCTGCTGTCTGGTGACAGGGTCATTTCATAGCGTCGTGCCCACTACCTGAGGCGGCGAGGGTATTCGCTCGACATATTTACGCGTTGGAGGTCCTATGTCCCCTGCAACTCTGCACGTTCCATTCATCAGCCAGCCATTGCACCTGCCTCCCTTCATGAGTCTCCCTTTGAGTGCTGACATGGTCACACTCGAATCTGCAGCCATCGAATTCACGTTACCACCCTATTTTCTCCGAACCTTGATCTTGCAAGGCTTTCTCCCAGGATATCTTCATGGCACTACAGGGATGATTCATCGAGAGGCGCTCCGGCAGTGGATGGCAGAACACAGCGTATCGAAATCTCCTGGGCATACTTCGCTTGTTGATCTGGTACGCGTAAAAGAAGGATTTAATACCTTTCTGCCTACGTTGGGCTGTACCCACATGTTTACTCTGACTTATTGTAAGGAAGTGGCAGTCGAAATGGCCCAGGACTTCCTGGTCAAGATGTACACCCGCTTCTCAAAGATTCTATTTGGCGGGACGTATTACTTCCCTGGGAAGCGACAACGCCAACCGCTCACACTCGCGTTTGGGGAATACGGGAGCGACTCCACCACTGCTCACAAGCTGCAACGACGGAACCAGTTCGCTCGGGGTTCGTCGTCTGAGTCAAGTTGGAAGACGATCTCTGATCGTATGATCAGATTCGGCAACAACCACTTTTTTCACTGGCATGGCTTGTTAAAGTTGACCGAAGAACAGCAGGCTAAACTCCTGCGGAAGCATCTCGACAATCTGTCCCTCTCACGGATGTGGAGAAAGATCGACCGACGATGTTTGTCCGTGTTCGTCGAGCCAATCCGGAGTCAAACCGATGCTGCTGGCTACGTCACGAAAAGCATGACGTCGCTCCCCCATACCTCCGTCACTGAACACCTCGTGATTCTGCCCATCCGCTGATCGCGGCGTTTCTGTCACGACATAGATGGTACAGTTCTACCATGCGCTATGCCACGGTAGTCCTGATCATGGCCCCCACCCACCCGCCGTACGATGATCTCCATCTAACAGTATTCCTCTGACCTGTCGCGGAGGGCGGAGCAC
>FSSH01000363.1_pt2 | contig 27079 bp, 41 predicted proteins | sample 1166101 | NCBI WGS metagenome assembly FSSH01 (sample SAMEA32972668, study PRJEB13176) | freshwater metagenome | biome: Drinking water system; feature: Biomass in drinking water that filtered by 0.45 um membrane; material: drinking water | place: USA | collected 2012-12-20 | depth 0 m
GGGCGGTGAATTTGTTCGGCCATCTATTCCGCTGGCTCCCTCATTCCTACTCGTGAAGTCTGCGCCTCTGGAAACACCCGAACGATCTCGCGCATGGCTTCAAACAATTCCGGCCGTTCTTTTCGAAGTGCGATTAAAACCTTCAACGCCGCTTCGCCTTTGGCCATCCATTCCAGTGTCCTCACGGCAGCATGTAACCCAGCCGTTACGTCATCATTTTGTGCGAGATGGGTTACATCGCGAATGCAGGCGGCCATGTAGTCAAGAGATCGAGGGTTGCTCACAGCATCACGGCCACAGCCGACATTCGCGCCGCCCCGCCGCTGTCCGCCTCTTGGAGAACGCGATCAAGATCGTCGATCGCCTCTTTCGTTCTCCCGGCTTTCATTTTTTGATGAACGCAGGCGAGATCGTGAAGGTAGTCCATAAGCGCGTCGCGGGCCTTTTCCTCGGCCTCTTCGGCGCGCCCAGTGGCGTCATCAAGGCCCTCTTGAAGCTCGGCCTGGCGGGCCTCGAATGCATCAAGAGCCTCGTTCATGGCGTCCTTGATTTTCTCGATGTGAGCCAGCGCCGTATCAAGCGATGACGGCTCAATGTCATCGAGTTTTTGTAGAGCCTGCCGTGCTGTATTGATGGTCATTTTGTCCCCCAGGATTGATGTCTATGCTGCTTCAGATTGGTCTTGGTCTGCCCCTCGAAATGCAGATGGTGGCGTCATTGGCATAATGATCTGCGATTGATGTGGCGCATCAAGCGATGTGATCAGCGCCCCCATCCCTGGCCTCGCTGAGATTGCCAGCGTTGCGGTTGACGGCCAGAGCTTCGCCGCTTCTGCGAATAGGGGCGCGGATGTGGAAAAATCGAACGCTTCTGAAAACTCCGCATCCACAAGCTCTCGCCCATAATCAGCGCCCCTCGATCCAGCGCTGATTTCGATTTCACCGCTGCGGCCGGCGAGCGTCACGCACGGCGACTTAGTGTCGGAGCTGCCATAGACCACCATCAGGCGATCGAGCGCATCCACAAGCGCTCCGGCATTCACCGTCGCGGTTGGGCCGCCGGCCGATGCCTCAAACAGTTTGCCATACGGGGCAAGCGCCCCAGCCATCAATCGGGTTGTAAAGCCCACCCCGCCAGCGTCGATTGATAGTCGTTCTTTCGTCGCTTCCAGCGATACGATGCCGTCTGATCCCGCAAGTAGAGAGGCGATTTCTCGAACAGCGTCCTGGCCGATCTGAATGGCAGACATCCCAGACGGCGCGCCACCCTCGACACGAACTCTTGCAAGCCGTTTGCCATCCGCCGCGACAAACGCCAGCGCATCGCCCTCGGCAATCATCCATAGCCCCTTGTAGAAGGGCTGAGGGTGATTGGCGTCGAACAGTCCCTTGACGGCATCGATCGACGACCGCAGAACCGCTGCCGACATATCAAATCGCACGGCACCTTCTACGCTTGCGTTGACGAGCGGGAAATCATGCGCCGGCAATGTCCGGAGATCGTATTTCGATTTCCCGCAGGTTACCCGAGCCCGATCGTTTTCGATCTTGATCGTCAAAAGCTTGGTTTTCGGCAGGGCTTTTGCGATCCCAAACGCAACGTGTGCAGGGATTGTGATTACGCCTGGAGAGATGACTTCACAGACCACCGATGTCTCCGACTGCATATCCATGTTTGTCGCGGTAATCGCCACCGATCCATTGCCGGTCGATAGCAGCAGATTGTTGATGATCGGGATCGTCTGCCGAGACGGGGCCACACCCTTGACGCGGCCGATCGCGGCGGACAGGTCGCCGGCCTCCAATGTGATTTCCATTATGCGACCTCTTGTTCGTTGATCATGCTGAAAATGTCAGGGCTTGCGGATTCAGCTTCCGCTGCTGTCAGATTGGCGACAGCCTGCCGCCAGTAGCTTTCCTTAAGCTCTGCGCCAATTGCTTTGCGCCCCATTTGAACCGCGCAATAAAGCTCTGATCCTATGCCTGCGAACGGGCTATAAACGACGTCGTCCGGATTGCTCCAAAGATCGATGCACCGGCGAATAACGGTCAATTGTAGCGGCGAGATGTGACGCTCGTCCTGCTCGGCGCGAGCCGCTCGATGTGAGAGAACATCGCCTTGATTGATGTCCATCCACACCGGCTCGGCGTAGCGCTGCCAGACGGCGACGGAATACCAAGGATCACCCGGCATGTTGGTTGTTCGGGCCTTCGTGTTTTCCGTCACGAGTGGACCAAGTGGCGTTGTTTCGTCGCCGTAGTAGCAATCAAAAGCCCCTGCGATCGGCTCAGAATTTTCGCCAGGCTTGCGCATCGTCACAACGTAATCTGCAACTGCCATCCGCGAGAGATGGCTGTCCTTGCAGACCTGCTTGTGCAGAAGACCGATGGATTTAGATCGCTGCATGGCGGCAACCGGGTCTTTTCTGATGCAAACTTCAGAATGATAGATCCAGCCCGCGTCTTGAAAGGCCCGAATGATTTCGCCTCGAAAATCCCGCAAGCCGATAAATCCGTCGCGAAGCTTTGATGTTGGAAGTTGCATGCAGTGGATCGAGCATAGTCGGCCAGGCATGGTGGCACGATGAAGCTCTGCGATGAGAAACTTGAAATGGGCCCAGAACGTCGCGCTGTCGGTGCAGTTGGACATGTCGCGAGGATTGTCGGAGAACGTATATAAACTCTCAAACGGAGGGCTGAAAATCGTATAATGCAGCCGGCCATCAGGAAGAGACCGCGTTACGTCTACGCAATCCCCATTCCAGATTTTAAAGCATTTACCCTCGGCCTGATCGATGACTAAATCCATGACGGTAATTTTATCCCTTGGTTTGGATCATATTTCGAGGCTGATACGCGCCCGCCACGAACAGCCGTTCTCGTCAACTCAATCATATGAGACGCCATCGCATCAGCCATCGCCTCATATTTTTTCTCTTTTCGCATCAGGTTGGCAACGACGGCACCTTCGGCCTCTGATGAAATCAAATAAGCGTTGACCTGTCGTGCTTGGCCGAACCTCCAGCACCTGCGAACAGCCTGAAATAACTGCTCAAAGCTATCGTTCAGTCCCACAAATGCTTGATTTGCACAGTGTTGGTAGTTCATGCCGCGACCTGCAATCGATGGCTTTGAGATGAGTATGCGCGGCTGGCCTTTGCAAAACCCCAACAAATTAGTCGTCTTAAAATCCGCCGTGTCGGAGCCCTGAACATTCACGCTTCCGGGAATGAGCTTTTCGAGCGCGTCCGCCTCGCTATTGAGGTTGCACCAGACCAACCACGGCTCATCCGGCTTCGATGCAACGAGATCGGCGGCCGCCTTAACGCGATCATCAACGCTATGCCTTCTTGCCGCTATCCGCTCTTGAAGCGTCCGCGCTTCAGTTGCAAACATTTCTCCCGGCAATGGTTCCATTTTTGACGCGACCGTGATCTGATGCATGTTGAGTGGCGGGAGATCGTAGCCTGGATCTTCATAGCCAAGATCGCGCGGATGCCGGATCATCACCGACCAAGATGCGACCCATTTCCAGAACTCATCCTGGGCATGACCTTTCAACCGCCATTCTTCGGCGTCTTCGTTGGCCCGGACAGCGCCGTCGTGAACGAAAAACATCGCCAGCATCTCTTTGGCTGACATGACGCCGAGAAATTCTGCGTGCTGGCCAAGCTCGGTCCAGTCATTCGGCGCGGGTGTTGCTGACCCGCAGAAAAGATAGGGCGTTCTCTGGCACGCTTCGGTCAACTCAATGCGCGTCTTGCTGGCGTGATCTTTGATAATGCCGCTTTCGTCCAGCACGATGCCGGCGAAGCGCGAGAGATCGAACTTGTGACGGCGGTCGTAGTTCGTGACCGTGATCTTCGATGTCATTGATCCTTCGTCGGCCGCATAGGACACGCCATCGACGCCAAATTTCGCAGCCTCTTGGACGGTCTGTTCGGCAACAGCAAGAGGTGTGAACACCAAAACATCGCCGCCCGTATGCGCTGAAACTTGCGATGCCCACGCCAGCTCTTGCAACGTTTTCCCGAGGCCCGTGGCAGCGAACACCGCAGCACGGCCGCGCCGGCAGGCCCACGTCACGATATCCCGCTGGAATGGCTTGATTGCGCCCGGCATTGGCACGCATGGATCAAAGCCCCGCGCCGCCGCTTTGGTCGCCTTGCTTTGGAGGAATTGTTGGTAGTTCTCGAATTGGGTCACGCCGCCACCGCGCCCTTCAACGCCGCTTCGCCCGCTGGCGTGATACGATACCGATAGGCTGCCCGAGGCCGGCGAACCGTGACGCGCTCTATCAGCCCCGCAATATCGAGTGCGTTGATCGCGTGCTCGGCTTCGCGATTTAGGACGTGGTTGGCGATGTCTGATTTTTTCGGAAAGTATCCGAGCGTTTGACATCTCAGCCCGATGAATTCCAAAACATGCCTTTCCAAATAGGTCATCGGCTAGTCATCCTGAGTTGCTGGCGCTCCGACGCCTCATCTGAAACACTTGCCCAATACCGGCGTTCAACCGCGCGCCACTCAGCCCTTGCATCGTTTGCGTGCCGTCGCGCGTCGTGCATTTTTCGGACGTAGCCGCGCCACTGATCCGACGACCGCGCCATATCTTCAGCGGCGCTGGCGCTCTTGGCGATTTTCTTTTCGACAAGATTGATCTTCATTTCCGCCATCAGGATTGATCGCCCTTCCTCAAGCCGAGATGCGTTGTCCTCGCACGCCGCCCATTCCCGTTCGGCAAGCCGCACCTGCTCCGACAGGTGATGCCGCATCTCGTTGGCTGGCATGTTGGCGATCATGTTCACTCGGCCGTCTCCCTGATGCCCTTCGCGGATTTGCTCCATGCCTCGGGGTCGATGGCACTGATCGGGCCTCTGCGTTCGCGCCGATGGATGGCAAGCGCCGTCTCCGATGTCAGGCCGGTGGCCTTAACGATCTGATCGACGGTGTGACCGCCACGGGCGAGAGACTTCGCCATGTCGCAACGTTCACCGAAGGACCAAGGGCGGGGGTTCATGCGGCCTCGCGCTGACGATATTTCGACACGAGGTCGTTGATGGCGGCGTCCACTTCGGCCAGAAATGCCACCACTTCGCGCTCAAGATCGACGATCATCACGCCGTCGCGCGGAACCCGCTGAATGTGCACTTGCATGTCGCCTGGCATACGCGGATCAAAGCTGACGTAGTCGCACCATAGCCGGCCGGTGCACGCCATCTGCCACTGCATTTGCTTGATGTATTTGCCGTCGATTGAGCCACCACGAAGCGTTTCAATGTGCGTGCTTGTCAGCGGGCACTTGATCTCAATCAGCCCGTCGTCACCAACAAGGCCGTCCGGCGACGCGCATGACATGTCAATCCTGTCATGAATGACAACGCCAACCTCCGTGACCGTGGCGTTGTGCATGAACTCGTATATGGTGCGTGCAACCGGCTCTTGCTCCGTGCCCCATTGCATTGCGCCGTTCGTGTATTTCTCGGCCTTTGTGCCGGTCAGTCGCTCGGCAACAAGCTCTGCGGCATAGTTCGCGCGACTGGTGCTGTAACCGCTTTTCGTCTTGGCGGTCATGTCAGCGATCCGAGATGCGGACACCTTACCAACGCGGGCGGCAAACCACTCCGGTGAGCCTTGGATGCAATCGACGATCTTCATGGATTTCACCTCAGTATGCGATTGAGACAGATGGGACCGTTTTCTTGGCGATCAGCGTCACGACTTGCTTGGCGATCTCTTTGTCGATGCCAGCCGCGACCAATGCTTCGGCGGCGGCGCGGTTCACAGATGCACGGTGCTTCGTGTCACGTTCGCGCGCTGCGGCTTCGGCGGCTTCCTGGGCAGCTTTGGCCTCTTGGTCGCGAATGGCCTTTTGTGCCGCCTCTGTGGCGCGGCGTTCGGCGTCGTCGCGTTCACGCTGTAAATCAGCTTCACGTTTAGCCGCTGCATCACGCTCAGCCTGAGCCGCACGTTCGTTGCGCTGGCGTTCTTCGGCTGCGGCCTGGGCGCGAATGTCAGCCTCGCGGTCCAGACGTTCGCGTTCCTCTTTCTCAGCACGGAGCTTGGCAAGTTCGGCCTGTTCGGCTTCAACTTTTTCGCGATTAGCAATCGCTGCGGTCAGCGCTTCAATCGCGCGGTCTTTCGCGATTACGTATTCGGCTTGATATTCTTCGCACTCAGGGCCGGTCGATAATGCCTGGATTGTCTCAAGCTGCATTTTTAACGTAACTGAAGGAATGTCTGGGCTTGGAGCCGCAATATTGGCGAGCCCTTGCAGCGCCGTCTTGTGCAGATTGGTCCGCGCTTCTTCTTTGGCTTCCCATTCGTCAACCGGCGCGCGAACTTCATCGCGCCACATATCCAGCGTGTCCTTAACGCGCTTGCGGGTGGCATCAATGCGAGCTGGTATCAGCTTTTGCTCTTTCGCCAGCGCCGCGCCAACTTCCTCCAAAGCAGTCTTCGATTTTGCAACCTTGTGCGCCATCGATTTGATCGCGGCGCGGCCCGAAGCCGTTGAAGCGTCACCTTTGAAGGCATCAATCTTTTCGCGAACCATCTTCAAAAATGGTTCGATGGCTTCCCCTGTCGGGTCTGAAAAAACCGACATTGCATCTTGCGGTGCAGGAAGTGCGATCAACAGATCGCGGTCAACAATCTCGTTCATTGTGCGTTTGCCTTTTTAGCCTCAAGGAGCTTCTTCAACCCGGCAAAATCTTTTGCCAAAACGTCCGATATGCTTTGAGCTTGAGCGATTTTGAGAAACTGATCGACGTTAGATTTTGTGATCGTGATGAGATGCGTTAGCTCGTCGGCTTGAGCATCGCTGACCGGCTTTAACGCATCGGCTGATTGCCCAGCCGTCTTGCCGTCATCATCGTTTGTCGCTGCCAAACCGAGTGCGGCTTTCAGTGTGTATCGCTGCAAATAAGTGACCGTTGAGCCAATGCCTTGAATGGCGTTTTTGTTGCCGCTATCATCGCGGCCCGCCATCAAGGATGTTTCTTCAAAACAGCCGTCGGCGTGCGTCACGACGCATGTCACACGGACCGGCTCATTAGGATTTGACGATACGCGGAACCTATACGACAGCCCGTACTTAGACAGGATCGGATCAACCGTTTTGGCAATCTCAGCCAAGTCTTCATGACGATAATTTGTGCGGCCTTTTGCCGATGTAAAATCGACGGCTCGGTTCTTTGCAATTACGGGAATTTCTGACTTCGCCGCAGCCATCGCCGCATCGAACGCCTTGCGCGCTTGACTGGCCTGAACTCGCTCGTAAAACGCGAACGCCTGCTCAACGCGTTCAATAGAAACGCTGGCGTCTTTGCTCATGCGTTCGATCATGGACATGATCGATGCTGCTTCACTTGGGGTGCTCACAACGACCGATGCAGCCCCAGATGTGTCGTCACTTTTTGTTAAAGCTCGCGCCATCATGCCCGTCCCTGTTTTTTGATCTCATCCGCAATTCGGTGAAGCATTCGAAGTGCTGCATCCAAGCCGGCCGCTGATCTCGTTGTGACGGCCGCCGCAAAAGCCGCGTCCTCGCAATGTTGCAACAGCGCATTTACGCGATCTGCATCTGTCGGTTGGCGTGGTTCCGGCTCGATCCGAAACGGCCGACGCGTCTTCATGTCGATGACGGCCGTCATTTGATCAGCCCCATCCGCATCAATCTGACGATCGCCACCTGCATCATGGCGTAGTGCTGGCCTGCCATTGCGTCCTGTTCGTGCCATTCGTAATCACGGGCACGCGTTCGGATATGCCGCTCGTCACGGTCCATCGCATTGTCCGCGTGCATGTCGCAGCGATCGATTTTTTGCTCGATCATCCGGTCGAGATTGTTGACCCATGCCGTCGCTGTTTTGGCGTGCGAGGTCATTTGAGCCGCCCCCAAAAGGCAATGACGGCAAGGTTGATCGCGAGAAACACCAGAGCCATGCCGCCCGACAGGGCGAGGCCAAAAAGATCGCGCGTTTCCAGTCCGAGAAAATCGATCATCACTCGGCCGCCATCTGAATGGGAATGTGCAGCCCAGATGCCGCCGCAAGAGCCGCATCAATCGCGTCGACCTGAGACAGCGTGAACCGCCCGTCGCCGGCTGCGATGGAATGCACGATCTCCGGGCGGACAAGTTTCAGGGCCGCATAGAGACGGTCAGCGCTGAATGCCCGGACCGCTGCCACTTCCGCATTGTGATTGGAGTTGGCAGCACCTTCGATAATCTGCGACAGACCGGCGATGGCGCGGTCAACGTCGTGCTCGTAAGGAGGCATCACAGACCCTCCCTTTCGAGGCGTTGCAAAAGGGCCCGCTCATTTCTAAGAACGCCAATCGTCGCGTCGTGGCGAGCGACGCAATACGTCCAGTGATTGGTCTTCATCAGATGAGCCTCAACCTTCAATCTCCGATCCAGCCGATCAACAATCACCGCCACGGCAAACGAGGTGCGGGGTTCGATCTCCCATTTGTAAAACAGCCCGAAATTTCTCAGGTCGTTGTCCCGCCGCGACCAGAACCGGCGATCAAGCTCGGGTTGACCACTTCCGCGATGTGCGTTTGCGTCCAAAGCATGTGCCCCCGTCGCCATAATTCGGTCTCCAGAAAAGTGAAAACTTGACCGTCGCGTGCGGCTCGAAACCCGCGCGCCAATTCGATCGTCTCCGTCGATGTCAGTTCGTTGCTTGGTTTCATGGCTCATGGCCTAATCCAGTCGAACGCGCGCACTGAATTGATTATGGGCGAGGTGTGACTTTGCCCTCTGTGATCGCCACCTCGCCCATTCCCCGCTACCGGCCCGAAGCGTGCGGGCTGAGTGTGGAGTGATTTGGAAGATAGTTCCAGAACACGATGACGTCAACATCAAATTGGAATTTTCTTCCAGTTCTTTGATCTTGACCTGTGGAATGATGTTCCATAGAGTGCGTCGCTATGATCTCGACTGTGGCTGACATCATTAAAACTGCTGGCGGACCTGAGGAAATCTCAAGGGAAAGCCGATCGACGACCTATCCAGTGTCGCCGGATGCGGTGCATAAATGGCGCGTCAATGGCATTCCAGAGGTCCACTGGCCGATTTTTTTCCGTCGGGCGAGTGTTGATGCGGAAACATTGTTCCGCGCCAACGAGCGTCTGCGCAGCCTCAAGCGGTGCCGATCGTCCAGCGATTGCGCCGCCTAGTTTTGGCAGGCCATTATCCGGCGGGCCGTGTTCGTGTGGGGTTCGTCAAAGAGCCGATGCCTCGGGGGAGGTTATGGTTGCGGCCTGCCATAGTGCAGCTAATCGGTTCGATCCGCACGGCGTTTAGTGGCGTGGCGTTGTTTCCGAGTGTCACGGCCTGGGGGCCGACAAGTGCCGGGTACTAGGATGCGCAGTGGCCCGTCGCGGGGCTAGATGCGGTCGATACGGCCAACGCGATGCGCCGGGGTAATTGCCGGTCAGACTGCCCCCAGACCGCGCCACTCGGCGCTTCTGGCGTTTCCTCGCCATCCTTGGATTGCGGCTTTGTCATCGGTGCCGCGTCTCTTTTTTCTGTTGGGAACCGATGGCTTTGCACTGGGCATCATTGGCATTTGTGATCGCGCCCCGGTTCGTTGCCGGGCGAAAATCCGCGTCGTCTCATGGGTTTAACGAGGCGGATTGGTGTTTGCCAGAGTTGCCCGCATTGACGACAACGGTGGCAGACAGTTGTGACAACACTGAGGCCATCGAGGACATCCTCGACAAGGAGGTCGAGCGGCTGCGGGTTTGGGAGGCCAGCTTTCTCGCCTCTCTGGAATTTGAGACCGGCCGGACATTGAGGCAATGGCTTGACGACATTGAACAATTTCCAGACCGCAACCAGGCCATCGATCACCTCGTCACCGTTGGCGAGTTCAGTTTCCGGCAAGCGGCATGGCTGACAAACGTCCGGCACAACGGTGGATTGCCGATCTATTCTCGATTGCCGGAAATCAAGACCGAGCCACCCTTGCCGCCCGTGATGGCAATCGTTCCGGCCACCCTTGCCGTGCGTGAGTTTCTGGCAATCGTTATCGACGAGGCACCGACTGAGATGGCTTTCCGGCAATTGAGCGAGCGCTACCACGACCTCGGCAAGGATCGTGGATGGCCACCGTTGAAGGACCGAGGCCTATCGAAGCATTTGGCGAGCCATGGGTGTCAAACACGGTTGAGCAAGCGTCTCAAGGATGGCAGCCGGCCGACGATTGTGATTTTCCCCTACCGTAGAAAGAGGCGCGCGGCATGATTTTCCGATCCGAATCAGAGAAGCTTTGCGGTTACGCTGCTTTGGATATTGCGCGCGACGGCGATCGGCCAACAGTGCGCGCGGTCGCGATCCGTGCCAAGATGTCGGTGGGTAAGTCGCATCGATTGCTGACAGGACTTGAGCGGCGCGGGTTGATCCTCCGCTCGGGGCCGCGGCCGATGTTTCATGCGGCAATGTTCAAGGTTTACGGGCCATTTTCAGGGGAAGCTGAGGCCATGACGCGACGTCAATAAAGGAAAAGCCCCGACCGCCACAGTCAGGGCTTTTCAAATATGAGGGTTCGATCCTGCCAGGGATGGAACCGATTGTCGAAGGACCGCGCATCGGTCGATCGTAGGAGAGACACATATGCCTATACCCCAATCGATTTGCGTCCGCAAGGGCAAATTTAGCGTTGGCCACCCGCCGTCGCCACAAGATGTGGATGGTGCTCAGCCGCCAGTTGATATTGTTTCACGGCTTAAAACAACCGTTTCAACCAATGTTTCAGGGCCTTCTGACATCCTAGAATTTGATGCCATGCGCCGTGGCGTTGCGCGTCGGCGTTGGCGTTTCTCCCCGCGCATTCCAGGGCTCAGCTTAGTGAAAAATATCATCCTCGCGGCGTACGCGCGGCAATGGATTTCGTCTCGTATGGCGCAGCGAATGATCGACCGTACCCGTTCGTGGGAGGCGTGATCGTGGCTGATTATGCAGAAAATCCGCGCGCCGTCGTTGGCGGTAATGCGCCGTCACTAAGCGATGCGATCGAGGCGTTCGATCTTGTTGGGTTCTTGCTCGTTGGCCGCGAAACAATGAAGCGCGCCACATTTGATGACAAGCTCGATCGCCCGTGCCTCAAGGTTCTGTTCATTCTGATAACGACCATGAACCGGGAAACCCGCACGAGCTGGGCCGGTCGCGACTACATCGCCGCTGAGACGGGCCTGACGGTCAAAACAGTGTCGAACTACATCTACCAACTAAAGTGCCTCGGATACATCGTCAGCGAGCGCCGCTCGACACCTCAGGCGAATGACCGGGTGCTGATGCACTACACGGTCGCGAAGCTGAAGCCTCACGAGATCGAGGATGAAATTGGCCGCTTCATTTCGAGCATCCGTGGCACGCGCAACTCTGTTGTTGAGTTCCTCCCCCAACCGGAACCCGTCAAAGAGAGTTCCTCCCCTGACAGGAACTCTCGGCAACAAGTTCCTCCCCTGACAGGAACTCAAGTTCCCGCCCTGACAGGAACTCAACCGACAGTTCCTCCCCCAGCAGGAACGAAATCTGAAACAATTATCACGAGTTCCTCCCCTGACGGGCGCAGTAAGAATAACTCTTCTTTCTTACCTACTACTACCACCTCAACAAGTGGAGAGAGGGGTGTGGGGAGAGATCACCCAAAGCCCAAGACGGATCGCGGCACGCGGCTTGATCCCACGCAAGAACTTTGCGCTGAATGCGGCAAGTGGGCCATAGCGAATTTCGAAATCACCCGCCAGCAAGCATTCGCCGAATGGGAACAATTTTCGGATTATTGGACCAGTCAACCAACGGCAAAAGGCCGGAAACTGAATTGGTTCAAGACTTGGCGGAATTGGATTCGCAATAGCCGAAACAAATATCGGCCAAAGCCGAACCGATCTGCGCCGGACTTGCTCACATTCGAGCCTGAAGAAAAGTCCGAATACGACATCGAACTCGAAGCTCTCCAGCGCAAAACGCGCGAACAATCCGACCGCATCAAGCGCGAGCGGCTAGGTGGTGGCGATGGATAAACTCACCGACGCCATCGGCGAAGCGCGCATCTCGCTGCGATCGACCGACTACGGCCACCACGACTGCGCCTGCCCCGAATGCGGGCCGCATCGCAGGTCGAAATTAAATCAGGTTCGCAAGGTTCTCAGGGTTTGGATCGATGAAAAATCAATCAGCATGTTTTGCGCCAGATGCGGGTGGCGGTTCCACCGGTGGATTGCAGACCGACATCGCGATGCTCAGCCAGACTTCAGCCGAGTGGCTGGAAAACGAGCGCAAAATACCAGCGGAGGTCGCGGCACAGTGCGGCGTGGTGACGATCGGCAACCGGCTGGCGTTCGAGTATCGGGCGAACGGGCGGTTGCAGTACCGCAAGATGCGCATCGTGACGGCCGAAGGGAAGTCGTTTGCGCGAGATCGGAAAGGGGCCGAGACGTGCGCGTATCTGGAAAACCTGATCCAAGACGATCCCGATTTGTCGTCGCCCCTCGTGATCTGCGAAGGTGAAATCGACGCCTTGTCGATGGTCGCCGCGGGCGTGCCAAATGTGATCAGCGTGCCGGATGGGGCGCAGCTCGATGAAATCGGCCAAGGCCAGATCGTGCCGGCTGAGGACAAGTCTTTCGGTTGGTTGTGGACTACCACCGGAATGAAGCCCCACTTCGCCCAATTCCAGCGCGTCGTCATCGCAACGGATAACGACCGCAAGGGCAATATTCTGCGTGAAGAACTCGCGGTCCGCTTCGAGCGGTGGCGCTGCGATTTCGTGACCTACCCCGATGAATGCAAAGACGCCAACGACGTGATCGTCAAGTTCGGCGCCGCGCGGTTGCTGGCGTGCGTTGAAAACGCAAAGCCGATGGTGCCGAACCGGCTCGTGTCGTTTGGTGATATTCCGCAGACCGGAACGGGCGAAGTCTACGGATCAGGGTTCAAAGGTCTGGACGAAGGCATGGGATTTTCGTTCGTCATCCCCGAACTTGTCATCGTCACGGGCGAGCCGGGATCGGGCAAAAGCGAGCTTGCCGCAATCATCGGCGCCAACCTTGCGAACTACAATCAGTTGCCAGGCGCGATCCTGCAATTTGAGGATCGAACCGTCCGTGTTCGCGAAACGCTCGTGCGCTATGCGATGTCGAATGTTCCATCGTGTGATGAAAACCGCCAAGCGGCAAAGGACTGGGTCGACCGGTGGTTTCGCACGATCGAACCGGATCAGAACCTCGACCTTGATCAGGATTACACGCTCGATTGGCTCAGTGAAACGATCCGAGAGGCCCGCGTGCGCCACGGATGCCGGTGGGTTGTGATCGACCCATGGAACGAACTCGAACACGTCTTCGACAAAAACAAAAACGAAGCGGCCTACACGAACGACGCGCTGCGCAAGTTGAAGCGGCTCGCTCGCGCGCACCAGATCATCCTGTTCATCGTCGCGCATCCGTCGAAGGAAGGCGGGCAAAAGCGCGAGATCGTGGACATGGACCTGTACGGGATTTCAGGCGGCGCGGCATGGAACAACAAGGCCGATCACGGGATCATCGTGCACCGTCCCGACAAGTCGAAAAACGATCTCTACGTGAAGGTTTCAAAGTCAAAAGATCACTTGGTCATGGGCCGGCCGGGGATCTGTCGGATGCAGTACATGCCCGCGTCAGGACAATACCGCTATATCGGCATGGGGGTCTGAGATGGTCGATCCAAGAATGAACCGTAAAATCGTCGTCGCCATCACTGCAAAAGTCTACGGCATCCCGGTTGAAACCGTCACGTCTCGGGACAAGCATCGCAAGACGGTCGAGTGCCGCTATGCCGCGTGCCTGATGATGCGCGAGTTCACTCGCAAGTCGTCGTTGAAGCAGATCGCATCTGCCATCGGATTGACCGATCACAGCACGATCATTCACGGGCTGGCGAAGGGAGCGACGTGGCTGAAAACGGTCCCGGCGTTTGCCGAAAGGGTCGAATTGATCCGCAAGGCTATCATCGAATGGCGTCCAGATGCTCCAAAATTGATCGCACAGCGGGTTTTGCCGCCCAAGCCCGTCACCGTGGCCGAAAACATCAAACCGCCGCCTGTGGACGCTTTCCGGCCGAACTACAGCGAAAAGCATTTCGCATCACAACAGCGATACACGACGCAGTTCACCGATGAGTGGTGGCGCAATAACGATCGCCGGTTCCGTGTCGGCCTTGCCCGCGCACATCCCGAGCGGTTTGCAATTCGAGAGGCCGCGGAATGAGATCGTTTGCGAACCGATATTCTCAAGCGCGCATGGCCAGACCCATTGATCCCGCCGTTTCAGCGGTGGATGCGCTGCGCCGGGTGCTGTCTGCGATCCTGACGATGGATGCCGAGCCGGCCGTGTTTCGTCGCGTGGTCAAATCCAACTGGCCGTCGGATTTTGAGCATCACGCCGAGGCGATCAAGCTGGCTGTTTTCCGCGGTGATCTTGAGGATAAGAAGTTCCGCCGGCTCAGAGCGCGTGACTTCGACGACGTGCATCTTGACTGGCCGTCATCCGATGATGCGCCGCCGCCCAAGTTCCGGCCAACACGAAAGCAGATTGACGACGCCATGATCGCAGGTGAGTGGTTCGCCAGACTGTCGATCGTGACCGACGAACGCTACGACCCGAAGTCAAAGCGCCTCGTGAAAAACTGCGATCAGTTCGCACTGCGTATAGAAGCCTACAGGCGCGGCGAAGCGGCAACGCCGTTGGTGGATGATCAAAAAATTCTGACGTGGGTGGCTAAAGGGTGGTCGGTTCGAGTGATCGGCCAGCGGTTCACGATGTCTGAGGATGAGATGGGGACCAGGATCGATGAAATCGCGCACAGCCTCAGTTCTATCGCAAATGGTTACGCCCGACTTCAAGAGCCGAGCGCGAGAAAAAGAACGCGAGAACCTGACGAAACTGGCCGCGCTCGCGGCTGAGCAAAAGGCCGACATCGTCGTGCTATGGGCTCTTGGCGATCTCGACGGGCCGCTTGCTGACGAAGTCAAGATCGGGCTTTGCAAGCGCCGCGCGTTTCAAAGTCAAGTCTACGCGATGCGGGCGGCGCGTTCGCGGGCGTTGGCGCATCGCATCGAGGTCTACGTGCGAGGCGAAGGCGCGGGCCTGCGCTTAAAGACGGCTATCGTCGAGCACCTTCGCGAGCTTGGGCACGAGATCGACGAGCCATGGTTTAGAGCGCGCCCGGACGTGTTGCAAACGACGCTCGTCGAAATGGCGTTAAGTGAAGGCGTGCGCCTCTTGTCAGATGACGAGGCGAAGGCGATCGAGCAAAACGAGATCAACAAACTCATGGATCGGACCTTGGGATGACGCAGACGGATTTGATCGCAGCGATCGAACGAACGCAGGCCAGCGGTGGCAGTGTCGTGGTTCTGAGTTTGGCTGAAGCCGTAACTTTGCGGGATCAACTTATCTCCGCCACCGATGGCTTAACTTCCAACCCACCGGTGGCGGGCGAGATAAGTTCCAATGGCGAAAGATACGATCCCGACGACAACGGTGCAAAAAGTTACGCGCTGGCGATCAGAGTTATTCGGCTCAATATGATTGCAGAGGGCAAGATCGCGCCGCGTCAAGACGATCCGGATGAGATGGCACTAGCTCCGATCGCTCGACGACGTAATGATCGCTCTGTCGAGCATCATGTGTCGGCATGAAAACAAAGGGATGGATCGTCCTCTGGGCTATGATCGCTTACGGGCTGTCGTTCGCTCTCATGGTGTTGATTGTTTATGTGGGCGTTAAGCTGGTAGGAGCCTGAAATGCCGACGTGGATTTCTAAGGCGAACTGGGGCAGCATGACCGTCAAAGATGGGACGATGAAGCCGGTCAAACGAAAACCGAAAGATGCAAGCGAGGCGATCCGATGGAAGAAATCAAAAAAGCAGACCTGCGTGACGCGAGCGAAGGCGAGAGGGTTCAATCGGCCTTGAGTAACTGGGTCGATATAAGCGCCGTTTCGTCGTACTTGGGCGACACCATGACGGGCAGATTGGTCGACGTGCGCGGCAATAGTTACGATGTTCGGTCCGGTGTTTTCGTCACGACTGTTCGTTCGTCGATTTGGCGACGGGCCGCACGCTGGATAAAACAAAAAGCCCGCCGCATCCGAAGATACGACGGGCTGTAAATAGTTACGGCGTTTGGTGTCTTCTCGGCAAAAAATACGCAAGCCGATAACTCTCAGAAAAAAGTTATCGGCCGCGCTAACTCGTTACCCGACTCGCTTGCGACGGCCATCTTGGTTACGTGACACCGCAAGTTCGGCCAGCCACTCCGAAAGAGTTGAGCGGCTGATATGTCCGAACCGTTCGGCAAGTGCCGCCCGAAGTTCTTCCTGGCTTGCGAACCGTTCGCCGGCATCGATGCGGGCTTGAATGTCGGCCAGCACGTCCGACTTGCGTCCGTTCGTTCGCTTGCCCGGCTTTGGTCCCGAACCGTTCGGATCGTTGTCCGGAAGCGGGAAGGGGATCACCTCGGCGGACCGTTCGGTAAAGAACCGTTTGCGAAGGGTCGTCAGTTCGGCCTCGGAAGCTACGGCCATCGTTTCGGCTGATCGTTCGGCCGGCTTGGCGACCGTTCGGTGTGGGAAGGCATAGGCAAACGAGATCACCGACCCGAACTCGAACAGTAGTGTCAGGGCGAATGGTTCGATCAGCGTCCAAAAGGCGATGGCTGTTGATCGTCCGATCCCAGCAACAGCCAATAGGTCGGCAATCTTCTCGGCCTTGGCGTTGACGGGGCGTTGCGGCCCGAGCGCGGCGATGTCGGCTTCGAGTTGACGAACAGCGTTGCTGATGTCGCTGGCGTTGTCCTTCCATGCCCGGCAGCGATCTTTGCACCGTTGTCCGGTCATCTCCTTGTCGGCCATGCGTTGGGCGTTGGCGAGCCGCGCCTTGGCCGAGGCGAGGTCGCTGGCCTTGGCAGCAATCCGGTCATTCAAGTCGGATGCTGACATCATCGTGGCACCGGTTGCCTCCGCTTGCCGGCCGACAGACTGACCGACAATCAATGACGTGCCAACGATGGCAAGAAAGACGAAGCCGAACGCTGCGAGCCTGTGGCCCGAGCGCCAAGCCTCGGCGCGAAGGTGAAGAAACGCGATCGTCACGAACACAACGGAGACTGTGATCGCGTGATACTGCGTCCACTCGGCAATTCGAAACACGGATGGGCCGAGCAAAATTGTCAGTGCAGTAAGGACCGAGGCCACGCCAGCAACTATTGCCAGCGGCCTGATCTGTGGGGTATCAGTGGTCATGGGTCTAAGCCTTTCCTAAGAAGGTTGAGATCAAGAGCCTCGTTCCGGTTCCAGCCGGCGCGGGGCTCGTCAGTTTCAGATGGGTCTCATCAGGTGGCGGGTACGCCACGACGGCCGGCGAATTCCCATAGCTTCGCACTTGGCCGTTTCGACCTTTGATCGGGCTGGTAGTCGTCCCTTGATCTGCTTCCCGGTTGGTTCTTTCTGCCGTTTTTCCGGGTCGTTCCGTCTCGGGGCTACCGTGCCGTCTACTCCCTATAATATAGGGTCAACTTGATATAATGTCAATATACCTTCGAGCCGGTATTGACATTATTTTAATTTTGCACCATTTTTCGGCCTATGAGCAACGATCTTGACCGCCTCCGCCGTCTCATTGGACCGCAGGCGCACATCGCGAAGGCGCTGGATTTGAGCGTCGAGCAGGTATCGCGTATCGCCAGCGGCAAAAGCCCGGTCCCGGCGTACGTGACTGCCATCGCGGAGTTATTGGAGGCCCTGCCACCAAAAGACTGGCCGGAAAGATGGCGGCGCGAGCGATAACATTCCGAAAATTACAAAATATCGCCTTAAAATTGACAAGAGTTGCCCGTTTGCACTATCCAACCCCTCATAATAGGGATATGGTTCAATCACACTGGACGAATAGCCGAACCCGCCAAGCTCACCGCTTCGGCGGGTTTTTTGCATTTTGGGGGCTGGCATGTCGGATGCTGCGGTCAAGGCAAAGGCCGGTCACGCGGTCAGCCCGGCATTGATGCGCGCGTTGCGGTTCCCGGAAATACCGACGCCGGCCACAATGGACATCGGCCACGACATTCGGATGGCTCGCCCATGCCAGTGCCCGCAATGTGGGTGGCAGGCCAAGGTTCTCGCCTTTGCTAGGTCGGAAGATGACCGGCAAGGGTATCGGGTTATCGCTTGCGAGTGCCCTGACTGCGCCACGATCTGGAAGCGGATAGAGGTTTGATCGTCACCGATGGCCGACGTCAAGCTCACACCAAAGCAGTCGGCATTTGTTCGGGCGTATCTTGAGACGGCTAATGCATCCGAGGCATACAGGCGGGCATACAACCCGAAAAAGATGAGTAGCAACGCTATCAAGGTTGAGGCGTGTCGGTTGCTTAGTCACCCTATCGTCGCCCTAACCGTGAATGCAGCCCAAGAAAAGATCGCGGCAAAGCATGGGGTTACGGTCGAGCGCATCATTTCAGAACTGGCCAAGATCGGGTTTTCGGACATCCGAAAGGTCGTGAAGTGGGGCTCACGCCGCGCCACGCCGGATCCGGATAGCCAGCCATCAATCAATGCTGATGGCTCAGTTGAAATCGAAGTGACCAACTCAGTCGAACTCATCCCATCCGAGGACGTGGACGACGACACGGCCGGCGCGATTGCTGAGATCAGTGAAGGTCAACACGGCATCAAAATCAAGCTGCACGATAAAAAGGGTGCGCTTGTAGACCTGGGCAAACACCTGGGCATGTTCAAGGAAAAGGATGACACCCCTCCGAGCGTCACCATCAATTTCGTCGCCGGGGACGACAAGCTATAGTCTTAACCCGGCCCAAGAGAAGGCCAACGCCGTTCTGCAGGGGCCGCAGCGGCACACTCTCATTGTTGGTGGATCGCGGTCAGGTAAGACATGGTTGATCACTCGGGCCATCGTGGTCCGCGCCACGCGAGCGAAGGAAAGCCGTCACGCCATTCTCAGGCGAAATTATAACGCCTGCAGCGTCTCGATCGGGTCTGACACGCTTCCCAAGGTGCTGCGGATGGTGGCGCCAGATGACAAGTGGCAGCACCATAAGCAGGGCGGATATTTCGAGAACCGACGCAACGGCTCGCAAATCTGGCTCGGTGGCCTGGACGACAAAGAACGGGTCGAAAAGATCCTCGGCAACGAGTACGTCTCGATCTACTTCAACGAAACGTCGCAGATCCCCTATTCCTCTATTTTGGTCGCGCGGACCCGCCTTGCTCAAGTGGCTGGCGGACTGACGCAGCGGGCCTACTACGACCTCAACCCGACTGGCACCGGCCATTGGACCTATCGCCAGTTCATCGAAAAGGTTGACCCGGAAACGCGCAAGCCTCTCTCGGACCCGTCGCAATATCAGCACTGCTACATCAACCCCTACGACAACCGAGACAACCTCGCACCGGAGTACCTGGCCGAGCTTGAGGCCATGCCGGAAAAGCAGCGGCGGCGATTTCTCGAAGGCCGGTACGTCGCCGAGATCGACGGCGCGTTGTGGACGCTCGAAATGTTCGAGGCGAACCGCAAAGGGCCAGATGATCCGTTGCCGCATATGCAGCGGGTGGTGGTCGCGGTTGACCCTTCTGGCTCATCTGGTCCTGACGACTACCGATCGGATGAAATCGGCATCGTTGTCGCTGGGATCGGCACGGATGGTCGGGGATACGTTCTCGCCGACTATTCGGGTCGGTATTCACCGGAAGGCTGGGGTAAGAAAGCGGTTCAAGCGGCGCGCGATTGGAACGCCGATGCCTGGATCGGGGAAGACAACTTCGGCGGCGACATGGTGCGCTCAGTTATCGAGACGCAGGCCAAATCGGGCGCGTTCGCCAGCTATAAATCAGTGAAGGCAACGCGCGGCAAGGTTGTGAGAGCCGAGCCGGTCGCTGGCCTCTATGAACGCAATCGGATTTCTCACGTCGGATCGTTCCCGGCGATGGAAGACCAGATGACCAACTTTTCAACGGCCGGATACCAGGGCTCACGATCACCGGATCGGGCCGACGCGCTGGTTTGGGCGCTCTCGGAACTGATGATCAAACCGACGCTCGATTACACGGGATGGGTCTAGGCCAATGAAGTTCCTCGACTCGCTCACAAACCTTGCCGCCCAAATGGGCACCGGCAAGTCAAAGATGGCGAGCGATCAATTCGTCACGCGCGAATTGAACGAGAACGAACTCACCTCGCTCTATCGGTCTGACTGGCTTGGTCGCAAGATCGTTGATGCGCCCGTGTTTGATATGTTTCGCGAGTGGCGCTCATGGCAGGCCGAACCGAAGCTCATTGAGGCGATCGAGGAAGCCGAGGATCACTGGCGCGTTCGTGAAAAGCTCGGCCTCGCTCTCCGCATGGCCCGGCTCTACGGCGGCTCGGCAATCATCATCGGTGCCGACACCGCTAGACCATCGATGCCGTTGACGCCGCGCTCGATTGGCAAGGGTAGTCTCAAATATCTCACCGTTGTCAGCCGTAACGATTTGCAGGCTCACGAACTCGACCGCGACCCGTCATCGATGACGTTTGGCGAGCCAATTCGCTACACGCTCAATTCGAATACTGGCGGCGCGGTGGAAATCCACCCTTCGCGCGTGATCCGTTTCATCGGGGCCGAACGGCTTGATCGCCTTCACGTCACGGACGGATGGGGCGATAGCATTCTCGCTGCGATCTACGACACGATCCATAACGCCGCATTGTCCCAGACCGGCATTGCCGAGCTGGTGCATGAAGCCAAGGTCGATGTGATATCGATCCCCAATCTCGGCGGTCATCTCGGAACACCTCTCGGCACGTCACAGCTTTCGAGCCGCTTCACCGTCGCGAACTCACTCAAGAGCATCAACAACATGCTGTTGCTCGATGCTGATGAGAAGTGGGACCGCAAGCAGACCTCGTTTTCTGGCCTGCCCGACATTCTTGATCGCTATTTGCAGATCGTATCCGGCGCTTCCGACATTCCGGCCACCCGTTTAATCGGGCAGGCTCCGAAGGGTATGTCATCGACGGGCGAAAGCGATCTGCGCAACTATTACGACATGCTGGCTGGTGTCCGCGAGCAATCGATCGGCCATCAGCTTGCCCGGCTTGATCAAATCCTGTGGCTCGACGCCATCGGCTCCATTCCGAAAGACGCCTATCCCGAATGGAGCCCCCTCTGGCAGTTGACGCCAAAGGAAAAGGCCGACATCTCGAAGACCAAGGCCGACACCACGAAAATCTATATCGACGCTGGCGTCATCGACGAAAACGCTCTGCGCAAGGGCGTCGAGAACCAGTTGATTGAAGACGGCATCTATCCGGGCTTGGAGGCGGCGATTGAGGAATTCCTACAATCTGCCAGCGATGATCCGGGCGAAGACATCGACCCGGAAGCAGAAAACGATAATTCTCAGGCCGATCGAGCCATCGGTTACGCTCGAAAACGGCTTGCGCATCGCGCTTGATCAGCTTGTCTCTGGAATAATCCGATGGGCGCGCGAGAATGTCGTCCCGGTCACGATTGTCGAACGCGGTCGCTACCAGCAAGACGACGTGGGTCAGAATGCGCGATCTGTCATCGAGGCCATGCGCCTTGAAGCGGAACGCCTCGAAAGGTCAGCGGACCAAAAGGCTCGCTCGGAGATCAATCAAGAGGCGAGACGCCATACGAACAAATGGACGGCGGGGGTTTCGGCGCAAGCTCAAATCGACGTGCGTTACCTGCTTCGCGATGATGACTTGGTTGATCTCCTTAGTGTTCGATCCGAAGAATTTAACCGGCTGATCCGCAACTTATCTCAAGACGTGAGAGATAGGATCGAGCGGCAGACGTTATCTTCGATCTTCGAAGGAAAAGGCAACGCGGAGATCGCTAAGTCTCTCCAAGAGATCGGCGGCATCGGTCGCAACCGGGCGAGACTGATTGCGAGAGATCAGGCGTCGAAGTTGAACGCGGCACAGAACCAATTCCGGCAAGAGCAGGCCGGTGTGACGCATTATGTTTGGCGCACGATCCTAGACGGTCGCGAGCGCCCGGAACACAATGCACGCAATAAGAAGACATTCGCATGGGCAAAGCCGCCAAGTGACGGTCATCCTGGGCAGGCAATAAATTGCCGGTGCCGTGGGTTGGCCGTACTGACAGACGATCCCGACGAACTCGGAAACTTACCCGGCGCGGACGAACCGCTTGGTGATTTCTTCGAGGCAAACCTACCGAACATTCGAGCCATCGCGCCAACACCATCGCAGGGCGTGTTCGGACTGGCTCAAAACGTCATCGCCGAACGGTTGCTGATTACGCGCGAAGTCTCGTCGAACGTCGCGGCGGCGCGATCTACGCGGTCATTCACCGAGGCCAACGCCGAACGATTGGTGGTCGAACTGTACGGCTTCCTGCCAAACGCCAAAGACATTGACGGACTGATGGGTGGCACGGTCACGAAGCTGATCGCATCACGCCGCACGAAGCTGATCGCGGCTGCGGCGGCGCGAATTGAACTGATTGAAACGCTACTTCGAAACGCCGCTCTCGAAGCGGACTGAGGCCCCATGAAAATTCTGAGCGTTGTAGACCGCACGGCCGATAAGGCCGAGGCGATCGCAAAGGCACGTCGCGTGGTCGTGCTTCGCGCATCGTGGGAGACGCAGGAAAAGATGCGGGAGTGGGCTCAGGAGCAAGGATTCGATCTGGCGTGGTCGTACTCAGGATGGCCGCAGCACTCGCACAGCTTTGACTTCCACGTGACGATCGTAGCATCAGAAAACGAAGTTCGAATTCCTGACGAAGTTCGGATGATCGACCCGATAACGGTCGAGGCGGATGGCTATGAGGTGTTGGGCCAAGATCGTCGCGTTCCGTGCCTCAAACTTTCGCAGCACAAAACGCTGACCGCAATTCGCGACTTTTTCATTGAAGCGTTTGGCGTCGTGCCGACCTTCGCAGACTACAAGCCGCACATCTCATTGTCCTACAAGTGGGACGGTGAACCGCCCGTTGAGAGCAGCAGCCCGTCACTGCCGCCATTTCCACTCGTGTTCGACCTTCTGATGGTTGGTACGATCGATGACCCAGTCAAAGCGAATGACGCGGCCGGCCGACCCATCAAGGTTCTTTCTCACTCCGATCGCGCTGCGATCTCAGGCACGCGGCGCACAAAGGACGGATACCTCGTAACAGAGGCCCGCGTTGCGCGCGGTGGCAACATTCAAGACTATTACGGCCACGAGATTGGTGAGGGCGAAGCCAATCAGCTTTTCAAGGTTTGGCGTCCTGACGACGAAATTTTCAAAGCTGAAAGCCTTTCGACGTTTGCGCACAAGCCGATCACTTTAGACCACCCCGCGATCGGCGTGACGCCGGACAACTTTCGCAAGGAAGCTGTCGGCCATGTCGGTTCAGAAGTCCTACGCGACGGCGAATTCGTCCGCGTGCCTCTTGTCGTCATGGACGGCAAGGCAATCGAAGCCATCGAAACGGGCACTCGCGAAATCTCCATGGGCTACGATTGTGAGTTGGTCATGCAGTCGGGGACGACGCCTGACGGGCGATCCTACGACGCTTTCCAACGCAACATTCGCATCAACCATTGCGCCGTCGTCAAGGCGGGGCGGGCCGGGCCTCAGTGCAGGATCGGCGACAGTTTCGTGCGTAACACCCAACAGCAGAAGGACACCCCTGCAATGAAAACCGTCACCATTGACGGCAAGGCTTTCGAGGTGACGGACGAAGCAGCCGCCGCCATTCAAAAGCTCCAGGCCGACACGAAATCGACCCTCTCGGAAGCTGGCCCCGTGCTCGATCAGGCTCGCGCTTTGATCGCAGACCTCAAAGGCAAGCAGGAAGAAGCCGATAAGGCTGTCGCCGACGCCAAGGCCGAAGCTGAGGAAGCCAAGAAAGCCGTTCCGAGCGCCGATGCGCTGGCGAAGATGGTCAGCGATCTCGCGGCTGTTGTGGACGCGGCAAAGGCCATCGCGCCGGATCTCGACACAAAGGGCCTGACAGCAGATGCGGTGAAAGCTGCGGCGGTCAAGGCTGTGCTCGGCGAAGACGCGCTGAAAGACAAGGACGCGGCCTACGTCTCGGCTGCTTTCGATCTCATCGGCCGCAACGCCAACGATGCCGATCCGGTTCGCAACGCGATCAAGTCGGGTGTCAACACGGGCGATGCGCGCGCGAAAGCATTCGATGAATTCAACAAACGCTACGAAGTGACGATGGGCCGATAAGGAGGGCTTGACCAATGGCAACTGTTACCCAGGCCAACTACAACGATCGTCCCGCCGCATTCGTGGTTGGTCAGATCGTCGATATGACGACGTGCGATCTTGTCTCGCGCTTTTGCGAACCAGCTTCGATCGCATTCGGCAAGCCGGTGATCATCGGCACCGACCCCAAGCAGGCCACCATCGGCGCAGCCGGTTCGTTCGTCGGGATCACCGTCGAAGACAAGACCCTGCTTCCTGACGATGCGGACACCTATGTGGCCGGCGGCGCGATGGCCGTTCTCATTCGCGGCACCGTTGCCGTGGTTGCAGGCGAATCTGTCGTGGCTGGCGATCCTGTCTATCGCACCGCTGCTGGCGTTCTGAACAAGACCGCATCCGGCAACACTCTCATCGCCAACGCCATTTGGGAAACCACCACAGCGAACGCCGCTGTTGGTGTGATCCGCATCCGCTAAAGCCCGAAAGGACACCACGCACATGATGACCAATGACGGCCAAGCGCTGGCCTTTTTCAACATGCAGCTCACGCATATTGAAAGCGCGATCTACAAAAAGCAGTACCCGGAAAAGGTGTGGGACAAGATCATCCCCGTCGANNACGTCGGCTGATCCTCTTGCGAAAACCGTCACCTACTACGTCGGCGATCGCACGGGGAAGGCCAAACTTGGCGCAAACTTGCTTGCTGACGATATTCCGATCGTCAACGTCAACCGCGCTAAGAATGAAGTGCCGATCATCGAGGCGACTGTCGGCTATCGGTACTCGATCATCGAAGTGATGCAAGCGCGCAAACTCGGCATCAATCTCGCTGCCGACGAAGCGACTGCCGCACGCGATGCCTATGAAGATGAAATGGAAGATCTGGCACTGTCGGGCTTTTCGCCTGCCAGCATGTCAGGCTTGCTCAACTTCCCTGGCATCACGGCTGTCACCGCACCGAACGGTGCAACCGCATCGCCGCTGTGGTCGAGCAAAACCGCAGACGAGATCCTGGCCGACGTGAACGCGCTGATCCTCGGCGTCTACACGACGTCGAACACGGTCGAAATGGCTGACCACTTGTTGCTCGACGCAGCAAGCTACGGCCTGATCTCGTCGAAGCGTTTGACCGATACGGCAATGACGATCATGCAGTTTATCATGACCGCCAACGTCTACACGGCCAAGACCGGCAAGCCGCTGATGATCATGGAGCTTCGCCAGTTGTCGACGGCAGGCGCAGGCGCGACGAAGCGCATGGTCGCCTACAAGAAAGACCCTGAAGTTCTGAAGATGCACTTGCCGATGCCGCTTCGCTTTGAAGCGCCACAGCAACGCAATTTCAGCTTCACGGTTCCTGGCATGTGGCGCACGGGCGGGCTTAACGTTCGCCGTCCTGGCGGCATGCGCTACATGGACTCGATCTAGGGGGTTCCATGAAAGTCACCAACAAGTCGCCCGGTGCGCTCGTGCTTCCTCTCGGGGAAGTCGTTCAAGCCGGCGAGACGATCGACGTCGATGCGAAAGCATGGGCTTCGCATACGTCTCACCCGGCTGTCGCCGGTTTGCTGGAAGCTGGCTCGTTAGTCGCGGACGGTGAAGCGCCTGCCGCGCCACGGGCTAAGAAAGTCACCGTAAAGGACGCTGAATAATGGCTTACACGGTCCCCGACGCTGCAACATTCAAGGCGCGGCACCCTCGCTTTGTTGCTGTGGCCGACGGGACCGTGACGGCTTATCTCGCCGAAGCATCGCGCACGGTTGGCACGCTGTGGACGGACGCAGACGGGCCGGACGGCATTATGCACCTAGCCGCGCACATCATGGTCATGGAAGGCGCTCTCTCGCCGACTGGCACGTCGCTCGGCATCGGTAATCAGATCAAGAAAGTCAAAGCAGGCGAAGTCGAAACAGAATTTTCCACCGATGCCAAACCAGCGGGCATCAGTGGCAAGCTCTGGGCCACGTATGGCGGCACGTTCTACGGACAGCGGTATCTTGATCTTGCTGCGCGCAACGGTGGCCAGTCTGAGGCGGTGGTCTACGTCGTATGAATGAAATTTTCGGGACGGACATCGCAGCGATCGTCAATTCGACGTTTGCGGGCAATCTCCACCCTCTGACGCTGCACAAAGCCTCATCGGTGACGGACAGCTACGGCGCGCCATCGACGACATATTCGGATCACGCCGGGGAAGGCGTGCGGCTCAAGTGGAAGTCGGAGACGGCCGTCGCGCGCGGCTATCCGCTCGATGCCGTCAAAATTCTCGTGCTGCAAAACGGCATTGTCGCCCCCGGCAAGGACGATGAGGTGACGATCCTGTCTGAGCGCTGGCGCGTTATCGACATCGTAAAAGACCCCGTTGACGCAACGTGGTCGCTGGCCGCGGTGAAAGCCTAATGGCAAACACATTCAGCGGGCGCCGGTCTTTGGCCGTCAAGCTGAACGCAATCGGAAAGCGCACGCGGACGGAGGTCAGCAAGGCCGTCCGTCGTGGTGCGCTCAGAATTGAAAACCGCGCCGTCGAGGGGATTATCGATCCTCCGAAGACCGGACGGATTTATTCGTCAAAGCACCGCAAGGGGTTCAAGCATCAAGCGTCGGCGCCAGGGGAGTTCCCGGCGGCAGACAGCGGCCGGCTGCACCAGTCGATTACGTCGGTCATGACCCTCGACGGTCCAGACGTGTACCGCTCAGAGACGGGTGCCAACACGCCATACGCGACATTCTTAGAGCTTGGCACTTCGCGCCTGGCGCCACGTCCGTTTATGCAGCCCGCGTTCGATGAAAACAAAGCCATCGTTGAGGATGACATTCGCAAGGCGATCATTCGCG
>FSSH01000509.1_pt1 | contig 27038 bp, 22 predicted proteins | sample 1166101 | NCBI WGS metagenome assembly FSSH01 (sample SAMEA32972668, study PRJEB13176) | freshwater metagenome | biome: Drinking water system; feature: Biomass in drinking water that filtered by 0.45 um membrane; material: drinking water | place: USA | collected 2012-12-20 | depth 0 m
CTTGCGGATGTCAGCGGGGAAGGTGATTGTGTCCAAAAGTGGCGTGACAGGCACAGACATGCGATAATGAATCCCTTGTTCAAGCGGCCCTCCTAATCGATTGGTGCGCAAAGGTGAACAGGCGGATTATCGCGCAGCTTGGTGACAGGCGCGCAGCGACAAGCTACCAATCCCGGCATGCCCGCCACCCCTGCCTGGCCACCCCAGTCCACCCCCCGCCTGTTTATTGATCAGCCTCTTGCGCCAGGCTCGGTTCGCATTGACGGTCCGCAAGCGCATTATCTGATCGCGGTAATGCGGATGAAGCTGGGTGATCCGGTGAAGCTGTTTGACGGCGTGACGGGTGAATGGCTGGCGGCCGCCGCGTCGATCGGCAAGCGCGACCTGATATTGGACGTCACCGATCAGCTGCGCCCGCGCGAACCAGTGCCCGACCTGTGGCTATGCGCTGCGCCGCTGAAAAAGGGGCGGATCGACTGGCTGATGGAAAAGGCGTGCGAACTCGGCGTCGACCGGGTGGTGCCGGTACTCACCCGGCGAACCGTGGTGGACCGGCTGAACCTTGAGCGGTTGCGCGCGCATATGATTGAGGCGGCTGAACAATGCGGACGCACCGCCGTGCCGTCGCTTGAGGAGCCAGTGAAGCTGCCTGCGCTGTTGAGAGAATGGCCGGGGGAGCGTGCCTTGTTCTTTGCCGATGAAACAGGCGGGCTGCCAGCGTTTGCGGCAATGCGCGAACGGCCCGGCCCGGCCGCGATCCTGATCGGCCCTGAAGGCGGTTTCGACGATGATGAACGCACAGCGATCCGCGCGCTGCCCGGTGCCGTCGGTATCAGCCTTGGCCCGCGCATCCTGCGCGCCGACACCGCAGCGGCAGCAGCGCTCAGCCTTTGGATGGCGGCCACAGGCGATTGGCAAGTGCCCCACTAGCGCTGCCCCCCCGCCAGCGCTAAAGGCGAAATCCATGAGCACAAACACCGTTTTAAAGAGCAACGCGGCGGTGATTGAGCACCGCGACCAGCTGATCGCGAGCTTCGCCAAGGGCGAAAAGCCGCCCGAGCGCTGGCGCATCGGCACCGAACATGAAAAATTCGTCTATGCGCTGAACGATCACCGCGCGCCTTCATATGATGAAGTTGGCGGCATTCGCGACCTGTTGATGGCGCTGACTGAATTCGGCTGGACCCCGGTGCTGGAGGGCGGAAAGGTGATCGCGCTGAACGGCAGCGATGGCAGCGTCAGCCTGGAGCCCGCCGGTCAGTTTGAGCTGTCGGGCGCACCGCTCGAAAACCTGCACCAGACCTGCGCCGAAACCGGGCGGCATCTGGAGCAGGTGCTGAAAATCGGTGAGCGATTCGGCATCGGCTTTCTGGGGATGGGCATGTGGCCCGACAAAACGCGCGCTGAGCTGCCCACCATGCCCAAGGGCCGTTATGTCATCATGCTGCGGCACATGCCGCGCGTTGGCAGCATGGGGCTGGACATGATGCTGCGCACTTGTACCATTCAGGTTAATCTCGACTATCAGTCTGAAGCCGATATGGTAAAAAAATTCCGCGTTGGCCTGGCGCTGCAGCCGCTCGCCACTGCGCTGTTTGCCAATTCGCCGTTTACCGAAGGCAAGCCCAACGGCATGCTGTCGTATCGCAGCCATATCTGGTCCGATACCGATCCAGCGCGCACCGGCATGCTGCCCTTTGTTTTCGAAGATGGCTTTGGCTATGAACGCTATGCCGATTACGCGCTCGATGTGCCGATGTATTTTGTCTATCGTGACGGGAAATATATCGATGCGGCCGGCCTCAGCTTTCGCGACTTTTTGAAGGGCGAGCTATCGGTATTGCCCGGCGAATTACCGACGACCGATGACTGGAATGATCATCTGTCCACCGCCTTTCCCGAAGTGCGCCTGAAAAGCTTCCTGGAAATGCGCGGTGCAGACGGTGGCCCGTGGAACCGCATCTGCGCGCTGCCTGCCTTCTGGGTGGGGCTGCTGTACGATCAGGGTGCGCTCGACGCGGCTTGGGATCTCGTCAAGGGCTGGTCGATGGAGCAGCGCGAGCTGCTGCGATCATCAGTGCCCAAGCTGGCGCTTGATGCCCCGCTGCCCGGCGGCGGTACGTTGCGCGACATTGCGGGGCAGGTGCTTGATATCTCGCACGCCGGGCTGACGGCACGCGCGCGGCTCGATGCCGGGGGCAGCAACGAAACCGGCTTCCTTGATCCGCTGCGGGAAATCGTCAGGACGGGCAAAGTGCCAGCACAAACCCTGCTCGACCGGTATCACGGCGCGTGGAACGGCGATGTCAGTAAGATTTACGAGGAAATGCGGTTCTGATCGCCCGCTGGCGTTCGCCCCGCCACCCAGGCAAAAAAGCGCGGGACCGGACCGTTGCGGTCCATCCACGCTGAATAGGCCTGGTAATCGGGGTCAGCCCCAAGGTGCTTTTCCTCGGTAAGGGCGCGCCAGTAATACACGCCGGAAACCAGCGCCATCAGGATCGTCGCGCGCGCCGCATCGGCAAGGCTGCCGGTGCTAAGCACTGGAATCGTCGCAATCCACCAGAACAGGTTTTTCGACAGATAGGCCGGGTGGCGGGACCAGGCATAGGGGCCGTGCGTCAGGATGCCGCGGTGGGTGAGGTTCGAAAAGCGCAAGCCGAATGCCATGGTCGACCACGCATAAATCGCCGTCAGCCCCACCAGCACCGCGCCCGTGATCGCCAGCAACACCGGGTGCCCTGCAAACCAATGTATCCAATCCGATGTGCCAGGATGGTAATCGAGCGGCCCGCCATTGCCCATCAGCGTAAACGGCGGATAGCAAATCAGCGCTGCCATCCACGCCTGCGCATAAGGATTGGCGCTGCGGATATGCGCGTCGAGCGGGCGCATGGTGAGGACATAGCCCACTGTCGCAAACCCCACATCAATCACAAACATGAACGTGATCAGCCAATTCGCCAGCGCCACCGGATTGTTCAGCACCACCCCCCAATCGGCACGGATGAACTCACCAAAGCCGGGCGGCACGATGGCCAGCATGAACGCGAGGAAAAACGCCTTCACGCCCCAGCTGCGCAAATGGGCATAGATTGCTTCGGGATCGACCTTGCCCGTGCCCATCAGCCAGGTGCCGAGCGCCCAGGCGCCATCGCGCGGATCCACCAGCTTTCGATCAAGCCAGATGACATACGGAATCGACGCCACGAACAATATCGGCGCCACTCCGCCAAACACCCACATCGCAAAGGGATAGCCACCCCATTGGTTCGTCCAGTAAAAGCGAAACGTGCCATAGATGAGCGCGATGCCCGCCCATGTCGCCCATAGCCCTGCAAGCTTGGTCAGGCTGATGTCGATCGTGTCACGCCACGGGGTTTGCTGCGCCCAATCAATGCCGGTGCTGGCGCGCCGATGCACCTTATCCACCACCACCGACCAGACCACCATCGGCACGCCGCAGGCGGCCACGTTGACCAAAGCGGCATGCGAGCCATCAAAGTGAAAATAGCGCGCAATCGCGACCCAGATCAGCAACCCCGCCAGCCCGGCAAGCCCCACACCTGTGCTGACAGCAGAAACAGGGCGCGGATCAGGCGCGGTCGCGGCGGCGCGGGCTAGGGCTGGATCGTGCAACATCGCGCAACCCAATACGCCCCGAATGGTAAGCAACCGGTGAAGCATATCGCCCGAATACAGTGCTTGCGGGGTGCCATTTGGGCCTGCCGGGTGCCATTTGGGGTTGCCGCGCGTTATGGGGCTGGAAAACGCAGGATCGGTTCTGGGTGAAGGACGAACGATGATGACAATGATCATGGCCATCGCGGCGATGCTGAGCGCGCCTGCGGCGACGACAATCCTGCCCGGCACCTGGGCCAATCCGTCAAAAAGCGTGCATGTCGCGTTCAAACCGTGCGGCAAGGCCATGTGCGGCACGATCATCTGGGCGAATGACAAGGCCAAGGCAGATGCCAAACGCGGCGGCACCAGCAAGCTGATTGGTGCGGTGCTGTTCGAAGATTTTGTGGCAGATGGCAAAGCGCGTTGGCGCGGCGCAGTGTTCATTGCCGATATTGGCCAGCGGGTTTCGGGCACGATCACGCAGCAAAACCCCCGGACGATCATTGGCGAAGGATGCCTGATCGCTGGACTTGGGTGCAAATCACAACGCTGGTCGCGGATCAAATAATCCCCGCTGCTGCACCCGGCGACGCGCATCGCAAACCGCTCTTCCCGGCAGGCATTTAGCTGCTAGACATTGCCCCATAATCAAGACGTGTGGGGAGTGTTCGGGTGAAAAAGGCAAACGCGGTTCGGATGATGTCGGCTGTCAGCATGTTGTTGGCATCAACAGCGGTCATGGCACAAACGGCGGCCCCCGCCCCTGCTCCTGCAGCTACTGGTGATGCAGCCAAGCCTGCCAAGCCGAAATGGGATGTGAACGCACCCCCCGGCATGACAACACGGCAGGTGCCAATCGACGTCACCGAGGGCAGCTGGATGAACGTTGACGTTTCGCCCGATGGCAAGATGATCGCGTTTGATCTGCTGGGTGACGTCTATACCATGCCCATCGCGGGCGGCACGCCGACGCGCATTGCAGATGGCCTCGCCTATGAACAACAGCCGCGCTTTTCCCCCGATGGCAAGCGGATTGCGTTCGTGTCTGACCGGGCCGGAGGCGATAATATCTGGCTGATGAATGTCGACGGATCGGATAAGCGCCAGCTGTCCAAGGAAGATTTCCGCCTGCTCAACCAGCCAAGCTGGAGCCCCGACGGGCGCTTCATTACCGCCAAGAAGCATTTCACCACCCAGCGTTCGCTCGGCACCGGCGAAGTCTGGCTGTACCATGTATCGGGCGGCGGCGGCGTGCCGCTTGTCAAGCGCGCCAGCGAGCAACTGCAAAAGGAACTTGGCGAGCCCATTTTCGCGCCCGATGGCAAGGGCATTTACTACACGCGCAACATTACCCCCGGCCCAATCTTTGAATATGCGCAGAATTCGAACACCGATCTGTTCCACATCGAACGCTATGATCTCGACAGCGGCGAGGTAATGACGGTGGCCAGCGGGGCGGGCGGATCAGTGCGCCCCACGCCGTCACCCGATGGCAAAATGATCGCGTTTGTTCGCCGCGAACGGACAAAATCAAAGCTGTATGTAAAGGACCTCACCTCTGGTGAGGAGCGCAAGATTTATGACGCGCTCGACCAGGACGTGCAGGAAACCTGGGCGGTCACCGGCGTGTACCCCAATATGGCATGGACGCCCGACAGCAAGGGGCTGGTGTTCTGGGCAGGCGGCAAAATCCGCCGCGTGGGCGCAGACGGGGCGGGCGCTGTGGAAATCCCCTTCCGCGTCAACGATACCCGCGTCGTCATTGACGCCACCCATCCCGTGGTCGACGTTGCCCCCGCCAGCTTTGCCACCAAAATGCCCCGCTGGGCGCAGGTATCGCCCGATGGCAAATCGGTGGTATTCGAAACGCTCGGCAAATTGTGGACCAAACCCATGGCTGGCGGCGCGGCCAAGCGGCTGACCAGTGACAAGGGCGACGGGTTTGAATTATGGCCAAGCTGGTCGCGCGACGGGCGGAGCATTGTGTTTGTTGGCTGGACTGATGCCAAGCTGGGCACGATCCGCACCATCGCTGCCACCGGCGGCGCGGCGCGCGATGTGACGTCGCAGCCCGGCCATTATGCCCGGCCACATTTCTCTCCCGACGGCAAAACAATCGTGTTCGAACGCGGCAGCGGCGGTGGACTAACCGATGATCGCTGGGGCGAAAACCCCGGCACCTACCGGGTTGCGGCCGGCGGCGGCGCGGTTTCGCTGGTCAGCAAAAATGGCGGCGCACCGCAGTTCGGCGCCGCCAATAATCGCATTTTCATGATCGGCAATGACAAGGGCAAGCGCCAGTTGTTCAGCACCGACCTGTCGGGCGAGGCCAAGCGGGTGCACACCACGGGCGAACTGGTGAACGACTATATCGTTTCTCCCGATGGCGGGTACGTCGCGTTCCGGCAGAATTATCAGGCGTTCGTGATGCCGCTGTTGCCCGGCACACAGGATGTGGCAGCGGACCAAAAGGGCAGCGCGCTGCCTGTCACGCGGATCAGTGGCGACGGTGCCGATTTCATCCACTGGTCGAACGACGGCAAGCAAGTGCATTGGAGCCTGGGCGCGACATTGTTCACCGCCGAAACCGCCAAGCTGTTCGCCACCGCACCGATGGGCGCGGATGCACCCAAATTCGCCGCACCGACCGCTGGGCTTTCCCTGTCGATGGACATCGCGGCTGCCAAGCCAACCGGCACCGTTGCGCTGAGCGGTGCAAGGATCGTGACGATGGCCAACAAGGCCGGGGGCATCATCGATGACGGCGTAATCGTCATCACCGGCGACCGCATTACCGCGATCGGCAAGGCAGGCACCGTGGCCATTCCCGCTGGCGCAAAGACGATTGATGTTGCGGGAAAAACGATCATCCCCGGGCTGGTTGATGCGCACGCGCACGGGCCGCAAGGCGATGATGAGCTGGTGCCCCAGCAAAATTGGTCCTCCATCGCCAATCTGGCGTTCGGCACCACAACGATCCACGACCCTTCATCCCGCGCTTCTGAGATTTTCGTCGCGTCCGAAATGCAGCGCGCGGGCAAAATCCTCGCCCCGCGCATCTTCTCCACCGGCGAAATCATCTACGGCGCGAAATCGCCCGACGTGTTCGCCGATATCAGCGTGTATGAAGACGCGCTCGCCAATGTCCGCCGCTTGAAGGCAGAGGGCGCGCATTCGGTGAAAAACTACAACCAGCCGCGCCGCGAACAACGCCAGATGGTCGTCAAGGCAGCGCAGGCGGAGGGCATGGAGGTCGTGCCGGAAGGTGGCTCGCTGTATAATATGGATCTGACGTTGATCCAGGACGGCAATTCGACGGTTGAACATAATGTCCCGCTCGATGTGTTTTACGCCGATCTGATCAGCCTGTGGACGCAGACCAAAACCAACTACACGCCCACCCTGGTCGTCACCTATGGCGGCCCGGCGGGTGATCCCTATTGGCGCGCGCATACCGATGTGTGGAAGCACCCGCTGCTCACCAAGCACGTCCCGCCCGCCCTGCTCGCTGCGCAAAATGCCCGCCGCGTCCTCGCGCCAGAGGAGGATTATGTCGATGCCGCCAGCGCGCGCGAATCGAAAAAGCTGGCTGACAAGGGCGTGCAGGTGTCCATCGGCGCGCATGGCCAACAATCGGGCCTGGGATCGCATTGGGAGATTTGGTCGTTCGTGCGCGGCGGGTGGAGCCCCGTCGAGGCACTGGCCGCCGGCACGATCATGCCCGCCACCTCGCTTGGCTATGCCAAGGATGTCGGCTCGCTGGAGGTGGGCAAGCTGGCCGATCTGGTCGTGCTCGATGCCGATCCCACCGTCGATATCCGCAACACAGAAAAGATCAGCCGGGTGATGCTGGGCGGGCGGATGTATGATCCCGCGACGATGGATGAGGTCGACACCGGCACCACCAAACGCGCACCCTATTGGTGGCAAAGTGCCGGCACGGCGAGCGCGGGTGGCCGCGCCAGCATTGGCCATGGCCCCGGCGGGGGAGAGGGCCACGATTGACCGGATCGCCGCTTCGCTTCACGCAAGCAGTTGACCATGAGCGCCCCGATGTGGCAGGCGCGCGGTGGCCATGCGGGTATAGTACAATGGTAGTACAGCAGCCTTCCAAGCTGAATACACGGGTTCGATTCCCGTTACCCGCTCCACTTTTCATACCGGAACCCTGAATGACCGCAGCGACCCTGGCCGAGGCGAAGGTGCAGATTATTGCCGCCGGCCGCTGGCTGGATGGCAAGGGCTGGGCCCCGGCCACCGCCGGCAATTATTCGATGCGGGTCGCCGATGGCCGCTTCGCCATCACCGTATCGGGCTGGCACAAGGGGCGGTTGACCGATTTCGGGGTGATGACGGTGGATGCCGAAGGGCGGTCGCTTGATGGCAAGAAACCATCCGCCGAAACCGCGCTGCACATGGCGCTCTATGCGCGGTTTCCCGAGGTGAATGCGGTGCTGCACAGCCATTCGCCCGAAGCGGTCGGGATGAGCCGGGCCTATCGCAAAGCAACGCATTACAAGCTGGCTGGCCATGAAATGCTGAAAGTGCTTCCGGGCTTTACCACGCACGAAGCCGTGTTCGCGCTGCCGATTGTCGATAACAGTCAGGACATGGGCGACATTTTGGCCGCACTGGAACCGGCGATGCTGGCCGAATCGCCGCCGCCCGCCTATCTTATCCGCAGTCACGGCCTCTATGGCTGGGGCCGCGACATGGCCGAGGCCGAACGCGTGATCGAAGGCGTCGAATGGATGATCGCCGCCGAACTCGCCGAGGCGCGTTTCCGGGAGAGCATGAGATGAGCCATTTGCAGATTTTCGATGAACACGGTCCCGAAGCCGCGTTGCTGGAAACGCAGGACGCAGGCGTCATTGCCGCGCAATTGGCGACGATCGGCGTGAAGTTCGAACGCTGGCCCACCCGTCCGGTTGCCCGTGCCGATGATGTGCTGGCGGTCTATGCGCCCGAAATTGCGACGTTGACGGCGCAGGGCGGCTATCAATCAATCGACGTGATGGGCGTAACGCCAGATCACCCCGACCGCGCGACGATCCGCACCAAATTCCTATCTGAACATACCCATGCCGAGGACGAAATCCGCTTTTTCGTTGAGGGCGAGGGGCTGTTCACGCTCCACGAACAGGGCCGTGTGTTCAACATGCTGTGCACGCAAGGCGATCTGATTTCGGTGCCTGCGGGCATGCGCCACTGGTTCGACATGGGCGAAAAGCCGCACTTCACCGTCATCCGCCTGTTCGTGAACCCCGATGGCTGGGTCGCGCAATTTACCGGCGACGACATCGCCGCACGTTTCCCCCGGCTTGAGCCTGCGCACGCGTGAGTGAACCGACTGCCATCAAGGCGATCCTGACCGATATTGAGGGGACGACATCGTCGATCTCATTTGTGGCAGACGTGCTGTTCCCCTATGCCCGCGACCGGCTGGCCAGCTATTGCGCGGCGCATGTGGCGCAAACCGCATCGATATTGGCCGAAGTGCAGGCAATCGAACCGGGCGATCCCATCGCCACGATGACGCGCTGGATTGACGAGGATCGCAAGATCACCCCGCTCAAAACACTGCAAGGCATGATCTGGGAAGGCGGCTTTCGCGACGGCGCGTTCAAAGGGCATATCTATCCCGATGCGGTCGCGGCCATGCGGCGCTGGCACGCGGATGGGGTGAAACTATATGTGTTTTCCAGCGGTTCGGTTGCAGCGCAGAAACTGATCTTCGGGTTCAGCGAGGCGGGGGATCTCAGCCCGCTGCTATCCGGCTATTTCGACACAACCACCGGGCCAAAGCGGGAGGCCATCGCCTATACGCGCATCGCCAACGCCATCGGGCTGCCGGTGGACGACATCCTGTTCCTGTCTGATGTCGACGCAGAGACTGAGGCGGCGCGCGCCGCAGGTATGGGCGCGCTGCTGATTGACCGCGAAGGCGGCGAGGCGGATATTCACAGCTTTGATGATATCGCGTTGTAACGACCTATTCTCGCCTGATACCGAAAACTTATCCGTCACCCCAGGTTTGAGCCGGGGTGACGGATGGTAATTGGCGGGCCAATTTGCCCAACAGGAACGTAAGATGAAACTCAATGGCACCCACACCAGGTCGATCATGCGCACCGATGATGGCGCGGGCGCGTGCATCCTTGATCAGCGCGATCTGCCGTGGAAGGTGACTTGGGTAGAGCTGCGCGACGCCGCCACCGCCGAACGCGCCATCCGAGAGATGTGGACGCGCGGCGCGCCGCTGATTGGGGCGACGGCGGCCTATGGACTGGCGCTGGCACTCGCCGCTGATCCGTCCGATGACGGACTGGGCAACGCGCATCAGTTTCTGCTGGAGGCTCGCCCCACCGCCGTCAACTTGCGCTGGGCGCTAGACGATGTGGCCGATCATGTTCGCCCGTTACCCCCCGAAGATCGCGCCGCCGCCGCCTTTACCCGCGCTGACCAGATCGCTGATGATGACGCGGCGATGAGCGAGGCGATTGGCGCGCATGGCTTGAAAATTCTGCGTGAACTACACGCGAAAGCCCCGGATCGTCCGCTCAACATTCTGACGCATTGCAACGCGGGTTGGCTGGCCACGGTTGATTACGGCACCGCCACCGCGCCCATCTATATGGCGCATGATGCCGGCATTCCGGTGCATGTGTGGGTCGACGAAACTCGCCCGCGGAACCAGGGCGCGCTGCTTACCGCGTTCGAACTTGCCAGCCACGGCGTGCCGCATACCGTGATCGTCGACAATGCCGGTGGCCATCTGATGATGAACGGCCAGGTCGACATGGTGATCGTCGGGACAGACCGGGTCGCGGCGAACGGTGATGTCTGCAACAAGATCGGCACCTATCTAAAGGCGCTGGCGGCTAAGGATAACAACATCCCCTTCTACGTCGCGCTGCCCAGCACCACCTTTGACGCGACGACGCCAACCGGCGCTGACGTGCCAATCGAAGAGCGTTCGGGTGACGAGGTGACGCATGTGCAAGGCGAAACTGGCGCCATGCGGGTGACCGCGTCCAGCGCCGCCAACCCGGCGTTTGACGTAACGCCTGCGCGGCTGGTGACCGGTTACATCACCGAAAAGGGCGTCAGCGCGACGATTTGATGCAGGCGCATGAAGGGCGCGGGGAGGTTAGCCCAAGTGCCGCGCGCGCCAAATCAATCCTCTGCTGCCACCGTTACGCGCAGCCCGTCCAGCGCATCGGTGAACGGCACCTGGCACGACAGCCGCGAATAGGCGTCGCGATCAGACGTGCTGTCGAGCAGATCGTCTTCGTCCGGCCCCATCTTCGGCAGTTTGGCCGCAAATTCCGGGTCGACATGAACATGGCAAGTCGCGCAGCTCGCGCAGCCGCCACATAATGCCAGGATTTCATCAATGCCCGCGTCGCGGATCACTTCCATCACCGACAGGCCAGCCTCGCCCTTGATCGTCCGTTCTTCCCCATTGCGCATGACGACGGTAAGCTGCGGCATTCGATCCTCCAAACGGCGTGTGACGCGCCGCCTTGCCGCCTTGCCGCGCCGATTTCAAGGAAACATTCGATGGGATTAACTGCCGCGCAATTGGCCGAAGCGCTGGATGCCATTGCCGCGATCGAACCGGCGATGGCGCGGGCGGTGGAACGGGCGGGCTATCCTGAACCGCGCATCCGCGATCGCGGCTATGCCACGCTGCTGCGCACGATCGTGGGCCAGCAGGTGAGCGTGGCGGCGGCGGCATCGGTATGGCGCAAGCTGGAAGCCGGATTAGGCGACCTTGATGCCCCCGACACATTGGCCCAAGCCAGCGACGACGCATTGCGCGCCGCCGGACTGTCCCGACAAAAAGCCAGCTATGCCAAAAGCCTGGCAGAGGAGGTGACGAGCGGCAGGCTCGATCTGCATCACCTGCCCGCCGACGATGAAGCGGCCATCGCCGCGCTGACCAGCGTGAAGGGCATTGGCCGCTGGTCAGCCGAGATATATTTGTTGTTCGCCGAAGGGCGCACCGACATCTGGCCCGCAGGCGACTTGGCCGTGCAGATCGAAATCGGGCGGATCATGGGGCTGGACGCGCGCCCCACCGAAAAAGCCATCCGCCTGATCGCCGACCCCTGGCGCCCGCACCGGGGTGCCGCCGCGATCATGGCATGGCACCACTATAAGGTTGATATGGCGGTGATTTAATGGCGGCCTAGCCTCCGCGCGCGGGCGTCCACAGCTGCGTCTGGCAGAAAAAGGCGATGCACCCCTTTACCTGCAACCTGCCATCGGGCTTCCGGGTGATGTAGGATTTATACTCGCGCCCCGCTTCCGGGCTGTAGATTTTGCCCTGCCAGTCCTTGCCGCTGTCGGTAAAATTGGCGAGGATCTGCATGCCCTCGATCGGGCGGCTGTGCTTGGCGGGATCGGGGTTGCGGAAATCGGTGGTGGGGCCGTTGGGATTGGGTTTCAGGACCTTAGTCACCCGCCCGCACACGCCCTTGCCACATTCTGCAATCGTCACGATCGCCTTGCCATCGACGGTCAGCCATTGCCCCGTGATCGGCGTGGCGGCATGAGCAGCAAAGGGTAACGCCAAAGCGGCAAAAACGATCACGAATCGCATAAAACGGGGCATCCTTTGACAGTTTCGGGCGCGTTTTTGCCCGAGATGTTCGAACTTATCCCATGAAAGGCACAAAATGAACGCAACGTGGACGATTGGAATCATCGGTGGTTCGGGGCTCTATGCAATTGATGGGCTGGCCAATGCCGAATGGCGCGATGTGGCCTCGCCCTGGGGTGATCCGTCCGATCAATTGCTGTTCGGCCAATTGGGCGATGTGAACCTGGTGTTCCTGCCGCGCCATGGCCGGGGCCACCGGATCAGCCCCAGCGAGCTGAACGCCCGCGCGAACATCGATGCGCTGAAGCGCAGCGGCTGTACCGACATCATCGCCATATCCTCCATCGGCAGCCTGCGCGAGGAACTGGAGCCGGGGCGGTTCGTGGTGGTCGACCAGTTTATTGATCGCACGGTTGCGCGCGCATCAAGCTTTTTCACGACAGGGCTGGTCGGCCATGTATCCATGGCCGAACCTGTCTGCCCGCGCCTGTCCATACTGGCAGCGCAAGCCGTAGCCACCGCAGGCGGCAAGGTGACGCATGGGGCGACTTACCTCGCGATGGAGGGGCCGCAGTTTTCGAGCCGCGCCGAAAGCCTGATGTACCGCCAATGGGGTGCCGATGTGATTGGCATGACCGCCATGCCCGAAGCCAAGCTCGCGCGGGAGGCAGAGCTGCCCTATGCGCTGATCGGCATGGTGACCGATTATGATTGCTGGCGCGAGAGCGAGGCCGCGGTCGATGTGGCCGAGGTGATCGAGCAGATGCACAAAAACGGCGATACTGCCCGCAAGACAGTGGCGGCGTTAATCGCGTCCTTACCCGCCGAGCGCACGCCATCGCCCATCGATACCGTGCTCGATTTTGCGCTGATGACCGATCCGGCAAAGCGTGATCCCGCCTTGCTGGCCAAGCTGGACGCGGTGCTGGCGCGGGTGAATGGCGGTTAGCGGGTAAGATTGCGGGCCGTTACGCCAGGCGGGTTCGAGACTTATTCCGCCCAGCCAAGCCCAACCCCGGCGCTTCCCCGGCGCTTCCCCGGCGAAGGCCGGGGCCCAGCCGCGAAGGTACTGGTTGGCAAGGGTGCTGGTTGGCAAGGGGCCCGCGCCGTTTCTTTAGCCGCTGCCACTGGGCCCCGGCCTTCGCCGGGGAAGCGAGAGGGCGGGTGACGACGCAAGTAAAGCGACTATCCCAGGATAACGGACCCATAATCGTAATTGGACGCGCGCCCGATACCGGGCCAAAGAGCTGCAATGGCCCCACCCCCACCCTTTGACGGCGATTTTCCCTTTGACGGTGATTTTAGCGCCATGCCAAGCGGCACGGACGAGGGAATCGCGCGCCGGGTGACGCTGAGCGAAAGCTATCGCAGCGTACCGGTTCCGCGCCAGGCGCCGTTCTGGCGGCGGATGCTGGCATTTAGCGGGCCGGGATATCTGGTTGCCGTCGGCTATATGGACCCCGGCAATTGGGCGACCGATATCGCGGGCGGCTCCGCATTTGGCTATACGTTGTTGTCCGTCATCCTGATATCGAACCTGATGGCGATGCTGCTACAGGCGCTTGCCGCGCGGCTGGGCATTGTGGCGGGGCTTGATCTCGCCCAGGCGTGCCGTGTGCGTTATTCGCGCCCTGTCGGGCTGATATTGTGGGTGTTGTGCGAAATCGCGATCATCGCCTGTGATCTGGCGGAGGTGCTGGGCACCGCCATCGCGCTGAACCTGTTGTTCGGATTGCCGCTAATCGCTGGCGTGGTCATCACCGCGTTTGATGTCTTGTTGATCCTCGCGCTCCAGCGCTTCGGCTTTCGCCTGCTTGAAGCGTTCATCGTCACCCTGCTGATCGTGATCGCGGGGTGCTTTGCGTATGAGCTGTGGATTGCCCAGCCAGACCTGGCCGCCATCGCCGGGGGGCTGGTGCCGACCACCCAAATCATCACCAATCCAGCGATGCTGTATATCGCCATCGGCATATTGGGCGCGACGGTGATGCCGCATAATCTTTACCTGCATTCCTCCATCGTCCAGACCCGTGCGTTCGATACCGATGATGCAGGCAAGCGCCACGCGATCCGCCTGGCGACGATTGACAGCAGCGTGGCGCTGGGCCTCGCGCTGTTCATCAACGCCGCGATCCTGATTCTGGCGGCGTCGGCATTTCATGTCACGGGGCGCACCGATGTGGCGGAGATTGGCCGCGCTTATGAATTGCTGAGCCCGACGCTGGGCGCTGGTGCCGCCAGCGTGGTGTTTGCAGTGGCGCTGCTGGCGGCGGGGCAAAATTCCACCGTTACGGGAACGCTGGCGGGGCAGATTGTGGCGGAGGGGTTTCTCGACCTGAAAATCCCGCTCTGGCTGCGGCGGATGGCGACGCGGATGCTGGCGATTGTGCCCGCGGTGATTGTCGTCGCGCTGATGGGAGACCGGGGTGCCACCGATCTGCTGGTGCTGAGCCAGGTGATATTGAGCCTGCAACTGCCGTTTGCGGTGGTGCCGCTGGTGATGTTCACCAGCGACCGCGCGGTGATGGGGCGCTTTGCCAACGCGCCCTGGGTGAAATGGACGGCCTGGGGGGTGACGGCGGTGATTATCGGGCTGAACGCGACGTTGTTGGTGAGCCTGTTTTGAACAAGGTGAAAACCGCGCCGTTGATTTATAGGGAGTTATAAGCAAGTATATCAACGTAACGCTATACTTGCGCATAAAGAGGTAGAAATGGACCCGGTTCGCAACCCCTTTGCCCCCGGCGCTGGTTCGCAGCCGCCCGAGTTGGCAGGCCGAAAGGACATCATCGCGTCTGCGGACACAGCATTGCAGCGCGTTTTGCTCAAACGGCCCGCCCAATCGCAGATGTTGCTTGGATTGCGCGGCGTTGGCAAAACAGTGTTGCTGAACAAAATTGAGCAAATCGCTGAAGAAAAAGGCTATCTGACGTCGTTCATTGAAGTACCAGAGAACCGCAAACTGGCCGATTTGCTCTACCCTAAAATCCACCAGGTCGTTCGGAAACTGTCGCTTGTCGAGGGTGCAAAATCCACCACCTATGCCGCAATGCGCGCACTGCGCAGTTTTGCGAGCGTGTTCCACATCAGCATGGGCGATTTCGAAATTTCGGTCGATCCCGAACCGGGCGTCGCCGATAGCGGCAATCTTGAATATGACATCACCGAGCTTTTCGTCAAAGTTGGTACGGCAGCCGGCGCCGCTGGAAAGGGCTGGGTGCTCCTGATCGACGAGGTGCAATATCTTTCGCCTGACGAACTTGGTGCATTGATCGTCGCCATCCACCGCATCAACCAGAAGGGCTTGCCGATTTTGCTGTTTGGCGCAGGGCTTCCAGCCATCGCGGCACTCTCCGGCGATGCAAAGTCTTATGCGGAAAGACTGTTTGTCTTTCCAAGAGTCGATGCCCTGTCCGACAGCGACGCAGCAGATGCCATCCGCCAGCCGATCGAGGCCGAAGGCGAGGCAATCGACCAAGCGGTAATCGACGCCGTTGTCGCATGGACACGCGGATATCCCTATTTCCTGCAGGAATGGGGCTTCCAAATATGGAACGCATCGCCGCAATCCCCGATCGCCATCGACTGCATCGACGTTGCGCGAGAGGAAGCGACAAGGCGGCTCGACGACGGGTTTTTCAAAGTTCGCATTGATCGCCTGACGCCAAAAGAGCGTGAATATGTGATCGCGATGGCCCGGCTGGGCCCGGGCCCTTACCGATCATCGGACATCGCTGACGCGCTCGGTGAAAAACTAACGACCCTGGGTCCAAGGCGTGCCCAGATTATCGCCAAAGGGATGATCTACAGCCCCGCGCATGGCGACATCGCCTTTACGGTCCCGATGTTTGACGAGTATCTGCAACGCCACTGGATCAGAGACTAACCAGCGCCCGCGAACCTTGCGTCAGCGCCCCGCGCCCTCAATCGCGGTCCGCCGTTGCAGCCCCCAGGTCTCGCGACCGGTGATGAAGCTGTACCAGCCCCAGGTTGCGCCGATATGGCGGAGCAGCTGGAAGGTGAAGGGTTCCAGCATCGCCGCGACGATTGCCCAGCCCATGCCCAACCCATCGGCCTTGCCCGTCCAGCGCGCATAAAGCCGCAGCGACCAGAGGTGATAGGCCAGATCAACCACGATCTTGATGATCATCACGACCAGAATGGGCCAGGCGAGCATGAACTTGCCCGTCACGACCAGCACGGTGAGGATGATGAACGCGGCGATGCCGTAAATCGGCTGCACCGTATCGAGCGTCTTGACCGGCATCTGCGCCGTGCCCAGCGACCCGAAATGCGGATTGCCGATCATGTCGCGGTTCCAATATTGCGTCTGCAGATAGCCGCCGAACCAGCGCCGCCGCTGGCGCAGGAACGCCATTAGCGATGCGGGCGCATCAGTGCGCGCGGTGGCCCCGCCAATCACCCGGATCGTCCAGCCCAGCCCGGCATCGGCCGAATGGCGGTGTAACCGGTGGATCAGTTCATAATCCTCCACCAGGCACGCCGGATCAAAACCGCCGACCGTTATCAACGCATCGCGCCGGAATGCCGCGAACGCACCCGATATCAGCAACAGGCTGTCGACCCGCATCCACGCATAGCGCGACAGGAAATTGCGGACATATTCATAGGTTTGGAACCACTGAAAAATCCGCCCCGACAGCGATGGCCCGCAAATTGGCGTTAGCACGCCCGTGGCCGCGACCAGGCCTGGTTCAGCCGCAAAGGCCCCGCGCATCGCCGCCAGCGCGCCTGCATCAAGCAGCGTATCGGCATCAACCGTCAGCACCACATCGGTATCAACCTGCTGGATCGCCTGATTAAGCGCGCGCGCCTTGCCGCCATGCGGCACGCGCAACCAGTATAGACTGGGCAGGCCGGGCGCCGCCCCGCTGATCGCGCCAAGCGCTGGCATTTCCAGCCCGTAAAGCCGCTTGAGTTCTGCCGGGGTATCGTCGCTCGATCCATCATCGGCGATCAGGATCAGATCGGGCGGATCGGCCTGGGCGATCAGCGTGTCGATGGTGATTCCCAGCACGCCTGCTTCATTGTGCGCCGCAATGATTACGCCCAAAGTTGGCCGCACACCGTCGGTTGCTGGCAACGGCGGCGATTGCATCAGCTTGCGCGTCTTGGTGGCGGTGAATGCCAGCAGCGCGGTATCATAGATGATATAGACAATGCCGACTGACCAGCTGGCCAGCCCGGTGCGAAAAAACGCCTGCGCCGCCAGCGCGATGAACAGGAGCACCACCGATCCCATGATCGCATAGCTGGCAAACGGCACAGGTCTGGGCGTCAGTCGCGGCGATTGGGCGACGAGCGATTGGCTCATTGGGGTCATGCGCCGCATATCTTCCGATTTGTGATGAACACAGGCTTGCAACCAGATAGGGATAGTGGCCAGAAACGGCCAGTGCCGCAGTGCAACATGGAATGGGATTCTTGCATGGACAATCATCGCTATACCAGCATCGCGATCTCGCTCCACTGGATCGTCGCTGTCGCCATCGTCCTGAATGTGTTCCTGGCGCTGACATGGGATTTTTACCCGGACGACTCGGTTCGCCCCGCAATTAACCTGCACAAATCGGTGGGCATCACCGTGCTGGGCCTCGCGATTATGCGGCTGTTGTGGCGGCTTACCCACCGCCCGCCTGCCTTGCCCGACACCAACCAGCAATGGGAAGTGCGGCTGAGCCACGCGACCCACATCCTGCTCTATGTGATTATCTTTGCCATGCCGCTGACCGGGTGGATTATGGATTCGGCATGGGACAAGGCCGCAGAGAACCCGATGTTCCTGTTTGGCGCGTTCGAATGGCCGCGGATCGGCTTCATCATGGCGATGGACCCTGCCACCAAAAAGACGATCCACGACAGCTTTGGCGAAGCGCATGAATATATCGCCTATGCGATTTACGGGCTGGTGTTCCTGCATGTGGCGGGCGCGCTGAAGCACCAATATGTCGACAAGCAGCGCCAGTTGCAGCGCATGTGGTATACCGGCTCGGTCGAATAGGGTCGGTCGAATAAAACCTGCCGCCCCTTTTGACGCCATCATCCTGGGTGCGGGTGCCGCCGGGCTGTTCTGCGCGCAAGTAGCGGGGCAGCGCGGGCGGCGCGTGCTGGTGATTGATCATGCCGATGCGCCGGGCAAGAAAATCCTGATTTCGGGCGGCGGGCGGTGCAATTTCACCAATATCGCCACCGCGCCCGATCGGTTCGTGTCCGCCAATCCGCATTTCGCCAAATCAGCGCTCAGCCGGTACACGCCCGCTGATTTCATTGAACTGGTGGAGGCGCACGGCATTGCCTGGCACGAAAAAACGCTGGGGCAATTATTCTGCGACGGATCGGCCAAACAGATCGTCAACCTGTTGCTGGATGAATGCGCGCGCGGCGCTGTCGATCTCGCCATCGGTGCGCCGATCACCGCGGTTGGCCACAGCGACGGGGTGTTCCGGGTAAGCTTTGGCACGCGAACCGAGGTGGCACCCGCACTGGTGATCGCCACTGGCGGGCCATCAATCCCCAAAATGGGGGCGACCGGCTTTGCCTATGATCTTGCCCGGCAATTCGGGCTGAAAGTGGTGGAACCCCGCCCCGCGCTGGTGCCGTTGACGCTGGGCGGGGACGAAGCATTGTTCCAGTCGCTGTCAGGCGTTGCGACTGATGTTGTCGCGCGCTGCGGCAAGGCGGCATTTCGTGAGGCGGCGCTGTTCACGCACCGCGGATTATCAGGGCCGGCGATCCTGCAGGTGTCGAGCTATTGGCGGCACGGCCAGCCAATCGGCATCGATTTTGCGCCCGGCCGCGCGGCCGATTGGCTGGTGGCCGCAAAGCGCGCGGGACCAAGGGTAACATTGCGCAACACGCTTGCGGCGGCGCTGCCCACGCGGCTGGCCGATACGCTGGCCGAACGATTGCCGCATGGCGGTGAACTGGTAACCTATACCGACCGCGAACTGGGCGATATCGCCGCGCGGCTCGCCGACTGGCAATTTGTGCCCAATGGCAGCGAAGGCTTTGCCAAGGCAGAGGTAACCGTGGGCGGGATCGCCACCGATGGCCTGTCATCGCAAACAATGGCGGCGCGCACGTTGCCGGGCCTATATGCCATAGGCGAGGCGGTGGACGTTACCGGCTGGTTGGGGGGATATAACTTCCAATGGGCCTGGGCCAGCGGCCATGCGGCGGGCATCGCGGTTTAGAGCACCGCCACCCCTTATCGCGGCCGACAAAAAAACGGCCCGGCAATTGCTGCCAGGCCGAGTTTGACGTCGCGAGGAGCTTCCCTTGCGTCATCACAGAATAAAAGGGAGCCGCACCATCTTTTGAATAGCGCGGCTCCCCGAAACCAGACTCTCGTATCGGGCCGAACGAAACCGTCCGGGCCCGACGGCAAGATTACTTGGTCATGTTGCCTTCAGGAGCCATCGCGTCCATCGCGTTTGCTTCCATCGCAGGCGCTTCCATGGCGTTTGCGTCCATGGCGTTTGCGTCCATGGCGTTTGCTTCCATTGCAGGCGCTTCCATGGCGTTTGCGTCCATGGCGTTTGCGTCGGTGGTGTTGGTTGCAGCAGGCGTGCAAGCAGCAAGGCCGAGTGCGGCAACAGCGATCAGCGACGTCGTAATGATCTTCTTCATGGACAAACCTCCATTAATAAATTTCGGTCGCTCTCCGGGCACACCATATGCTCCGGCACCCGACCCCCTCGGTGTCCAAAATCCCTTTGTCGCAATTCCTACACGATTGATAGGAAAAAGTGCATGGCCACGCACATTTCGTCGCATTTTATGGCGACGGTAAGACGTGCAATTGGGCCGGATGCGCGAAACCGCTGCCCGATCAGCCGCCCCACCGCGCTGCGCGTTACGCCGCTACGCCCTCCAGCGCTTCGCTTGCCTCCAGCCAGGCGGCTTCGGCGACTTCCAGCTTGGCTTCCACCTCACCCCGGCGCTGGCTGAGTTCCCCCATTGATAGCTTGGCAAGCCAGGGTTCTGCGCCTGATGGATCGAACATCGCCCGGTCAATCGCGCTGCGTTGCGCGGTGAGTTTGACGACCAGCGCCTCAGCCTCATGCGCCGTTTTTTTCAGGGCCACCGCGCGCTCGCGCTCTTGCGCTGCGGCCTTCTTGTCCTTCTTCGAACCACCCTTGGCCGGACCGCCATCGCCCTTGGGCTGGTTCTTCCCGAGGATCATGTCGGTATAATCGTCCAGCGAGCCGCCATATTCCTGCGCGGTGCCGGCATCGACCAGCACCAGCCGGTCCGCGGTCAGCTCAATCATGTGGCGATCATGGCTGACGACCACGACCGCGCCGTCATAGGCGTTCAGCGCCTGCACCAAAGCCTCGCGCGCATCGACATCCAGATGGTTGGTCGGCTCGTCAAGGATCAGCATATGCGGCGCATCGCGGGTGATGAGCGCCAGCGCCAGTCGCGCGCGCTCGCCGCCGGAAAGCTTGCCGACCTTGGTGGTCGCCTTCTGCCCCGAAAAACCGAATCGCCCCAGCTGGCCGCGCACCGCCGCAGGCGACTTATCCCCCATCAGCCGCGACATATGCTCCAGCGGGGTATCATCGCCGTCGAGTTCTTCCACCTGATACTGGGTGAAATAGCCCACCCGCATCTTGCCCGATTTGGTCATCGCGCCGTCCATCGGTGCCAATTGCGCCGCGAGCAGCCGGGCCAGCGTGGTCTTGCCATTGCCGTTGCGGCCCAGCAGCGCGATCCGGTCATCAGGATCAAGCCGCAGGTTCAGCCGCTGCAGGATAGGCTTTTCGCCATAGCCGACGGTGGCCATGTCCAGCGTGACGAGCGGCGGCTTCAGCTCATCGGGGCTGGGAAAATCAAAGCTGAGCGTCGGATCTTCGGCCATCGCCGCGATTGGCTGCATCTTCGCCAGCATTTTCTGCCGCGACTGCGCCTGTTTGGCGGTGGAGGCGCGGGCGGAGTTCTTGGCGATATATTCCTGCAGCTTGCTGCGCTGGGCATCCTGGCTGGCCCGCGCTGCTGCAATCTGCGCCGCGCGTTCCGCCCGCTGGCGCTCAAACGCATCATAGCCACCGGCGTAAAGCGTTACCTTGCCGCCCTCCAGATGCAGGATATTATCGACGACGTTGTTCAGCAGATCGCGTTCATGGCTGATCACCACCATCATGCCCGGATAGGCCTTCAGGAAGCTTTCGAGCCAGAGCGTCGCTTCCAGATCGAGATGGTTTGACGGCTCATCCAGCAGCAGCAGATCGGGTTCGGAAAACAGCAATGCGGCCAGCGCGACGCGCATTTTCCAGCCGCCCGAATAGCTGTCGAGCGGACGCTGCTGCATTTCCTCATCAAAGCCCAGGCCTACCAGAATGCGCGCCGCCCGCGCCTCTGCAGTATAGGCATCAATCGCCTCTAGCCGTTCATACAGCTCTGCCACCCGGTCAGGATCGACGCAGTGTTCGGCCTCTGCAAACAGCGCGGCACGCTCTGTATCGGCCTCAAGCACCGTCTCAATCGGCGTCTTGGTGCCGTGCGGTGCTTCTTGTTGCAGATAGCCGATCCGCGTCTTGCGCGGCATTTCAATCTCGCCGTCATCAGCGTCGAGCGCGCCGATCATCACCTTCATCAGCGTCGATTTGCCCGCGCCATTTCGGCCAATCAGCCCGACACGGCTTTTCGCCGGCAAGGTGGCACTTGCACGTTCCAATATCGTGCGACCGCCAAGCCGCACCGTAATGCCATTGATATTGAGCATGGCGGGCCGCGTACCACGGCTTGGCGTTTCGCCCAAGGGGTGTTCGCATGTGCAGCAGATTTGGGGGGGTGGGGTGTGGGAAAGTTTGGAGTTTGGATGTGTGGCTTGGCGGCGTCCTTACGCGATGCTGACTTTAAGAGAGAAAGTAAGGGCCTTCGGAAAATATCTGCTCTTTACTCCCTCAAGGAGATCGAGGATGTTACGAACGCATTCAAAGCGCTCACTCTTTAGTTTACAAACAAGAGTGGCCGTAAGAGGGCTTCCAATTCGTTCGCTGATGGTCTTGACCATGCAACTTCCGCCGAATTCTGCGAGATCATAAGCCTGATTGTATGCATCAAGACGACAGCAACGAAATCAAGGGTGACCTTCTACGTATCATCCATATCGACGATAAGTCCGGGACTGTCTTCGTTCGATATGCCGACGGAAGAACTGGTCGTATTTCGAATATCGAACTAGGCAAGTTGGAAAAGAATGACGTCATACTATCCCATAATGGATCTTGGTTAACAGTCCCTGATGAGGTTTGGCCACGGTCTTTCCTAACATCGGTTATCAGAGCTATTTTGGATAATGGCACAATACTCGGAGAATCGGGAAACTCCCTGCTAGTATTAGCAAATCCGGACAATCTGGATCTAAAGCCAGAGTATACCGTCGAAATCGATGGCACTACGTCGGCAATTAGTCGTGTGATTGCAACAGAGCCGATCCGAGTTCGTCATCATCCAGCGGAAGACAAAATTTCCCCAGCATCGTTTTTGGTCAAGCCTCAAATCGATGGTTTAACGTTCAATGATTTTGGCGGGTACCGAAATGTGGTCTCTCGAGCAATGGAACTCATTAAGACCCAGCTTGAACGCCGCGCAGAACTAGAAGCGATTGGTGCTCGTCCTGTTAGAGGCATTCTTTTCACCGGCCCCCCTGGAACCGGGAAAACACATCTTGCGCGGATAATCGCAAACCAAGCCGGTGCAAGTTTTTATGAAATAAGTGGCCCATCCATCGTAACTAAATGGGTTGGCGATACCGAAGATTTGCTCCGCAGTATATTTGATCACGCAAAAAACTCTGCGTCGGGCAAGTCTATTATCTTCTTTGACGAGATAGATAGTATCGCGGAAACTAGAACTGGGGACACTCACGAAGCATCTCGCCGGCTTGTCGCGCAATTCCTCACTCTGATGGATGGTTTTGACTCCAGCCAAAACGCTACGGTCGTCATTGCCGCGACAAACAGAGCTGATGCTCTCGATCCAGCACTAATCCGACCTGGCCGCTTCGATTGGGAGATCGAGTTTGGACTTCCCACAATTATAGATCGCCTTGAAATTCTTCAAATTGGCGCCCGTCGGATCCAATGCTCGGAAGACCTCCCCCTCTTCGATATCGCCCTCAAATCGCACGATTGGTCGGCTGCTCGTTTGACGTCAATCTGGACGGAAGCGGCCATGATCGCCGTATCAGATCAACGCACAAAGATAGCTGGCGAGGATATAGCTCAAGCTTACGAACGAGTTGCCCGCCGACCTGATCGCAATAAAGAAAGTCTATCGTAGATGATTAGGTTCAATCGCAAATTTCCGTGGGTAAGTCGAACTACAATCAGATCTGACGGAGCTCTGAAAGTGGTAGCAGAACCGTTGAGAGAGTTCGTTTATTTGGATGAAGTAAGTCTCGGTAGTCTTCTAGCTTCACAGAAAGGCGAGATAACAGAGAATATTACTTCACAGCTCGGAAATGAACAAATTGCTGAAACTGGTCGAAAACTTTCAGCTAATATATCGGGTTTGCCATCTGCAGAGCTCAATTCCCGATTTCAGACCACTAACAGCAACGCTCTGCAAACGCTGCGGAAGGCTACCGCTCAATCGCTATTCCGCGAACTACATAGATTGCCAAACCTCCGAAAAATAAAGCCATTTGAAATTATTGAATCGGCAGATTCAGTCGAAGACCTATTTTCAAATAAATTTTCGGAGGCAGTTCATAATGCAGGGGATTTAGCGAGAGGCGATTTGGTCGAGTTCAAGGTAAAATTGTCAGCATCATGGATATTTCAGATCAGCTCCATGGTTGCTGAGTTTTCTGATATGTTTGATGAAAGTCCAATGCTTTTTATGAACCATATTAATTTTTCTGATCTTTACCAAGCAACCAACGCTAATAAGATAGTAAACAAACTACTTGCTGGATTAATACCAGTAGACGGTATAGTTTCAGATTATTTAGTCGTACGACATGGTACCGATAAGTTTATAGTTCACAAACACGTTACCAAGAGCCTGAACATCGATTTTTCGCCCTTGAGGCTCGTTGGTGTCACAGAACACCTAGCCTATTGGAAGGATATTCGCAGAATATTGTTTGCCGACAACGAGTTCACTATGCTATGCAGGCTCTCAAAAAATGGCATCCAAAACGATTGGAATCCGATCAAAGTCGCTGATATTTTCAAGGAGCTCGCTCCAGATTTAGCCAAGCAGATTGAATTTGCCAGCCGCACTGCGATGTTGCAATCGACTAACGGCCAGAGTGAAAAAGTCATCGACCCAGCAGTTGCAAAGCTGACATTTGCCTTGGCTAGGTATCAAGATAAATTGCTTGCTCAAATCGGCCACTGCCTCACCGCTGACCAACTCTCCGATTTGGATCGAGCAATCGCCAGCATCCCTGTCAACGGTTCCACCGCTGAGGGGCAAAGGTCTGCGTTCGCAACCGCTAGGGCGATGATCGAAAGCCGAACTGGGCTGATAATCGATTCATCCGCCGACTTGGAACTACGTGAAAGCATTCGAAGAAGCCTCGACATCCCACTGTTCCCACATTCCTCTCCGGAGACCCGGGTCACAACAGAAGGCAATAGTATTGAACACCAGGTTGAAGAGGCAAACCTTCTCGATGTCGAAGTAGTCGCGATCTACTGGTAAAGCTGTCGCGCGCGACCTCTCTAAAGCGAACTGCAGATTGAATTTGTACTACCGAACGACCGCATCGGGGTAAAATGCCACCCCCCTCAAGCCGCCAGCAACCCCGCCGCTCCGCCCAAATCCACCGACACCAGCCTACTCACCCCCTGTTCGATCATCGTGACCCCAAACAATCGGTGCATGCGGCTCATCGTTACGGCGTTGTGGGTGACGATGAGGTAGCGGGTGCGGGTTTCCTGGGTCATGCGGTCGAGCAGGTCGCAGAAGCGTTCGATATTGGCGTCGTCCAGCGGCGCATCGACTTCGTCCAGCACGCAAATGGGCGCGGGGTTGGTGAGGAACAGGCCGAATATCAGCGCGACGGCCGTCAGCGCCTGTTCGCCGCCCGACAGCAGCGTAAGCGATTGTAGTTTCTTGCCCGGCGGCTGGGCCATGATTTCGAGGCCCGCCTCCAGCGGATCATCCGAATCGATCAGTTCCAGATGGGCGCTGCCGCCGTCGAACAAGGTGGTGAACAGCCGCCGGAAATGCCCGTCGACCGCCTGAAACGCCGCAAGCAGCCGCTGGCGCCCTTCGCGGTTCAGCGTGCCGATGGAGCCACGCAGCCGGTTGACGGCCTGGCCCAGTTCATCACGCTCCGCCGCATTGGTGGTGCTGGCGGCTTCCAGTTCGGCCAGTTCGGTTTCGGCGACCAGATTAACCGGCCCAATCCGCTCGCGCTCCACGCTCAGCCGTTCGTGGCGCTGGGATTCATCGGCGGGGGTGCGGATGTCGTCGGCGCGAAAGCCCACGCGTTCGGGCAGCACCGGCGGCGGGCATTCGAACCGCTCGCCTGATAGCCGCCCCATTTCCACCCGGCGCAGTTCCTGATTCTCCGCGCGCGCCGCCGCCCCTGCCCGCGCCTCGCGCGCTTGCGACAAGAGCTCGGCGGCCTGGCGGGCGGTTTCCTCTATCGTGCGCAGCGCCGCCTCGCCTTGGCGTTCGGCAGCCTGGGCGGCCTCCGCATCGGTGCGCGCGGCCTGATGCATCGCCTCAAGCTCGGCGATTTGCCGGTCGAGAATGGCGGGGCGAACGGCAAGGATCGCGGCGTCCTCCGCCAGCTGCTCCGCCCGCTCGGCCATGTCGGCGATGCGCCGCGCCGCCTCACCCGCCCGCGCGCGCCAGTTGCGGGCATCGGCCTGGCCGGTCGCCAGCCGGTCGCGATCAACCGCCAGATCGCGGTCAAGCGATGCCCGGTCAGCCCGCGCCTGCGCCACGGCGGTGCGCCGCTGATCCGCCTCGCCCTGGAGCGCGGCGACCTGATCGCGGGTTTCGCGGCCATCGGGCAGGGTGGCGTTGAGCATGCGGGCGCGGTCCACCTCTGCGCGCGCCTCATCCTGTTCAGCGGCGATGCGTTGGCGGCGGCTGTCGAGATCGGCGGCCTGCGCCTCTATGCGTTCAATCGCGGCGGCGGCCCGGTCCTCTGCGCGTGCCGCTTCGCGGGCGCTGGCATCGGCGGCCTCCAGCAGGCGGCGCGCATCAGCGGCGGCGCGGCGCGAATCGGCGATTGACTGGTCGATGCGGGCAAGCTCGCCGTCCGCTTCCTCCACCGCCCGCACGGCAGGGCCGCGCAGCTGTTCCAGCGCGCGCAGGCGGTTCATCCGTTCAAGCCGCTCCGCTGCTGCTGCCCCCGCCGATTTGGCGATGAACCCATCCCAACGCCGCAACACGCCCGCCAGCGTCACCAGCCGCTGGCCAACCGCCAGCGCCTGGCCGTCGTCGGCGTCCGCCACCAGCACTTGCGCCAGCCGCCGGGTAAGCGCGGCGGGTGCAGCCACGTGACGCGCGAGCGATACGGTGCCGGGCGCAACGCCGGGATCGACCGGCTGCGCGGTGGCGCCACCCCAATATTGCTCCGCTGCGGGATCAAGCCCCGCCTCCAGATCATCCCCCAGCGCCGCTGCCAGCGCCCGTTCATAGCCCGGATCGGGCCGAAGCTGATCAAGCACCCTGTCCTTCCCCGTGCTGCGGGTCGCCTTGGCCAGCGCGGCGCTTTCGCTGTCGATTGCGGCGAGTTCGGCATGGGCGCTGGCGCGGGCGGATTGGGCACGATCGCGCGTGGCTATCGCGGCGCGCTCGGTCGCGT
>FSSH01000398.1_pt1 | contig 26820 bp, 25 predicted proteins | sample 1166101 | NCBI WGS metagenome assembly FSSH01 (sample SAMEA32972668, study PRJEB13176) | freshwater metagenome | biome: Drinking water system; feature: Biomass in drinking water that filtered by 0.45 um membrane; material: drinking water | place: USA | collected 2012-12-20 | depth 0 m
ACTGGCCGATCATCGCGCAGCCCGCCATGCCGCCCAGTAAGCCGGCGCCAATATTGGCCAAGCCCTGGCCTTTGCATTCGCGGTTTTTGTCGCTGCCGGTGTCGGTCAAATCGTCGACAATGGTGGCCGTCATCATGGATTCCAGCAAACCCACCATAGCCAACGGCACCGAGTAAGGCAGAATGATTTTCAAGGTCTCAAGGTTCAGCGGTACTTCGGGCCATAGAAATATCGGCAGAGTATCCGGCAGTTGCCCCATGTCGCTGACGGTGCGAATGTCCAGGTTCAGATAGACGTCAATGACGGTCAAGGCAATGATGCAAATCAAGGGTGACGGCAAGGCTTTGCCGATGACAGGCAGATACGGAAACAAATAAATGATGGCCAAGCCGCCGGCGGTCATGGCATACACATGCCAGCTGACGTGAGTCAGTTCGGGTAGTTGCGCCATGAAAATCAATATGCCCAGGGCATTGACGAATCCGGTTACCACCGAACGCGACACGAAACGCATCAGGCTGCCCAGTTTCAAATAGCCGGCAATGATCTGAAAAACGCCGGTCAATAAGGTCGCCGCCAGCAGATACTGCAAGCCGTGATCCTTGACCAATGTCACCATCAACAAGGCCATCGCTCCGGTGGCCGCCGAAATCATGCCCGGACGACCGCCGACAAATGCCGTAATCACCGCGATACAGAACGAGGCGTACAAGCCAACCTTGGGATCGACCCCGGCGATGATGGAAAAAGCGATCGCTTCCGGGATCAATGCCAGCGCCACCACGGTGCCCGCGAGCACATCGCCACGGATATTGCCTAGCCAGTCTTGTTTCTTCGATAAAAAAAGCATGTTTAACCTAAGTAAAAAAAGGCTATGCAGGGCATAGCCAAAGGTAGGAGCAGGGTAAAAGATTGATGAATGGGCCGTCGTTAGGGTGGGCTGTCGCTGGTCGCGAGGCTGCTTTTGACACGATCCAGCAAGTCGGTAATTGAACGTCTTTCGTCCGCGCTTAAGGACGAAAGCACTTCGCTTTCGACGGCGTCGGCAATTTTCCAAAGTTCTTGCATGACCGCGTGTGCTTTGTCGGTAATAGACAAGCGATAGGCACGCCTGTCATCCACGTCCTTGTTACGGACGACCATGCCGGACTCTTCGAGTAAATCGATTTGTTTGACTAAGGTAATCGGTTTGATTTCCAGAATCTCTGCCAGATCGATCTGCCGGCAATTTTGATTTTCAGATAGATGCACCAAGGCCCGCCATTGGGCATGCGTAAAGCCAATGGATTCAGCGGCTTTGTTGAAGCGCTGGCGAATGATGTGGCTGATTTCGTAACTGAGAAAGCCGAATTTGGAATGCACAGATATAAAACCTTCAATATAATAAGTAAACGGTATTATATTAAAACAAAGCTTATTTAACAATCAAACAACGATGGATACAAACTTCATGTCGTTCGGGCAAGGGATGGCGAAGGTGAGTTGTTGACGGCATTTGCGATGAGAGCCAAAGTGACGACTGATCGTCTGGATCGAGTTTAATCCACGATCGTCACGTTTTCAGATTGTCTGGGTTCCGACAAACTGACAAGGTGCTCGTGAATATTTCACGTCTTCTCATTAAAGAATTTCAGGGTATGGCTGGCTAAATATTATTAATTTCATAGCTTTACGCTTTATGGCACTGTTTATTACGAAGCATTTACCATTGGAACAAGAATTGCTTGATTCTTATCGATATGTAGTTAAGTATATAGCGTAATCGAGCCGGAATTCATTTCTGAAGGTTAGTTTCCGGTGTCTTTAATTTCATCGCAATAGAGAGAGCCAAGTTATGAACTTTGCCAAAGTCCTGCTGATTGTTATTTGCAGCCTGTTATCTGAATTAGCCCATGCCGAAAAAATCACGATTGCTGCGGCATCCGATCTTAAATTTGCCATGGACGAAATCGTTTCCAGCTTTAAACAGGCCAACCCTGACGAGCAAATAGATGTGGCATATGGTTCATCCGGCAATTTCAATACGCAAATTCAACAGGGTGCTCCCTTTGATTTGTTCTTTTCGGCAGATATTGGTTTCCCCCGTGAACTGGTCCAGAATGGCCTTGCAGCATCCGCGGTAAAACCTTATGCATTGGGTCGTATTGTCTTGTGGAGTGCCAGTCTGGATGCAACCAAGATGACGTTATCCAGCCTTACCGATCCGAGCATTACACGCATCGCTATCGCCAATCCGAAACATGCGCCCTATGGTAAGCGGGCAGAAGAAGCGTTACGCGCCTCGGGATTGTGGGAAGCAATTGAGCCCAAGCTGGTCTATGGTGAAAACATCGTTCAAACCACCCAATTCGTGCAAACCGGCAATGCTCAAATCGGCATCATTGCCCTGTCACTGGCAGGCAATCCAGAGCTGTCTCAAAAAGGCGGTTACTGGCTGATTCCAGACAATTTGCATGAACCGCTGGAACAAGGCTTTATCATTACCAAGAGGGCGGAGAACAATGCCTTAGCCCGACGATTTGCCGACTATATGTTGAGTAGTCCTGTGCGCCTTGTGATGAGCAAATACGGTTTTGTACTGCCTAGCGAAGTGGCCGGCAAATAGATATGAGTTCACGTCTCCGTAGCGGCCAAAGTTTCATTGCTGGATCGCTGATTGGCATCTTGGGCGGATTAATTGGTTTAGGCGGTGCGGAATTCCGTCTGCCGGTATTGGTAGGGATATTCAAGCTACCCACCCTGGAAGCCATCATCTTAAACAAGGCTATGAGTCTGGTGGTCGTCAGCGCCGCATTGGTTTTTCGAGCTAGGCAAATTCCAATTGATCAACAGTTTGCAAATGTTGATGTTACGTTGAATCTGCTGGCAGGCAGTTTGATCGGCGCATGGTGGGCGGCGGGTCACGCGATGACCATGTCGCGGGTTTGGCTCAACCGTATCATCATGACCTTACTGGCGGGATTATCGTTAGTCATGTTGTCAGAGGCGTGGTTTGATTTACACAATGGCGTTACAGCACTGGTTGATGCCGGGCTATTGCGATGGATAGTCGGGCTAATCGCCGGTTTAGGCATCGGTGTGGTGGCGGCGTTATTGGGCGTTGCCGGCGGTGAATTATTGATTCCTACTATCGTGCTGCTCTACGGTTTGGACATCAAGCTGGCTGGCAGTCTATCGTTGACCGTAAGCTTGCCAACGATGATTGTCGGCTTCGCTCGCTACACACGCTCGGACGCTTTTGCCGTGCTGCGGCATGAACAACTTTTGTTCCGCTGGATGATAGCCGGGTCAATCCTGGGGGCAGCGGTAGGCGGCTTGTTGTTGGGATTAATACCGACGAATGTGCTGATGACCGTACTGGGTTTAATCTTGCTGATTTCCGCTGTAAAGACCTTCCAACATGCCCATTAAACAAAACAAACACCATGATGTTGACTGATAGTGATCTTCAAGCCGTCTGGCTGACCATCCGCTTGGCGGGCATCGTCACACTGATTTTGCTCACGCTCGGTACGCCTATCGCCTGGTGGCTAGCGCGAACCAAGGCTTGGTGGAAAGGGCCGATAGGAGCAGTCGTCGCCTTGCCATTAGTCCTGCCGCCTTCTGTACTTGGTTTTTACCTGCTTTTAGCGATGGGGCCGAATGGGCCGGTTGGCTATATCACCCAAACACTAGGACTTGGGCTATTGCCTTTTACCTTTTGGGGCTTGGTCATCGCCTCCGTATTTTACTCACTGCCTTTCATGGTACAGCCCTTGCAAAATGCGTTCGAAGCGATTGGGGATAGACCGCTGGAAGCCGCTGCAACATTACGAGCTTCGCCGTTGGATGCCTTTTTTACCGTTGCTGTTCCCCTCTCATTCCCGGGTTTTTTGAGTGCCAGTATCCTCACCTTTGCCCATACGGTTGGAGAATTCGGCGTCGTGCTGATGATAGGCGGTAACATCCCTGGGGTTAGCCGAGTCGCCTCGGTACAAATTTACGATCACGTCGAAGCATTGGAATACGTACAAGCTCACCGGCTTGCGGCTGTGATGTTGGTCTTTTCCTTTTTGGTGTTGTTGTCGCTCTACGTTTGGCGACCTAATCCAAAAAAAGGGTGATGGGATGGATGACATTACGGCTCGCTTTAAGGTGAATTGGCCAGGCTTCGCGCTCGACGTAGACATCACCATTCCAGGGCGCGGGGTGACGGCTTTGTTCGGTCATTCGGGTTCCGGCAAAACGACGTTACTGCGTTGTATTGCCGGTCTGGAACGCGCACAACAGGGCTTTCTTAGCGTCAACGGCGAAGTTTGGCAGGACGAACAATGCTGGGTGCCGACGCACAAACGCCCTTTGGGCTACGTGTTTCAAGAGGCCAGCCTGTTTTCCCACCTGACGGTGATGGGAAACTTGCGCTATGGCTTAAAACGTATCTCCGATGTCCAACAAGTCAGCTTGACTCAAGCGATCGAATTGCTGGGTATCGGCCATTTATTGGATCGCAAGCCGGATCGTCTATCCGGTGGCGAGCGCCAACGCGTCGGCATTGCCCGAGCATTGGCAGTCAGTCCGCGTATTCTGCTGATGGACGAACCGCTGGCTGCTTTAGACCTTAAACGTAAGCAAGAAATTTTGCCTTATCTGGAACAATTACATGATGAATTGAATATTCCGGTGTTGTATGTCAGTCATTCGCCGGATGAAGTCGCGCGATTGGCAGATCACCTGGTGATAATGGACGCAGGCCAAGTGCTCGCTAATGGGCCTTTGACCGAAACCCTGGCTCGACTGGATTTACCCATTCGCCTGGGTGAAGATGTCGGCGCCGTCATTGAAGCCGAGATAGGCATCGTCGATCATGAATGGCATCTGGCGCGTGTCGATTTTTCAGGTGGCAGCCTATGGACGCGCGATCATGATTTGCCTGTCGGCCGGAAAGTAAGGATTCGAGTGTTGGCCAGGGATGTCAGTCTGGCCCAAACCCATCCTGGATCAAGCAGCATCCAGAATGTCTTACACGGGCGAGTCGACGCCATAGCAAATGACGAGCATCCAGGTCTGGCCTTGGTACGCGTATCGGTCGGCGATACAGTATTGGTCGCCAGACTGACCAAACGTTCGGCCGCCGAACTCTGCGTGGTTGTGGGCCAAAACGTCTGGCTACAAGTCAAATCTGTCGCCCTGATGGAATGATCGGCTTTGTTCTTAAGCCAACCAGCCTTTGCGCTTGAAATAGATAGACGGCACGACGGACACCAGCGTCAAGGCCAACGCGAACGGATAACCCAATTTCCAGGCCAATTCCGGCATGTCTCGACATAGTAATTTTCCCCCGTTCACACTCGCTTCTGGGTATTGGCCAGCAATACATTCATCGACCAGGCAACGATAAAAATCCCTACCGGCAATGATTGTGGCGGTACAGGAAATGGCAGGGTCAATCCCATCAGCAATAGATATAACGCCCCTAGCATGATATAGATGCTGTAACGGTGAGCCATAGGACTGGGGTAGTCAAAATTGGTTTGGCTAATTTTCCGCCTGATCAACCCATCAATGGCAAACGGTAACATGGCTACCGCTAAGAACGGCAGCCAAACGCAGGCAATCACAAAACGTTTGATCATTTGATAGACGGTATCCCATAGCACATCGAGTCGGCTTTGGATGAAGGGAAATAGATCGTGTCGGCCGACATCCTCGAAACCTTTGGACATTTGCCGCTCGCGCTCGGTCGGAATGAAGTACCGGTAAACGCTTTGCCTAATACCGGTGCGAACAAAGAGGTCGTCGAACCATTCCTGAGCCGTGTAACGAATTTCAAGTTCTTTGTTAACGCCAAAATAAGCGATCAACATTCGATCTTCGGTTACTTGGATTTCCCGAGTCCAACGGTCCGAAACAAAACTGGCCACCAGAATCACTTCCAACAACCAGATCATCAGACTGAACAGCAGATTCCGTTGCATAGTCAGACTTGTTTGGCATCCAACGAGGATTGCAGCACCGGCAACCGACCTTTGACAATCCGACCGCCGGATAATTTGGCGATGTAATGCAAATCGGGCAGTTGCCCCAATAACTGGGGCGCAAATAAATCACCTTCCTCTTCCATCAGTCGTTCACCGACATTGCCGGAAAATACCGTCGGGTTGGTCGCGCTGGTGGCGACGCCTTGGGTACGCATGATGTATTTCAGTCGGGTTTTAGGTAGATTGTCGGTAATGTACTGCTGGGTTTCGCTATCCATGATTCGCAATGCGATGAGATTATTGACGTTTCCCAACACTTGCCGGGCTTTGTCTTGCGAACCGGTACGAGCGGCAAAGTCCGCGAAAGTCTGTGTGGCGATGAATAAACGGATTTTCGCGCCGCGGCCTTTGTTCAACACCTGGATAAAAGGATCGTTGATCACTTCGGCGGCTTCATCGACAAACACATTCACCGGTCTGTCAGTGACACCATAGTTGTATCTGTCGCCAGCGACGGCCGCGATGTCGGCGAGCAGGATTGATCCGATGGCGCTACCTACCAGACCATCGGATAACGAGTCCAGGCCAATGTAGGCTACTTGGGCTTTTTGAATGATATGTCCGGTATTAGTAATCGGACGCAGATCGTCAGCATCATTGGGATTGGGTGACAGTAAAGGCCCCAACGGACCTGACGTTAGCATGTTCATGATCGGAATTAGCGATGCCACCATCTTGCTGAAATGAGCACGGTCATGTTCGAACAAAGACAACAAGCCTTCCAAATCCAGATTAGCCGCTTGATACTGCACATATTCCCGGTAGAAGCGCACTAATCCTGCAGCTTTGGAATCAATGTCCTTGGCAGCTTTCAGATAAGGTTTGGCCTCCTGTCGCCAATTACCCAGACAATTGTCGTAATAGCGTTCCAAAGCCTGAATCACCAGAGTTGACGGACCGCCTTCCAGATAACGGCGAAGCTTGACCAGGGTTGGTCGCTCTTCGATCACCATCAGCCCTTGAATCACGTTATCCAACGATTTTTGGCCGAACGCCTTAAAAGGATCGTTGGTGTTTTCACCAGGCGAAATAGCGCTAATCCGACTGGCAATTTCTGAAGGCCGGTTAAAGTTATGCAGAGGATCGAGCCGAACACTGTCTTCCGGAAAGGCTGGATGGAAATACACGAACCGATCCGGACGCTGAGCCAATTGACAGGCTCGCTTGGCTGAAGCCATCAAATCCTTGTCGCCCTTAGGATCGATGATGATCACCGCTTCACCGCGCAATACCGCCTGAGTCACTAGAACATCGAATGCTCGGGTTTTGCCGGCACCGGTTGTACCCACCAGCAAAGTGTGGCCGGCGGTATGCTGAATTGGTTGCCGAACATCACTTTCCGCAATTTCCAGCCCATGTATCCAGGCCGAGCCCATGCGTTGATGATCGGTCGGGATCAAGGTGGAGACATCACGCTTCAGAATTTCATAGGCCAACTGGGCGTGTTTTTGTACCCAATCGAATCCCCAGCCGAACCACAATTCATCAGGATGGCGCTTGACCATTTGCTTGAGTTTTTCAGCATCCAGATATTGAAAACGAAATTGTCGCAACCGTCGTTTTCGATACCAGAGATTGACCGCCGCCGGCAGCCGGTAACAGACCATTACGCCACAGGCGATCATAAACCAATCGAACGGCTCTAGCGGCAATCCCGACCAACGGCTCGTCAGATAGGCCAAGCCGGCACCGCTTGTCCAGCCGGCAATGGCTGTCACTTCATAGATCGGACGCCAGGGAAACTGGTAGTCGTAATCGGACTTCATGATTGGATGCGCACTTGGATGCCTTTGCCGGCGCCGATCGATCGACAAGCGGGATGATTGGCAATGTCGAGCATGAAGCGGGTACGTTTGATGCCTGGGTTTTGCTCCAGGAATTGTTCGAGTTCGGTATTGGAAATGGCATACCAATTGCCCTCAGCGGATTTTGCCTCGGGAGGTTTTTGTAATTGCCTGACGTGTTCGATTAGGAGATCGATTGAAGGTGCGATAGTCAGCTTGGCTTGGGTGGTATTTACCTCTGGCTTTTTATCGGAAGCCGGTTGCTGCTCAGCTTCGGCTTGAATAAGTGTTTCGATGACTGGCGGTGTTTTGTTGAAATTCTGAGCGCTCTCGATCTGATCGGAATCTTTGCTTATTGGCTTACTGACTAATTCGGTTTTTCGGGATGAAGGATGATTAGCTGCTTTTGATTTCTTATTGCTTGTTTTACCGCAGCCATCGTTCCAAGTGGATGCGTTTTTGGCCTTGGATTTATCTGTAGTAGCCGTTGATCGACTATCGGATTGACCAGCGCTTGTTGATGATTCCGTTACGGTCAGTAGCTGTTTGATAACTGAGCTGGGTTCTGCCGCCAACAGCACACCACGAACCTGTTGTATGGTCTGCACCTTACGCATCGGTGACAGTACGTCGGTGACCAGCCAACCGACTTCCTCAAGCGTTTTGATGAAGAGGTTGGCGTTGACAGCGAGTTTTTCCGGTGTACCGGGAAATGGCAGTAAGTATTTGTCTTGGGCTTCCAGCAAATCGATACCCCATTGCCACGCACCAAGGTTAAGTTCGGAGACGATTTGAAGCAACCACTCGCCAGCCGAACCCTGCTTTTTTAGCCAAGACTTTGCGATATCTTCAGGTGATTCAACATCTACCTGTGGAGTAGCGGGTTGATTAATCTGGTCGGATTGGAATTGATGATTGGAAGCCTCAGATGTTTTATTGCTGCTACTTTCACTCGTCGATTTCAAGACCGGTTGATCGTCTTTCCTGGGCTTGACGTTTTCCGACGCTCTGTTTTCTTCAAGTCGAGGAACTTCAGGTGATGGTTTGGATTGAATAGGCGGTATTTCAGCAACGGTGTCAGGGCTGTCAATCCGCTGCTCCGATCCTTTTGTGACCGTTGCTTTGGGTTTCTCCTCTTCAGCTTTGACCTGAACAACCATGGTTTTGTCCGGCGAAGACTTTGGCAGTTTGGCGGATGTCCTGGCGATTGGTTCTTGATCAGTTTCAGCCTGTTCACCCATTTCGATGGCTGCAACTACGACCGGCGGTTCATTGCTGAAAATCGATTCAGTCGAAGTCAGGCGCAGCATGTACAGTGGGTTTTCCAATCCCTCGGGCTGCATCCGCCAATAGCGATATTGCCGACCATCGGGTAGCAATTTAGGAATCGCCAAGCCGCGTTCGATCAAAATGTCCGCCAAGGTATCTTCATCACGGGGAATTCCAGGGACTTTGTCCTTTGCCAGCAAGGTAACAATGTCTTGTGCGCCGATGCGCCAAACGATATGCAGTCCTTCCTTGAAACGCCATAGCCGCGCGCCTTTTTCGTTGACGCTCCAGTTCCCAGATTTAACCAGCCTACGCATCGCATCGAACAAGTATTTCTCCACCGGCATACCCATGGCCGAATCGAGAGTGTGGTAATGCGCTTTCAAATCACGTTCCACACTTTTGCAATCGGCGGTCATCACCAGTTCATACAATTTCGAGCCACGATCCAAACCATGAATGGCTTCCAGCATGGCCTGCATGATGTCGGGGCCGGGCTCCAGGATAAAGCTCCGCGATTCGCGGGTTAGCACACGTTCGATCACCAAGGCTGAGAACTGTTCGTGGCGTTTATGACGGTTTTCCCGCCAGCGCAAAAAATAGCGGTCGATGTGATGTTGTTCGGCCCAATCGGTCAGATTCTCATCGCAAGGGTTCCATGTGTGTTGCCCCTGGCTGTCAACCACTGCCATGTCGGACACCGGCTTGCCGATGTCATGCAGAAGTCCGGCAAAGCACACCGCCAGACGCCAACGTAACTCCTGTGCTTTTCGTTCTCTGGGTGAGGCATGGGTCGCGAACAAACAGCCTTGAGACGCCAACGTCGCCCAATGTGCCACTTCCAACCCATGCCGAAACAAACCGCCGGCGCCACGATGATGATGCGATTCCGAAGCGGGTAACAGATGGCTGAATGCCGCGTAGCGGGCAATCACCGGTGCGGCGATGCTCTGATACAGCTCGTCCGGCAATGCCAGGGCTTGTTCGATGGTGGTGATCAGTTCGATTTGGGTGGTCAGGATGCGTTCCACCGGTGCTGCCGGCAGCCCCTTCATGAATGGCGGGTAACGAGGGATCTCCTCATTGAGCGCAGGCAAAACTTCGCCGACGGGCGCAGGTTTATCGCCAAACAGACGTTTGCCGATTCGGGAGATGAAAGTTGAATAAGGATTTTCCATGGCACCCCATCATGACAGGCCTTTTTGAGGTGTTGCTTGCAGTAAATGGCGAATTCGTCATCAGCTACAAGCAGGTCGGGAAAAAGAGTGTTTAGTGTAACGAGCTCCCTTAAAAACCTTTGGAGCTATCATGAAACGCAATTCCCTTGCTGTTTGTTGCATTTTGCCCGTGTTGTGCGGCACGGCTTGTACCTCGCTGATTCAGCCAGATGCCTCGGTCAGCGAATCCGTGATTGAATCAGTTTTGCCGATTAACCAGCCCGAACAACCCTGGCGACTCGACAATGCTTGGCAACAGGGAGGACTAGGCGGTTCGGCCTTACGCGTGGCGTCAGTCGAGCATGTCGTCAGGCAAGTCGACCAACCGTTTCGTTTTCAGGTGGCCACTGCCAATACAGCTGATGAGTTAATGAATACCAGCTTTCCGCAAATTCCAGATGACCAAGATGACGATTCATTGGCCATCGAGCGCGCCTGGCGTAAATATTGTCACCATCAACTCGACATGACGCCTGAAGAGCAGGCACTGATCAAGCACATCCCGATACCGCACAACATCTTGAACCATGGCTGCAATCCCGGCAGTCTGAAGAAGTGAGGTGGTTGTCATGGAAAGAAATGGAACAGACAACACATTGGATAATCTGACCGAACGCTTTCAAACCTTGGCAGAACGGAAAAAAGCCAAACTGAAAGTCGTTGAACCGCTGAAATCTTTACCCAGTTGGCCAACAGCCATACGAGGTACGCCGAATGCCTGTCTGCGTAGTGCGCTATTTGCAGGTGTGCAGGGTAAGGAACGTATCGCCTACAAAAAACGCACCTTGCTAGCTTCGGTCGATGGTATCGAGGTTCGCTATTTGGGTATTCAACTCAATCAATCCGATCTCGATGTCTGGATGCAGATCGTGCATTTGTCCCGGCAACAATTACCCGGATTTAGCGTGACGTTCAGTGCTCATGCGATGTTGATGGCACTGGGTCGTGGCAGTGGCAAAAGTCAGCATGAATGGTTGAAGGAATCGATGGCTCGCTTGGGTGGCGCCTTTGTCGAAATCACCTTTCAAGGGCGCGATGCCTTTGGCGAAAAAGGCTTCCTGCGCTATTACCGTGACGAGCTGACGCATCGCTACGTGGTGGAACTGACCGAATCAATGCTACGCCTGTTCGAGGAAGGCTACACCTACATCGAGTTTGAACAGCGGCAGAAACTGCGTAAACAGCCATTGGCGTTGTGGTTGCATGGTTTTTTGTCGTCCCATGCGGCGCCTTATCCCCTGAAAATCACGACTATTCACCGCTTGAGCGGTAGCAGTGCGAAAACCCTACGCGACTTCAAGTACCGTTTATGCAAAGCGCTGGACGCTCTAGTGGGCATCGGTACCTTGGCCAGCTTCGAATTCGTTGATGACACGGTGAAAATCAAGCGGCAACCCACACCCAGTCAACAACGCTTTCTGGAGACCAAACCGCACTGAAAAAGCACGGCATTCGACCGACGCAATTTTGGGTCGGTCGAACCCTCTCGATACGGCATTAGGCCGACGCGGGTACGGCATTAGACCGACAGTGGCACGGCATTCGGCCGACGCAGTAACGGCATTAGGCCGACGGGTACGGCATTCGACCGACAAAAAGCACGGCATTAGGCCGACGTTTGACACGGCATTAGACCGACGCAAAGTCAATTTCATAAAACCGCTGTAAGCCAGGTTTAATGAGGCTTTCAGCGGTTTTTATAAGCGGCAAAATGGTGGCGCTAATCTATATCTAATCTTTTTTTAATCTAAATATAGGGAAGGCCGTTCTGTGGATAACTTTGACGGCTGTGATCGACGTGCACACTTCACTCGATACGTGTTTGAGTGGCCTTGCGATAATTCTGAACCGCGTCGCGAATTTTCCCCAGACACTCGACTTGCTTGCGAATATCGACAAACTCGGTTTCCAACTCTTCGACCAGTTTAGCCTCCCAATCCGGCTCGCCTTTCAGGATACGTTGCAACGGATAACGATAACCCAGGCCTTTTTTCAGGTATTGAGCGATGGGTTTGTTCTGACCGTTTTGGCGTAAAGTCGCCATGCGGTACCACTCAATGCTGAAAGAATAACTGCTTTCCCGCCGGCGTATCCGCACACCGATTCGTCCCGATTCGGTTTTACCGTATTTTTCATAACGGCTCTTCAACTGCCGCCAGTAATCGTCGACCAACATCCTGGCTTGGGCATAAAGTTGTTCCGATCTGGCTTCAACCCAGATCAGCAGGTCATCTTCTGACAGTGCGGAAGTAGGATTCATCGTGTTTTCGTCGTGCATGCAAATACCTATTACTTAACTGTAGGGATATAGCAGATAAATCCCTAAAGGATTTTGGGTGAAATGTGAGGCGATAGCAGTGATTTATGATGGTTTTCCTAGATAGGTTTTTGTCATCGAAATCCCAATATCATTAGGGATTTTCAGATTTGAATCGCTTGATCTCGAACTGTCATTTCCCTAATGACCCCGTCCGCCGTCAATCCCTATCTAGGTAATTGCGATTCTAAACACGGTGATTTCTGTCGTGCGTTTCCCTAATTTCATAGGGAAGTCGGTTCCGGTTTCCTAGCTAGGTACGAATTCCCCATCGGTCATCATGTACCGGGGCGCATTCTAGGCAAGTTTTAGCCGAGGCCTTTTTCAGCAAACGAGGGATTCGCAATCGCCTGTCAATCAGCCAATCTTTCAAGAAAATAAATTTTCGTAATTCTGCAGCAAACGCTTTTTTCGACATTTGCTGCAAGTTGATGGAGGAAAAGGTGAAGGACAATGCGGCGATGAACCGAACCTACGCCACATTGCTGATTCTGATCTGGTTGCTGCTCCGTACCCCGTTTGCGTTGGGGAAGGATGGCGATGTGTCCGAGGTTTCTTACTTTGCGGACAAGCAGCGAGGGTGGTTTTGGTACGAGCGATTGCCGGAGCCGGTCAAGAAAGCCAAGCCTGAACCTGAACAACCTAAGTCTGAAGTCTTGCAACCAGCGGCAACTGAGACTGAATCCAAACCGCCATTGCCAGATCAGGCTGCCCCCGCACCTTTGTCATCCGCCTGGCTGAAACAAAATATGGAACGCTACCTGAACCGAGCGATCGACGATCCCAGTCAGGAAAACGTCGCGGCGTTTTACTATTTGCAGCGGGTGATGATGGATAAGGCTGAACGTTTCACCAACGCCGCCCGTTACGTAGTGATGTCTGATCCGCAACTGGATGAAACGGTTCGTCGTCCGGTCGCGACGTATGCAGCCAATGAAGCCAATCATCAAGCCAGTGTTGTGGCGGAAAAAGCCTTAAAAGCCATTGCCGAACAAGCGGGTATTCTGTTTTTCTTTCGTTCCGACTGTCCCTATTGCCATGTGCAGGCACCGATTCTGGCCATGCTGGAAAATGCCTATGGTTTCAAAATCTATCCCGTGTCGTTGGATGGCTTACCGATGCCCAACGGCTTTTTCAGTCAGTTCAAACGCGATCAGGGTCAGGCGGCGATGTTAGGGGTTGAACAGACTCCAGCATTGTTCCTGATGAAACCACCCCGGCAAATCGTACCGTTAGCCCAAGGTGCATTGTCTCTTGAAGAAATCACCGGTCGTATACTGCTGGCAGCCAAGGAAGCCGGTTGGATCGATGCCACGCAATACCAAACTACCCAGGGCATTCGTAACACGCCGATGCTGTTACCGACGGCCGGCAGTATTAGCCCTGCCACAGCTCAAGATCCTTTGTCATTGATTCAAGCGCTGCAACGCGGTGCGCAATTGGGGAGCACACCATGACTTCGTTTTCGCTTCCACTTCCACTTCGCTCTCGGCAGGTTGTCGTGTTGCTACTGCTGATCGAGAGTGCGGCACCTGCCTATGCCGACTTGCAACAGGAAATGGACAGCATGTTCGGCACAATGACTAACTTCACGGCACCCACCGCGCATCTGGGACAGCGCCGTGGCGTGATTACCGGCGGCAGCCTGGTGGCGCGCAATGGCATCACCAACACCAATCTGGTCTCATTCGTACCGCCTTCGTTCAGTGCGGGTTGTGGCGGTATCGATTTGTTCGCCGGAAGCTTCAGTTTCATCAACTTCAACCAGTTCGTGCAATTGATGCGTAATGTCGCCGGCAATGCCGCAGGCTATGCATTCCAACTTGCCGTTGGCGCAATGTGTCCCTGGTGTGCCTCGGTGATGACCGACCTGCAAAAGAAAATCCAGGAGATGAACCAGATGTTCAGTAATTCCTGTCGTTTGTCGCAAGGCCTGGTTAACGATACGGTCAAAGCCTTCGATTTGCAGAGTAAAACCAACCTGTCCAATGCCTCGTTTACCCAAGGCATTTCGGATGTGTTTTCCAGCTGGACCAACACCAGTACCTTGGGCGATCCGGTACAGCAGGTCAAGCAAAACGACCCTGCCGACATGACCAAGATCATTCAGGGCAATCTGGTCTGGCGGGCGTTGGTCAATCAAAATGCCGGCGGTTGGTTCCGCTTCGGCGGCAACAATTTGCTGGAAGCGGCGATGAGTATTTCCGGTACGGTGATCGTCGATGCGCCACAGGCGGCTCCAGACGGCAAAGGCGAGAACAATGCGATCAGCGCGCCGCCGCCGATTTTAAGGATCAAAGATTTGATGTATGGCAACGACGCCGGCAATAGTTATCAAACTGTCAGGATGTATACCTGCACAGATGGTCACGATGCCGATCAGTGTCTGAAACCCATCGTCCAGAACGTCAATCTGGTGGGATTGAAACAGCGGGTAATGGAAATACTGTTGGGCTCGGCCAATAACGGCAATGGCCTGATATACAAATTTGCGACCAACGCCGGCCAGGTAACCGACAGCGAAAAAGCCTTCATGCAAACCGTGCCGGATGCCATTGGCGGCATGATCCATAACCTAGCGCGGGAAGATGTCGGTATCGCCAAGCTTTGAGCCGAAGAAGCAGCCCCAGTGATTGCGTTGGAACTGGCACAGTTGATCGTCAACGATTTGCTGAGTGCGGTGCAGACCGCCGCGCACATGAACGACCATGCCTACGCCAAGTTACTAATGGATGCTCTGAAAGATGCCCGTGAGCAGATTCAAGACGAGTACCTCACCATCGCCGGCCGCTACGGCAATCCGCAAACCCTGATGGCGTTTTATCAGCAGTTGATGAATACCGTGAAGCCTAAGCATTACGGCACGGTGGCGCAGTTGCCGGCATCCGGCACCGCCTGGCCGACGCCTTAGTCCATATCTTTTCTCTACAGGCCATCTCCTATGTTTGAAATCTTTTCCGTAGGCGATTCCGCCTATCTGCAAGCAGTCCTCAATGCCGTGGCGATGATTTCCGGTACCGGTGATTATCGCACCGCCGCTGCGGTGGGAGGTCTGATCGGCGTCATCATCGTCATGCTGCGAGCGCTATTGCAATGGGACGGACGCGGTATTCGTTATCAGGATTTATTGTTGGCCTATGTAATGTGGCTGATGTTGTATGCGCCTTCGGTTCGAGTCTCGATCGAGGATGCTTACACCGGTAGCGTGGTGGTGGTCGACAATGTGCCGTTGGGTCCGGCCGTGGTTGGCAGCGTGATGTCAAATATGGGCTATCGCACCACAAGGTTGTTCGAACAAGGCTTTGCCACACCGTCGATGACCGGCAATGGCTTTGCCGATAGCCTGCAAACCTTGACGGCGGTACGGAAGAATCTGTTGTCGCGAGTCAGTTTAGGCGCAGCCAATACCCCAAACGCCGGTAGCGACATGGAAACCTCGTTTGCCAACTACGTGCGCGAATGCACGTTGACCGGTGTGGATTTGAATCAAAAATCGGTGGATGCGATTTTGCGCGACCCTGATCCGATGAATGCTATCCGCTTTGACTCTGACATCTACATGACCGAAATCTATGTCGGCGGTCAACCGCAAACCAAAACTTGCACGGACGCATGGGCCGATTTGGGCGTTGTGGCCAACGGCAATTTCAGTACCGCGCTGGAAGCCTTGTTAAAGCCGACCTTGGGTGTGCCAGCCGCGGCCGATTCGATTCCAAAAATCCAGGATGCTTTCGATGCACTGGCCGGCCCTGGTGTCATCGATGCCGCCGATTACATGTTGATGTCGGCTATCATGCCGATGTTCGAGAAAGGCGTGGTGGGCCGGCACGAGGACGCGATGCATTGGACCAAGGCGTCGATGATCGAACAAGCCATTCAACAACGCAATACCCAATGGGCGGCAGAACAAACCCTGTTCTCGAAAATCGTGCGGCCGATGATGGCGTTCATCGAAGGCTTGAGTTATGCCATTGCCCCGATCATGGCCTTCGTGGTGATGCTGGGCAGTGTCGGATTGCGGATGAACATCGGCTATTTCTCGATGTTGCTATGGATCCAACTTTGGATGCCGATTTTGGCGGTGATTAATTTGTTCATGCAGATGTCGGCCGCCGGCAAAATGGCGGCATTGACCGCGGCCAATTACAACTTGCCCTCAATGATGGGTATTTACCAGATGGACATGGAGTTGCAGCAATGGTTGTCGATAGGCGGCATGTTAGCGGCATCGACACCGGCCATTACCTTGATGCTGATTTATCGTGGCGCAGTAACGGCCACGCATTTCCTGGGACGGATGGATGGCGGCGATTATGTGAACGAGAAAATCGCTACGCCGGATGTGATCAGTCCGGCGCCGGTATTGAATGCCCAACCGCAGCATCAATACAGTCCACTGTCTGCAGTGACTCAAACTGGCGTCGATAAGGTGCTGCCAACATTTACCGCCGGCAGGGACATGAGTGCTGCAGTTTCTTCAGCTTATAGTGCATCGGAACAGGCGACCAGCAGCTTCATGCACAGTGTTTCATCAACCGCTTCGAAATCGGCCAGTATCAGCAGCGACGCCTTCGACAGTCGCTCACTGGGCAATCAGATTGCCAGCAGTAGTAGCTATACCGATGCCTACAACCGTCAGTTTGGCGAAGCCTTTGCCAAGAAGCATGCCGATACCGGAATATCCGCGGATCAATTCTCGGCCCTGGTTGCCGGTAGCGCCAATGCCGGTGCCAAGCTTGGTAACGATCAATTGGGCGGAGTGATTTCTGGCCGACTACAGAACGACTTCAAGGTCGGGCAGGACAAATCCGATGCTATTGCCGCTGACATCAGCCAAACTGTCAATGACAGTCAAGGATACCAAGCCGGACTGGCGAAAAGCCTGGCAATGGATGCACAAACCGGTACTCGCAATGTGGCGTCTATGGGCTTGCAAAGTCAGTCCCTGTCCTCGCTACAACACAGTGCGACCGACGCGGTCTCTGCTAGTGAAACTTATCAACAAACGCTATCTGCACAGCAACGTTTTGGCACCCAAGCCAGTTTTGGAGCTGCGGAAACCGGCTACCAAATCGCCAACAATCCTATCTTGATGGAACAACTCGATCAGACTTTGGATAAATATGGTTTAAGGGGCGACACACAACGACTAGCTTCACAATGGAAAGCGGCTGGTTGGATCAGTAATGGCGATCAAGCTTATGCTGCAGCTGGTATGTCCTTACTGACCGGTTTCTCGTCACCAAGCTATCGAACCCTTGATAGTCAGCAATCGCATCAGGCGGAAATCGCCGGATACCAACTGCTGGCCGATACCTTCAATGCACCCAAAGCCGATTCGGCTTGGAATCCTAACCAAAACGAAACCCTAATTGCCAAAGCACCGGAAAAGGGAGTCGTTCAATCTAAAGTCGAACAGGCTCATCTTGCCGACCCCACCGCCGAGGCCGAAACTGTCAGCCAGCGCGCCGAGGCTCGAACCAGCAGGGCTACAAATAAAATTGCTACCGGCGAGAAACGCATCGAAGCTGACCATGATAGCAATCTGCAATCTCGAGAGACGTATTCGAAGGAGGGCTTTACCGAATTGGCCGACATCAAGGCCGAACATTTCAGGCAATCGATTGCCGCAGCTGCAAATGACACGCCGTCCATGGCTGAAGCGTCATATAACTTTCTGGGAGGTAGTCTTTACAATTCGGCTAAAAATATCGAGGCCCTAGGTACGGCGAGTAACTCTGGCATACGAGAATTTATGGCTAAAGCCAAAGAAGCGCGTGCCAATGGGGCTGATCTCTGGGAGTCTATTCAATCTGGTGCATCACATTCCTATTCAGGATTCATGGATGCAACTCACACTTGGGCTGATCAACGCGTTAACTCAGTTGCTGACAAACTAACCCCCGCTCAACAAGCGTACTATCGCGCGTCGATGTTTGAAGCGTTTGCTGGTATTGCGGTTGGAGGCGAATATAGTGGCAGTACTGACCAAGCAAGAAAGCTGCTTATTGAGGAGGAAGGCGATGTTGACGGGCACAACATTTCCCAATTACTGAGGCAAGCAGCGGGACAAAACAGGCCCGATTTAATTGAACAGATCGGGAGCTTTAATATAGCCCGTGGGCGAGTAAATTATTAAAGTTACTTTTCTGACTACGAATAATCATTTCTTAGAGGCTTGAGCTAATCCAGCAAAGATTCCTCGAATTGACATGGCCAGAAATAATATGATGATGAAAAATATAAGGTCGTGACGCGCATTGGCAATGATTACCGCAGCCAATACTAAAGCTGCCCAGTAGTAGTTACTTTCATGATTTAACTTTACAGCTAATTGTTCAACACATTGATAACTAAGCTCTGCCAAAGCCAACGTTCCAATCAGAACTGTTCCAAAAGCCGCGATCGAAATAATCGGATCCGGTAATGCGCCGCTTAATGCAGCAAACCAAGTAATTCCAAAAAATGTTGCAATAAATACCAGTCTTAAGAACACGTCAAATGACAATACGTCATCCGAACAGCGTTGAAGGAATCGCTGAATTCCACTGGGAAACTTCATAAACGTAGCCCCGCAAAAAGGGCATACAGAACGCAAAGGGCGACCGTAATAACTGATCACTCTCGGTATCATGAACCGTTGGCAGCAATTGCATTCAACGGTGGAGATATAACGTGAATGAGCTGATGGTGATGCGTTGGATTTAAGTGTTAGTCGAGATGGATGAGCCGACATATGCAGTCTCCAGAATCGAAGCAAACTGCAATCGTGCTATCTAATGGACAAAATATCAAGTCTTTTAACTGGCTTTCGATTGACTCATTCCCTGGGTCGGAAACGGACAAAGCAAACCTTGATGAATGCTATTGTCAAAGCGATACGGTCATCCATTTGAGGGCAACCCGGCTATTGCTTTTTGCCGATAATTCAACCTCATAGAAAGTTATTGTTTCAGCATGAGATAACGATGTCACTAACAAAAATTGAGTATAAACCATTCATACATAAAAATACTTCCTTGGGTAGGCCTAACCAGAATGGATTTGTTAGATAAATCGTCGAGAACGCCCATTTTAGATCCCATTATTAGTGGTTAGGCTTTAGGCTCGCCCTAACGGGCTGTGCTACCTTCGTTTGGAAATGCTTCGTTTCTGGAAAGCTATTTTTTTATTTAACACGCAAACTTGGCAGATCGGCTGATATTTGCAGCCATTGATCACCATGAAATTTCGATGACAGGTCGTACAGTAGCGCAACTCAGCTAAGCCATCTTGTATGGCAAGGGCAATGACCCAGGCTTCATCGAAGTTAGCAGGCCTTATTCGGCCGAATGGACGGCGCTCACGAATATGGTTAGGGAAAGTCTCACAAAAGAAATCCCAGGCAAAAATGATGGCATTGATGTCGATCTCCATTTTGATATCGACTTTGCTGGCACTGCGATAGATCGATGCGAATAATGCCATATATAGGAACGATTCTCGAGCCCTGGGAATGGCTTCAATGTTGGGGGCTATTCCCGATTGAGGTCTTTCCTGATGAATGGCGTGATAAATGTTGCGTAGATCAGTCGGACGAAGAGTTGTTACGACCTTGCTGGCCAAGGACGTGCGGAGTTTGCGTTTTAATAATTGATACGCCCGATACTGATCCTGGAGACGTGCTTCAAAGGAAGATCTTCGGCTCATGAATTGCCGCCGTAGCTAGGTAGGAACATCAACAAATCACGCGCACGTTTGTCGGATGTTTCGGATTCCCGTTTTTCTATCTGGAGAAACTCTCCCCATTTATGAGGATTAAATCGGGGGATAAAAGTTAGATGCTCACTTCGAGCCACTATTTTTAATTGCGTCAGCGGCATGGTTCGCAGCAGAGAAACCGCTTCTGGAGTCAATCCCAAACAGAACATTGCTTTCTGCTCGCTTGCGGACAGTATTAATGTTTGGGCGACAATCAGATATTCCAGATTGAGGTTATAGAGATTTTCATCCATAGGGTTCCCACCACTAAATCAAGGTTCTGATTTGATCGGCCAATGCAATCACCTGTTGTCCATACTCAACTGCCGCTGGTGCATTTTTCCAGCTGTAGTATCGCCCCACACCCAAGGCGAGATTATCCGGGGAGGATTGGATCGCTTCGGCTAATAGCCTGGCACCAATTTCAAGGTTGGTATTCGGATTGAGCAAGTGCTCAGGCTTAGCGACACGATGACCATGCCAGCGTAGATTGACTTGCATAATGCCGACATCGACATTGCGTTTGCCTTCATCCAACATCCTATTGAGAAGCACCTCTGCTTCTTGCTGGTTTTTGGGGATAAACGATTTGCCGGCATTATTGATAGCCCATGGCCACGGCGTAACATGATTCTGTTCGCCATGTTTCCGGGACTCTACCAAAGCAACGGCGTACAAAACGTAGGGATCGATTTGATGCCGCTTGGCGACTTGCCACCAGAGGGTGTTTTGTAATTTTGTTGTAGAAGGTGCAGTGTGCAGAATGTTGGCATTTGCTTTGGCATAATCAGCAGCAATTGATTGCTGGGGTTGGCTGATGATGCAAAGACCACCGATCAGCCCCATACGAAGCAGGGTAAGACGGCGTTGAGTCGAAATGCTAGGGCACTTAAGCGTACGATTTTTCGAATGGGTAATGGGCATGGTCAAGCTCACCTTATTGGTCTTGAGGCGAGTTTACGACGTTGTCAAAAATTCTATATGTTCGAAAAACGTCCCTTTGAGCTGTTTTTAGTTGGTTTTGGTGAGTTTATGACTAGGTTTGGACTTGGGCTAATAGCGAGAATTGTGATTAGAAATGGTTAAAGATGGATTCAGACTTAATTGCGCCACATAAAATATTTTTATGGCGCAATCTTTTGTTAAGTGACATATTAATTGGCGCGATAAGGCCCATCTAGTCACAAAAAAATCAAATCATGCCGAAAATAGTCCCATCAGAAGAACTTGATCGAATCGTAAAACTCATTGCCCAATTTCAGGAAGGTGTTGGCGTTGATGAAATTACGCAACAGCTTGATTTCGACATTAAACGTCGTACTTTACAACGTCGCTTAGCTGCGTTGGTTGCAGAACAACGCATTTTCAGTGAGGGTGATGGACGAGCTCTGAAGTATCGAACTGCGAAGCATGATCACGGTGTCGTCGCCACAAAAATTACAGATAGTTCAATTCCGGAAGTCGTACCCGAAGCGTATGTGCCAATTTCTCAAGAGGGGGAGGCAATCAAGGCTTTTATCCGCCAACCTCGGACGCATCGACAACCTGTCAGCTATAAATCTGACTTTCTCGCGCAATATTATCCCAACAATACCTATTACCTACCGGCCGACTTGCGTGAACAATTACATTCCCTGGGTCGGTCACCATCTGAGCAAACCCCGGCAGGCACGTTTGCCCGAGATATTCTGAATCGACTGCTCATTGATCTTTCGTGGGCGTCTTCGATGTTGGAAGGTAACACCTATAGTCGTCTGGATACAGAGCGCTTGATTGAATTTGGTCAAGCCGCTGAAGGCAAGGATGCGATGGAAACTCAGATGATCCTCAACCACAAATCGGCTATTGAGTATTTAGTGCATGATACCGAGCATGGCGGTGTGACACCTGAAACCATCATTGCATTACACGCCTTTTTGTCAGATGGACTGTTAGCGGATCCACTGAGTTGCGGTCGGCTTCGCAATCGGGCGGTGGATATTAGCGGTAGTGTTTATTTACCCATCGCCATGCCACAACGTATTGAGGAGTTGTTCGGGATTGTCATGACTATGGCTGCTGAAATCAGAGATCCGTTTGAACAATCGTTTTTCCTGATGGTGCATTTGCCATACTTGCAACCCTTTGAAGATGTCAACAAACGGGTTTCACGGTTGGCGGCCAATATCCCCCTGATTCAACACAATCTCTGTCCACTGTCCTTTATCGATGTGCCTCAACAGGCTTACGTGGACGCGGTCCTCGGAGTCTATGAACTGAATCGAATTGAATTATTGAGAGATGTCTTCATCTGGGCTTACGAGCGTTCATGCCAGCAGTACGTTGCTGTGCAGCAGCAGCTCGTGCCGCCGGATATCGTTCGATTACGTTACAGAAACGAATTGGCTGAAGTGATACGAGCCATTGTCAAGGAGGGAATGGCTACGGATGAAATGTCGATCATGGCAGGCATTCCGGATTCAGTGTCTACAGAAGACAAGCAACGATTCATTATTTTGATAAAAAACGAACTTAAAACTTTGCATGCGGGAAATGCAATTCGTTTCGGGCTGCGTCCGCTGGAGTTTTCGGCATGGCGGGAAAGAAATAAAAGTCTGTGATCGAACTGAATTAAAAAATTATTACGTTAAAAAAGATCCAATAAAAAATCATTGCAAGGAATTTTTATCTGCATTCAACTCGGTTAGATGGTTTTCCCATTTTAATAAGGCGTTTCGTTTTTCCTGTAAGTAGTCATATCTATCATAATGTTTTGAACTTACATCATTTAAAGCATGATTCTGTATCCTATCTCTAATACCTTTCTCTATGCCAATTTCTCCCATACGAGTTTTTACTGTTCTCCGCAAATCTCTTGGTGTGAAAGTGTCGATGCTGCTTATGCGAGTAATAGCGTGCGCCAAAGATGTTTTATGAATCGGTTTTTCTTCATTATATCTACTTGGAAAAAGATAGTCAGAGTTTCCAGAATACGGCCATAATTCATTAAGTAATTTTTTAGCTAACGGAGTGATAGGCAATACCAACCAGCGTTCGTTTTTCACGCGTTCTGGTGGGGCACTCCAAATCATGGACTCAAAATCAAACTCATGTTTCATTGCGCCACAGAGTTCCCAAGAGCGGCAGCCATATAGGAGTAATAATTTGGTAGCTAGATGGAATTGTTCATGTAGGCATGTTTCGTTCCAAAGCACTTTGATTTCAGAAAATGATAGTGCTCTTTCTCCAGCTACTTCGGCACTTGTGTCTTTTGGAATTGAATCGACAGGGTTGGTTTGTATCTGAAAAGTAAAATCATTTGATAGGTTTTTCGGATCGTTGTCGTGATAAACCCCTAATTCAAATGCCCTTCTTAAGTAAGATCGAATTCGATTAGCTTGAACATTCGAGCCTCGTGAAATAATTGTGTGAAGTATTTTCCTTATATGGGCTGGAGTTACGTCTTTGGCTTGTAAGTCCAAAATATCTTTACAGTTGTAATGGAGATCAGTCTCGACCTTTTCAAAAGTTCGTTTACCAGAATCAACCATGTGCTTGATGTAGTAGTCAAACAAGTCAGCTACGCTGCCGTGTCTAAGCTCGTTGCGGGATTGAGGGTCGATTCCTCGGTCAATATCTCGTCTAAGATCACGACACCTATCCCGCGCTTCAGACAATGAAACAGATGGATACCGTCCCAGACTCAAGAACTTTTGTTTACCGTCTGCACCAGCATACTGGATAAAAAAGGACACACTTCCGGCGGGGGTGACTTTGACACCAAAGCCTTTATCGGGCCCTTTTTCATAGAGTCTATACGCCGATGGTTTTGCCTTTAGCCCTTTGATTGATTTGTCAGTAAACATGATTTCGTGGTCACTTTGTGGTCACTTGAATTCCGCAACATAAGTTTGCAAAATGAAACAACCGTAAACGGATGATGTTATAAAGTTCAATATAATCGGGCATTTAGGGATATTATGCAACATGCAGAAATAAGTGTTAACATGGTCTTTAGCGACTGTTAATCACTAGGTCGGCGGTTCGAGCCCGTCCGGGGGAGCCAAATAAATTAAGGACTTACAGAAATGTAGGTCCTTTTTTTTGCCCGAACGGGTGACTATGGGAGTCTCCGGGTCGGTATTAGATTTCGTAAGGTTTTATATTTCAATGGGTTGGCCCATGCGGTGGCCACTGACCATAATTTCAGACGTCATCAGTTCGGCATAAATGGCCCTACTCGTCGGTCATGACTTCGACGTTAAGCCTTACGCAAGCAGCGTAACTTTCATCGGGATTTTCCGCGTCCCGTGCTTCATGAAGACACGCATTGGAAACATTGAGGTACTCGGTAGCGTCGACGCGTGAAACTGGCCTCTCTGCATATTTCATACAAAGAATAAATTTACCTGCGACGTAAGTGATCGGTATTTCAATGACACTGACCGAGTTTGCAGTAGGTACTTTAATCCTCTCTTTGTGCATAGCGGATTCGCTGCATTCCGATGCATCCGCATAGCCGCGGTTTGAATCTGTAATCGATTCACTATTGGCACATGCGGTAATGAAAAATACTAAAAGGGGAAGTTTGTCCATAGATGGACTTTGCTACTTCCCGGATAACAACCCACCGCTGTTACTTGAATCTTGTTTGGATTTCTTTTCTTTCTGTGCGTGGGCTGGTTTCTTCTTGTCTTCTTTATTGCTTTTTGGGGACTTACTCATAGCAATTTCTCCAAGTGATAACTGACGCGGACCGAGCCTAGAGATTTTTTGTGTCAAAGTCGGTGCGTTGGAACACTTAGGCTACTAAAATGGGCGCTTAGCCATTTTTAGAAATAAGGAGTTCGTCCGTGCGGATCAAGAAACCGATGACCCTAGCGCTAGATTTGGAAGGCACCCTGATCTCGACTGCCCATAGTCAAATTCCCAGACCTGGACTGAGACACTTCCTAACGCTGTGTAAGGAGTTATTTCCACGGATAGTGATTTTCACTGCGGTCGAGGAGCCAAGGTTTAGGCCGATCGCAAAATTACTTGTTGCAGACGGTTTCGCGCCGGCATGGTTTGCAGATATCGAATATGTTCAATGGCAGGGAGTTATCAAAGACCTGCGGTTTATTCCACACGCCTCTGTTTCCGAAGTCGTGTTGGTGGACGATTTTGAACCGTTCGTTCACAAGGAGCAAAAGACGCAGTGGGTACGCATAGCGAATTTTGACCCACCTTACGCGGGGGACAATGATTTTGAACGTGTTTTACAACTCTTGGAGCAATATGTTTTTGCGGATAATTAGCGTGATCCGCCCTGCTCGTGCTGGGTGTCGTTGCTAGGCACAGGGGTTGAATATTTTGCTGCTCTGCTAGCAAACAAGACGACGTTACTAGTGTCCGACTGCGGCCATTCTTTAAAGTCGATGGGCAACTCTAACCATGGGCCCGTCAGGCAAGACTTTAACGATCCATCTGTCGCGACGTAAAGCCGACTATTGTGCTTAGATGATTTGAATTGGTAATCTGAGTATGCGGCTGTGGTGTCCATTACTGCCGTGTAGGTGAATCGAGGGAGCTTTTACTTTATAGGGCGTTTCTTAAAGTCGTCTTAATAAAGATTATAGTTATTAGGCGGTTATGCCATCTATCAAGAAATAAAATGCGGTAGCCACTCAAATGGCCCTGTCGAATTTGCTGACAAAACTGACTTGGAAGTTTTGCTGAGTGATGCCGGATGCTATGTGTTTGCTATGGCGAATGTATGAATCGTAAATGCCTTGGCCATCTTGGGATTGCATATTACGGTAGCCGTCGTAACCCTTCGGCGCCAAGAAGGCATGATTAATCTGCTGCGTCAGTGTCATCTGTTTTTTTAGGGACATGGCCGTTTCCTGGTGAATTAAAACGCATGGCATTAGATCTTTATTGTCCGGTAATCTGTGATCTAGTGTCCGTAATGGTGATCGTCGGGTTCGATTCGTATTAACAAATCGCTAATGGTTGCGGGTTGGGCTGTTTGGTAATGTGCGTCAGTAAATGTCTTATTACCGTCAAATATTAAACGTATGCTGGACATAATCGCAGCGGCAGTAGTTTCTCGTGGTAGTTATTAACGGCAGAAGCATAGTTTTGTAAACACCTAAGGTCATTATTCACTCCCGAACGCATCAGTTACAGCAGATGTGTCACTACCCAATAAAAGACACTTAATTCCAGTGTAATTGGCAGCACGAAAAACAACGGATGATGCTTGATTGTGTAAAGCGACTCGATAACCTTGCTACGGTCATACGCGGGGGGGGGATGCTCAACTTTCAATTCAGGGTGGTGAATCGGAGTTTGAACGGACGCCGGTGCACTACTGATAAAAAAATTATCATCGTCAAAAATCGAATCAAACAAATCGTCCAGCTTTTTTTGATTTTCAAAAAGGCCGTTTAAGGCATTTCTATCAAGATTAATTGCGTTCATAACCTTCCCCTAAAGTGGACCCCGAAATCCGG
>FSSH01000612.1_pt4 | contig 26585 bp, 26 predicted proteins | sample 1166101 | NCBI WGS metagenome assembly FSSH01 (sample SAMEA32972668, study PRJEB13176) | freshwater metagenome | biome: Drinking water system; feature: Biomass in drinking water that filtered by 0.45 um membrane; material: drinking water | place: USA | collected 2012-12-20 | depth 0 m
CTTCGCGGCGGTGACGCCGATGGTGGCGATGGGCACCAATCCCGATGTCGGGCTGACCGGCATCTATGGCGCCGTCATCGTCTCGGGACTGTTCGCCTTCCTCGTCGGCCCGATGGTCGGGCGGCTGCTGCCGCTTTTTCCGCCCGTCGTCACCGGCACGGTGATTCTGGTGATCGGCGTTTCGCTGATGCGCGTGGGGGTGAACTGGGCCGCAGGCGGCGTCGGCAACCCGGATTACGGGGCGCCGCTCTTCCTCGGCATCGCCCTGTTCGTGCTCGTCGTGATCCTGGCGCTGACACGCTACGCCACCGGCTTCCTCGCCTCGGCTTCCGTCCTCATCGGGATCGTGGCGGGGATGGTCTTCGCCAGCCTGTTCGGCCTCGTTCATCTCGACCGCGTCGCCGCCGCGCCGTGGTTCGACGTGATCCGACCCTTCGCCTTCGGCTGGCCGAAATTCGAGATCGTCTCCAGCCTGACCCTGTGCCTCGTCATGGTCGTGGTGATGATCGAGTCCACCGGCATGTTCCTGGCGCTCGCCGAGATCACCGACGATCCGGTCGACGAGGTCCGGCTCGGCAAGGGCCTGCGGGCGGATGGCCTCGGCACGCTGCTCGGGGGCGTGTTCAACACCTTCCCGTACTCGTCCTTCTCGCAGAATATCGGCCTCGTCGGCGTCACCGGCGTGCGCTCGCGCTGGGTCGCGGTGGTCGGCGGTGTCATCATGCTGGCGCTCGGGCTGATCCCGAAGCTCGCCGCCCTGGTGGAGGCGGTGCCGCAATGCGTACTCGGCGGCGCCGGTCTCGTCATGTTCGGGATGGTGGCGGCCACCGGCGCCCGGATCCTCGGTTCGGTGGACTTTGCCCGCAACCGCAACAACCTCTTCATCGTCGCGGTCTCGGTGGGTTTCGGCCTGATCCCCCTGGTGGCGCCGAACTTCTTCAAGCAGATGCCGCATGCGCTGCATCCGCTACTGGAATCCGGCATCCTGCTCGCGGCGATCTGCGCCGTCGTCCTGAACCTGTTCTTCAACGGGTTGGGCGATAAGGCCTCGGCCCGGGCCGAGGCCGCCCGCGTCGCCCACGCGGCCGAGGCTTGAGGGCGGGGCTTGAGGGCGGGGCTTGAGGAAAGGACCGACACGATGGCTCTGACGGCGTCGCGCTACGGCAAGGGGCGGGTGCGGGTGATGCGGCTCGCCCGCGACGGCGAGCATCATACCCCGCGCGAACTCACCCTCGAAGTCCTGATGACGGGCGACTTCGACCGCGCCTGGACCAGCGGCGACAACCGCCTCTGCGTCGCCACCGACAGCGTCAAGAACATCGTCAACGTCACCGCGGCGAAGCACATCGAGGCCGACAAGGAGGCCTTCGCCGGCCACGTCGCCGCTGTCTTCCTCGACACCTATCCCCAGGCGAGCGAGATCAGCGTCGAGGCGCTGGAGACGCGCTGGCTACGCCATTCGATCGCCGGCACCCCGCACGGCCACACCTTCACCCTGGACGGCAACGGCACCGGATACGTCAAGCTCGTGGCGAGCCGTGCCGGATCTGTGCTGCAATCCGGGCTGCGCGGCTACACCTTCATGAAGACGACCCAATCCGGCTGGGCCGATTTCGTCGACGACGGCTACCGCACGCTTCCCGACACACACGACCGCATCGCCGCCACCAGCATGGACGCGACCTGGACTTGGGTTGCGGCGCCGGCCGATTGCGGAGCCGCGAATGCGACGGTGCTGGAGATGCTCATCGCGGTGTTCGCCGCAACCTACAGCCCGAGCGTGCAGGACAGCATGTACCGGATGGGCGAGGCCGTGCTGGCCGCGATACCGGAGATCTCGGAGATCCGCTTCGCAATGCCGAACAAGCACTACATCCCGATCAACCTGTCGCCCTTCGGCCTTCCCAATGACGGTGAGGTCTTCCTCCCGACCGACGAACCTCACGGACAGATCGAGGCGACGATCGGGAGGACTGATCCGAACTGATCAATCAGAACCGACCTCAAGCACCCGCCCCGACCACAGTCAAGGTCACCGTGCCGTAATGGCAGGCGGTCGCGGCTAGGACGAAGGCGTGCCAGATCGCGTTCTGGTAGGGCAGGCTCCGCCAGACGTGGAACACCACGCCGACCGAGTACAGCACACCCCCGATACCGAGCAGCCAGAGGGCGTCGCTGCTCAGGGTCGCGATGACCGAATCGTAGGCGAGGACGCCGCTCCAGCCGAGGAGGAGATAGAGGCCGATGGCGACGCGATCGAAGCGGCCGGGCAGCAGCAGCTTGATCGCGATACCGATGCCCGCGACGAGCCAGACCATCGTCAGAAGAGCGAAGGCGCGGGCATCGGTGCCGACCAGCGTCACGAGCGGCGTGTAGGTCCCGGCGATCATGAGGTAGATGAGGGCGTGGTCGGCCCGCCGCAACAACCATTTCCGCCGTCCGACCGGCCACATGTTGTAGGTGGCGGACACGCCGAGCATCGACGCCAGCGCCGCGGCATAGACCGCGACCGAGAGCCATGCGGCCCATCCCAGCGGTTGAAGAGCCGCCAGGATCGCTACGGCGATGCCGCCGGCCAATCCGAAGACGACGCCGAGGAGGTGGATCGTCCCGTCCGCCAGCATCTCACGGCGGGTGTAGTTCCAAACGAGACCCGCAGGGCGCCCATCTTCCGCCAGCAACATCGTCGGACTTCTCCTGCCGCTCCGGGTGCCCCGCATCGACCGGGCCGTGTCCGCTGCCGGAGACTCGATCGACGCAACAGCTTAAGCGCGAAAGTGCTTTCGCGTTCCGGATGCAGGCAGCCTCACGTGCAGTGATCCCCACAAACCTCCGTGATGGTGAACGTGCTTCCCTGTGGCCGTGGCCGCGATCAGCTCGGGAGCAACTCGGGATAGCGGCCGACGACCATCACGACCCAGGCGATTCCAAGAAGGCCGGTCAACGCAATGGCGGCGGCGCGCGCCCGGCGCTCGCGACGCTCCCGCGAGCCGCCTCGGAAGGCGGTCTTCGTATCGCCGGGGTTTGACATCGAGCCCTGTACCTCATGGCCGACCTTCGATGGCCGAGTTCAGAACGTCGCCGATCCCAGAGGGTTCGCTGCATTGCAACTTCATGTGCGCTGCGGCACTCGGCCTTCCACCGCTGTCGCCGGTTGCTGCGTCGAAGCCCGACCCGGGCTCAGGAAGCAGGACTCATCCGCTCGAAGCCGAAGGCCGGGCTCGGAGTGCCGACGACGGCCGGCAGGCTCTGCTCGGCGACGGTCAACCGCGCATGGACCGTGGCCATGATCAGGACCGCCATGGCGAAGACCTGGTGGCTGAGACCTGCCCAGAGCGGTACTGCCAGGAGCAGGGTGACCACGCCGAGAACGCCCTGAGCGAGAGCGAGCCCCGCCACGCCCCAGGCCCTGCGGGCGACGCCGGTGCCCGGCACCCGCCAGGTGGCATGGACCGCGTGGAGGAAGGCGATGGCCACGAGGAGGTAGGCACCTATGCGATGGTCGAACTGCACCAGGGTGACGTTGTCGACGAAATTCTCGAACCAGGGCGTGACGGCGAAGAGATCGGCGAAGGGCGGAACCCAATCGCCGTTCATCCGCGGCCAGGTGTTGTAGACGAGGCCGGCCTTCGAGCCCGCGACCAGCCCGCCCAGGGCGATCTGGACGAGGACCAGCCCGGCAAGAACACGGGCCGTGAACTTCACGCCGAACGATGCGGGTTCGGCAGGACGTGCGCGGATGTCGGCGGCGAGCCAGACGAGGCCGGCGAGGATCAGGCTCGCGGTGGTGAGGTGCAGCGCGAGCTTCAGCGGCGCCACCGCCGTCATCCCCGGCTGCAGGCCCGAGGCGACCATGATCCAGCCGATGGCACCTTGCAGGCCGCCGAGTGCGCCGAGCGCCAGGAGGCCCGCGCCGAGACGCCGGTCGAGGGCGCCGCGCCACCAGAACCAGATCAGTGGCAGGAAGAAGATGAGGCCGAGGATGCGCCCGAGCATCCGGTGTCCCCATTCCCAGGCATAGATCACCTTGAAATCCGCGAGCCCCATGCCCTGGTTGAGGATCTGGTATTGCGGCGTGCCCTTGTACTTGTCGAACTCCGACGCCCAGGCTTCGGCCGAGAGCGGAGGGACCGCGCCCGTCACCGGCCGCCACTCGGTGATCGAGAGGCCCGACCCCGTCAGCCGGGTCGCGCCGCCGACAGCGACCATGCAGACGACGAGGAAGGCGAGGAGGTAGAGCCAGGCACGTACGCCGCGCCGCCCCGCGGGCAACGGCTCTGCGTTCGGGTGCACGGGAGCGGTGGCCGCCTTGCTTTGAACCATGGCGCGGGACCTCCGGTGCCCCTGGTCTCTATCGAACTGCCCGCCACTTAAGGAGATGCTGCGCGCGCGACAACGTTCGGCGGTGCCGCACCGGCATCGAGCCGCATGCGGCGGCAGGCGGCGTTGCCAGGCTCGCCGCCTGTCTCTAACCCCGAAGACGCTCTGGCACAGATTGAGAGGGAAGGCCGATGCGCCGCCGCACCCGTGCCCTGATCGGCACCATCGTGATCCTCGGTTTCGTGATCGTCTACGCGCCGCTCGCCATGGCGCTGGCCGATAGCCGCATCTCGCAGGCGCCGGCTCCGGTGCAGACCATTCTCTACTGCATCCTCGGTATCGCCTGGATCTTTCCGCTGATGCCGGTGATCCGCTGGATGGAGCGCCCGGACCCCGATCCGGCGCCGTGACCGCCGGGATTTCGCCGCACTCCACCCGCAGAGACGATCCAACGGTTAACCGACGGTATGCCTGTCGTGCCGACCGCCCCGTGAGGGGCGCCGCATAACTCTCACGCCCGAAGGTCGTCCCCCCGCTTCATGTCCAGCATCCGGCCGTTCTCCCCCGTTCTGGGCTTTGCCCTCCTGTCCTTTGGGTTCGTCGGCATTGCCCAGGCGCAGGGCAGCCCGCGGTCGGTGTCCGAATGCGAGCGGTTGAAGAACGATCTCGCCTACAATCAATGCCTGTCGATGTTCGGCCCGGCGGCCAGGAACGTGGCCGGCGGCGAGACAGGCTCCACTGCCACAGCCGTCACCGCCGTGCCCCCAGCCATGGCGGCGATGCCGATGGCCGAAGAGCCCTCCCAGGCAGTCCGTCGAGGGAGCAGGTCCCGGCGCGGCTCCTACACGCGGGGCGGCCGCCAGAGCGCCAGCTTCGCGGTTGGCGGCGAGAGCAAGTCCTATCGCCGCCATCGCCGCAGGCGCTGACGGGCTTGCCTCACGCGACGTCGAGTCGCCGGAAGCGGTTCCAGGCCAGGAACGGGACGCCCGAGAGCAGGGCATCGAGCGCGGCCTCGCTCTGGTAGAGGCCATTGATCGAGACGCGCGGTAGGGCGTGCAGGTGCCGGGCATGGCCGGCGAAGAGATGGCCCGGCCGCGTTGTCACCGCCGTGGCGAAACCGAGACGCTCGGACAGAGCGAATTCGCGCGAGGCCGCCGACGTACGATCTCCGACCGGATAGGACAGGTGGCGCACGGGCGCGCCGAGCTGCCCCTCGATCCGGCGGCGGCCTTCAGCGATCTCGAAGACGACGGCATCCTCGCCATGCTTGGCGAGCATCGGATGGCTGACGGTATGTGCGCCGATGGTCACGGAGGGGTCGGCCGCAAGGACGCGAAGCTCGGACCACGACAGGCAGAGCTCCGCCGCGACTCTCCCCGTGGGTTGGCCTGCCTCCTCGCTCAGGGCGGCGATGTGCGCGAGCAGGTGATCCTCGCCGCCCGCCCTCAGGTGCCGATACAGTGCCGCGAAGACGGTTTCCTTCTCGCGCGCGTCCCTGGCGGGATGATCGAAGACCTCCGCCGCATCGGCGGACGGGGCGAGCCTGATCCGATCGAGCCGCGCGATGGCGCGTTCGAGCTCGATCCACCACAGCCGCCCGCGTCCCTCGGCGAACTCGCTGGTGACGAACAGCGTCCAGGGAAGCTCGTGGCGGACGAGGATGGGCGCGGCGTGTTCGAGGTTGTCGCGGTAGCCGTCGTCGAAGGTCAGGACGGCGAAGGGTGCACCGTCCTCGTGCAACCGCGCCGGCAGCTCGTCGAGGGCGACGATGTCGAAGCCCTTCGCCTCGAGACGCAGGATCACCGCCTCGAGGAAGGCGGGCGTGATCGTCAGGAGCCGGTTCGGAGCGTAGGCACCGGGCGGATCGGGGTGGACGTGATGGAAGGTCAGGATCACCCCCCTGCCCTGCGCCAGCGGCCGCAGCCACCTGTCGGCACGCGAGGCGCCGATGGCGCGGAACCCGGCTTCGATCACCCTGTGGCGGGCTGCGGTCATGATCTCGCTGTCCTCCGGGTCCTCGCCCCAAGCTCGTTGCGTGCCGATGACGGAAACCTAGCCCGCGACCCTGCAAGGTTCCGTTACCCACGACGGACGATCGCCGGCCGGCTCGCTGCACTTTTCAAGCGTGGTTTACGGCTATTCCTCTAAATGGTCGCTCGTCGGACCGGGCTTGCCGATCCGAAACCGAAGAGGTGGCCGTGGCGGTGCTCGTCGATGATCTGGCTCAGAAGCGCATGACGCGGGACCGGGTCCGATCGGATCTGAGCGCCGAGGTCTTCGATGACCTGACGGCGGTCGAGACGCTTTGGCGGGGGATCGAGACCGATCCGGGTGTTCTCGCCACGCCCTATCAGCGCTTCGACTGGGTTTCGGCCTTCCTAGAGGGCAGTTTCGGCGCAGACCGCGAGCGTCTGGGCCAAGCCCTGCGGGTCGTCGTCCTGCGAGAGGCGAGCGGCGCGGTGCGCCTGATCCTGCCGCTGCTTCGGCAGCGTGAGCGCGGCGTCATGGTCGCGCGAGTGGTTGGGGCAACCCACGCCAACTTCCACATGCCGCTCTTCGCCTCGCGCAGCGCCGCTGCCACGTCGGGCGAGGAGATCGTCGAGGCCCTGCGCGTGGCTGGCGCTGAAGCGGGGATCGATGCCTATATCCTCGGCCATCAGCCGCGGTTCTGGGACGGCGCCGTCAATCCGCTGGCGATCCGCGGAGAGCCCTCTCCCAGCGATGCCTACGGCCTGCTCCTCGGACCCGATGTCGAGACCACGGTGAAGCGCGTCTTCAGCGCCGATGCGCGCAAGAAGCTGCGCGCCAAGGAGAAGAAGCTCGCCGAAGCGGTCGGCCCGGTCGGCTTCCGCGTCGCACAGGATGCGGCGGAGGCCGCGTCTTTCCTCGGTGCCTTCTATCGACACAAAGCGAGCCGTTTCGCTGCGCTCGGCATCCTCGATCCCTACGCGGCAGAGCCGGTACGCCGCTTCCTTGCGGAAGCTGCAGGCGCGAAGGAATCCGTGTTCGATCGCAGGTCGATCGAAATCTGCGCCCTCGTCGGCAACGAGGATGGCCGGGTCTATGCCGTCTTCGCCGGTGCCGTCGACGCGGTGCGCTACAGCGGGATGATGACGGCCTTCGACCAGGACCCTGCTCTCGCCCGGTTCAGCCTCGGGGAGATCCTACTCCAGCACCTCGTCCGGTATCAGGCGGCTCAAGGGCGGCGGGCTTTCGACCTCGGCGTCGGCGAGGCGCGCTACAAGGCGAGCATCTGCGACGAGACGATCGAGCTGCGCCAGGTGGCGATTCCGGTAAGCCTTAGCGGCTGGCTCGTCGTCGCCCAGGCCCAGTGCCTGTTCCGGCTGAAGCGGCGGATCAAGCGGAGCCCCACCCTGTTCGGTCTCGTCAACGCCCTGAGGCGCCGGGCCGCGTCCTAGTATCCCGTCACGCGGCCGAGAGGCGCAGCTCCGGGACGGAAGCAATCGCGGCAGGGCGATCCTGCGCCACGAGGACCAGGGCCGCTCCCGCATCCTCGGCGCGGGCATAGAGCGCGACGAGGTCGGCATCGTCCGCGTCGGCGTTCGAGGCGATGACCACCGCGGTGGTCGGGCCGATGCTTCCAGAGAGGATCTCGGCCGCAGGCCAGCCACGGGTCGCATCGAGGTTGCAGACCACCCACGCATAGGCCTCGTCGAGGGCGTCGAGGGTGATGGTGAGCGCCTGCGGCTCCTCGATCAGGATCTCGGCGGGAATCGAGCCCCTGGCGATGACGTGGAGCCGCGAGCCGGGGATCGGCTGGATCGCGTCGAGGAAGGCGATGTCGCCAGCCACGAGATCGGTGAGGCCGGGCTCGTCGAGGGCGTCGCCGGGACCGTTCAGGTCGACCACCAGGGTACGGCTGCCATTCGCCGACAGGGTCGCGGCAAGCGTCTGAGCCAGATTTTCCTCGGATGCCGCGCCCGTACCCGTCTCGACGACGACGATGCGCGGGCCGGTATGTCCCTCGCCGCCCTGACGAAGTCGAGCGATCAGCACGTCGAGCTGGAATGACGGCGTTTCTGCCGGGCTGTGGTCTGAGGTTTCGTCCCGGTCGGCATCCGTGTGCGTGGACGAAGCAACCTCCGTGCGGGTGGGCAAGGCGGCCTGGGGCAGCTCGCGCGCCTCGTAGCGCGCTGCCGCGACTTCGGCCGCTTGCCAATCGCGACGGTTGATCTCGGATTCGGCTGCGACTTCCTCGTGTGCCTCGTTCTCGGCGGGCGCCACCGAGGCCGTCCAGGCATTCGGCCGTGCGGCGAAGATGGTAGAGCCGTGGGCAGTGCCCGACGGCACGACGGCAGAGGACGCCTCCGGGAACTCGTAGCGCCGAGAATCCTGCGTCATGGGCCAGCCTCCGCCGGAACGCTCGCCATCCTCGTCGCGGCGACGGGACGGCTCGCTCACAGGCGGGTTGGCGAGGAGATGGCGGGCGATGATGGCGCCGATGGACAGCAGCAGGGTCAGGATCGTCGCGAGCGCGATGATCGGTAGCTTTTTCGGGAAGGACGGCATCTCCGGCACCACCGCACGGGAGACAACGCGGGCGTCGGCGGGGGTAGCGCTCTCGGCATCCCGCGCGCTCGCCTCGCGATAACGCGAGAGGTAGGATTCGAGCTGCTCGCGCTCGGCCTTGGCCTCCCGCTCCAACGCACGGAGCTGGACCTCGCTGGAATTGCCCAGGGCGACCACGTCGCGCTGGGCCTCGACCGCCGCGGTCAGGCTTTCGACCCGCGCCTCTGCGATCCGGGCGTCGTTCTCCATGGTGCGCACGACGCGATCCGCCGTCGCCTTGATCTGGGCGTCGAGATCGGTGACCTGGGCCACCAGTTCCTTGATCCGGGGATGCGCCGGCAGCAGCGTGCGGGATTCGAGGGCAAGCTGCGCCTTCAGCGTGATGCGCTGCTCGACGGCCCGGCGGATGACCTCGTTGTTGGCGACGTCCGGGATCTCGAAGACGCGGCCGTCCTTGATCATCTCCTTGATCAGCTTGGCCCGGCCGGTCAGGTCGGCCTTGATGGTGCGAGCCTGGGACAGCTGAGTCGATAGCTCCCCGAGCTGCTGGGCGCCCAGCGGCTGGTTCGAGGTGCCGCCGGTGGCGATGAGGCCGTTGCGGCTGCGATAGGCCTCGACCTTGGCCTCCGCCTCGGCGACGCGCTTGCGCAGGGATTCGATGTTGCCGCCGAGCCAGGTCGAGGCGTAGCGGGCCGTGTCGACCTTCGCGGCCTCCAGCGAGACGATGTAGAGTTCGGCGATGGTGTTCGCGGCCCGTGCCGCGAGTTCGGCGTCGCGCGAGCGGAACTCGACCGTGAGGATGCGCGACTTGCCGGCGGAGTAGACCAGCAGCCGCTCGAAATAAGTCTCCAGCACCCTGTCCTCTGGGGTGCGTTCGAGCGGGTTCTTGGCGAGCCCGGCCATGATCAGCGCGCTCTGGAGCGGGCCGACGCCGTTCACGCTCGGATCGAACTCGGCGTTGCCGGCGAGCTTGAGGCGGCGGATCGCTTCCTTCGCGAGGTCGCGCGACATCACGACCTGAACTTGGCTCGCCACCGCCTGCTCGTCGATGGGCAGCGTCGCGTCGGCACGGTCGGTGCCCGAGCGGCTGAAGGCCGCCTCGCGGTTCTCCAGGAGGATCTTGGCCTCGCCGGTGTAACGGGGCGGCACGATCTGCACGAAGGCGACCGCACCGGCCGCCGCGATCAACGTCGGAAACGCGATCCAGGCCCAGGACCGGCGAAGCAGCCCGCCGACCTGCGCCAAGCCGAGGCCCTCGCCAGTGTCCCGGACAGGCTGCGATGGTGCGAGATGCGGCGTGCGAGGCATGGCGAGATCTTTACACAAGGTAAAAACGAACGATCACCAGCAGGACGCCGACGATCGATCTCGCCGTCATCAGACATCGTTAGGGTTGACCAGAGGTTAAGAGGGCGCGGCAGGAAGGCCGTTCCTTGAAGACTTTATCGTTCTTTAACCATGGCCGCTTAGATCTCGTTCATCGTATGAGTCCTAAAGGCGGCAGTGCTGATGAACCGGCGCGCACTACTCCTCGCTCTCTCCTCCAGCCTCGCCTTGGGCGGGTGCCTGCGTCCGGATTTCCGGACCGAGCTGCTCGATTCCACCGGCACCGGCTCCATCGGCGCCCGCTACACCCTCTCGGCCGGCGACCGTCTCAGGGTCATCGTCTTCGGCCAGGACAACCTCTCGAACATCTACGCCGTCGACGGCGCCGGCCAGATCGCCATGCCGCTGATCGGTACCGTCAAGGTGGGCGGACAATCCACCATTCAGGCCGCCAGGACGATCGAGGCCAAGCTGTCGTCGGGCTTCGTGCGCGAGCCGCACGTGACGGTGGAGGTCGACGCCTACCGGCCGTTCTACATCCTCGGCGAGGTCACGACCTCGGGCCAGTATCCCTACGTCAACGGTATGGCGGTCGAGACGGCCGTGGCGATCGCGCAGGGCTTCGGGCCGCGGGCGGCGCGCGACTACGCGGTCCTCACCCGCGACGGCCCGAATGGCCTCGTCTCCGGCATCGTGCCGATGACCTACCCGGTGCGGCCGGGCGACACGATCGTGATCAAGGAGCGCTTCTTCTGAGAGCCCGATCCGGCCGATCCTCGGGATCGCCTTAACCGCGCGCCCATCTTTGTCCGCTAGCCCTGTCACGTTGCGATCGCTCACGATCGCGCGGAGGGCTTGCCGTGATCGCCTCAGCACTCGACGTCGACTCTCCCGAGGGTCCGGCTGAGGCCGGCGGCGAGCCGCGCCGCCGCATCCTCCACGTGTTCCGCGCGCCAGTCGGCGGCCTGTTCCGCCACGTCTCCGATCTTGTGCGCCTTCAGGCAGCGGCCGGCCACGCCGTCGGCATCCTGTGCGACTCCACCACCGGCGGAGAGCGTGCCGAGCGGGCCTTGGCCGACCTGGCACCGAACCTTTGCCTCGGCGTCGTCCGCATTCCGATGCGCCGCAACCCCCATCCCTCGGACCTCGCCGCGATCTGGCATCTGTCGCGCCACGCCGCCGTGCTCGGGGCGGAGGTCGTGCACGGGCATGGCGCCAAGGGCGGCGCCTATGCGCGCCTCGCCCTCGCCTCCGGGGCAATCCGTGCCTACACGCCGCATGGTGGCAGCTACAATTACAAGCCCGGCCACCCGCTGCATCGGCTCTACATGAGCGTCGAGCGCCTGCTCGCCTCTCGAACCGACGTCTTCCTCTTCGAGAGCGCCTATGTCGCCGGGCGCCATCGCCTCTATGTCGGAGAGACGACGCGGGCGCGGGTGGTCTATAACGGCATCGATCCGGCCGAATTTGAGCCGATCACCCGCGCGGCGGATCCCTGTGATCTCGTCTATGTCGGCGAATTGCGGGCGGCCAAGGGCATCCCGACCCTCCTCGATGCGCTGCATCGCCTTCGCGAGCAGGGCCGCTCCCTTCGCCTGCTGATGGTCGGTTCTGGGCCCGATGCCGAGGAGATCGCCGCCCATGCCGCGCAGCTTGGCCTTGCCGACGTCGTCACCTACGAGCCGCCTCAGCCGATCCGCGCCGCCCTCGCGCGCGGCCGGGTGATGGTGGTGCCCTCCTTCGCGGAATCGCTTCCCTACGTGGTTCTCGAAGCCGCGGCCGCGAGGCAGCCGCTGGTGGCTACCGATGTCGGCGGCATCCCAGAGATCTTCGGAGCCGCCGCCCACGAACTGGTGCCGCCCCGCGATGCCGAAGCCCTCGCCTCGGCCATTGCAGGCGTCCTCGACGAGACGGAGGAAGCGCGGTCCGTCAGGATCGGCCGTCTGGCCGAGACGGTTCAGGCCCGCTTCTCGCTCCAGCGAATGGGTGCCGAGGTACTGGCGGGCTACGCTGCGGCGGCGTCAGCCAAATTGCGCCCTGTTCGGGAATCCGCGCTGTCCGGTACCGGCGCGGCGACTTCCGTTCCCCTGCCGCTGCGGCGTTAAGCCTTCCGTGAGGCTCGCCTGACACGATCCCGCCGCGCGCCGAGGAATGCGGGCTGCAGGATCTTCGTCCAGGATCTCCCTCCATGAGTGCTTTCGACGTCCGTGACCTCCTCAAGGTGGCAGGCGCCCCCGGCGCGGCTTCGGCCGGCTACGAGGCCGCACCCGCCGCGCCGCCCGCCGAGACGACCTACCCGGCTCGAGCCGCGGTCTCGACGGTGGTCCTGACGGGCACCGTCCGGCTCGTGGAATTCGCCCTTGTCGTCGCTGTCGGTGCCGTCGTCTTCTCACTCCAGCCCGATCGGATCGGTCCGTTCGGTCTTCGCTACCCCGTTGCCATCCTGGGGACCGCCTGCCTCGTGGTCGGGCTGTTCCAGGCATCGGCGACGTACCGGATCGCCGCCTTTCGCGGGTTCTTCCGGACGCTGCCGCGCCTCGTCGGCGCTTGGTGCCTCGCCTTCCTGCTGGTTGCCGCGATCTTCGTCTTCGCCAAGGTGTCCGATCTCTACTCGCGCGTCTGGCTCGCCGGCTTCTTCGCCGGCGGCCTCGGCAGCATCCTGATCGCGCGTTTCGTGCTGTCCCGGCTCGTCGGCGCGCAGATGCGGGCCGGCCGCTTCGACCGGCGTACCGCCATCGTCGGCGGAGGACCCCTCGCTGAGACCCTGATCCGCTCCCTCGAAGGGCAGGCCGATATCGGCATCCGCGTGGTCGGGTTCTTCGATGACAGGGCCGACGATCGGGCATCGAGCGTGATCGCCGGCTACCCCAAGCTCGGAACGGTGAGCGACCTCGTCGCCTATGCCCGTTCGACCCGCCTCGATCTCGTGGTGTTCACACTGCCGATCGCTGCCGAGGAGCGGCTGATGCAGATGCTCACCAAACTCTGGGTCCTGCCCATCGACATCCGCCTCTCGGCGCAATCGACCCGCCTCAAGCTGCGTCCGCGCGCCTATTCCTACCTCGGCGAGGTCCCGGTCCTCGACGTCTTCGACAAGCCCATCGCCGATTGGGACGTGGTTGTGAAAGGGATCTTCGACCGTGTCGTCGGGACGCTGATGCTGATCGCCCTGGCGCCGCTGATGCTGGCGATCGCCCTCGCCGTCCGTCTGACCTCGCCTGGCCCGATCCTGTTCCGACAGAAGCGGCACGGCTTCAACAATGAGATCATCGAGGTTCTGAAATTCCGCTCCATGTATGTGGAACAGTGCGACTATACCGCTGCCAAGCAGGTGACACGAGGCGACCCGCGGGTGACCCCGGTCGGCCGGATCATCCGCAAAACCTCCCTCGACGAGCTTCCGCAGCTCTTCAACGTCCTCAAGGGCGAGCTTTCGCTCGTCGGCCCCCGCCCCCATGCGTTGAGCGCGCGCGCCGCCAACGTCCTCTACGATCAAGTCGTCGACGGCTATTTCGCCCGGCACAAGGTCAAGCCGGGCATCACCGGCTGGGCCCAAGTCAGGGGCTGGCGCGGCGAGACCGATACCGACGAGAAGATCCAGCGCCGCGTCGAGCACGACCTCTACTACATCGAGAACTGGTCGGTGTTCTTCGACATCCGGATCATGCTCGCTACGCCGATCTCGCTGGTGCGGACGCGGAACGCCTATTGAGGCGTTCCGCCGGAATTGACCCCGTCAGGGAAGGGCGCCGGCTTTCTCCTTGGCCTGCGTCATGGTCGCCTCGCAGCCTTTCGCATCTCCGGCAGCTTCCTGGGCCTTGGCGCGCTTGATGAGATCGCGGGCCTCGCTGACGCCGGACGATGTCGGCTTGGCGGAGGGATCGGTCGGCTTGACGTTCGGCGCCATCTCCAAAGCTTTGGGCGAGTTCGACGAGGTCGTGCCGCCGGGCGGGACCGTTCCGGTCACCGAGGCTGCGCCGGCGCTGTCGAGGCGCCGCTCGATCGTTGCAATCTGGTCGGCGCATTGGGTCGCGAGGGCGGGTCCGGCAATGGTGACGAGGGCGGCCGCGAGGCCGAGGACGAGACGCATCTGAAACTCCCGAGTTGATGTCGTTGAAACGAACAACGCCGGACGCGAGTCCGGCGTTGCTGCGACATCGTCGGTCGGGAGACGGCCTCGAGTGCCGCCGGCCGTCAGCGGATCAAGCGAAGCAGGGCTTTGCCGGCCGGGGTTCCCAGCTCCTTCTTGTCGAGGGTGCCGTCGTTGTCGGGGTCGGCCGCCTTGAAGCGCTGCTCGACGATCGCGAGGTATTCCTTCTTGTCGAGGGTGCCGTCGTTGTCTGGATCGGCAGCCTTGAGCTCGCTCGCCTTCACCCGACCCTTCAGTTCCCTCTTGTCGAGGGTGCTGTCCTTGTCGGGGTCGAGGGCGTCGAAGCGCGCAGAGGCGCCGGCCAGGGCCTCCTTGAGATCGACGGTGCCGTCCTTGTCGGGATCGAGCATTTCCAGGGCCCTCTGAGCCGATGGCGCGGCGAAGGCGGGAGCGGCGACGCCGAGGGCGAAGAGGCTTGCAAGGAAGACGGGGGTGAGACGAGGGGGCATGAAGGGGATCTCCGGCAGTCACTTTGGAGAAAGCGATGATTCCCCAATATGGACTGGGCGACTCCTCTTGGGCAAATCTGATCTACCCGAGTCAAGCCATATTTCAGGCATCCGTCCCGCTATCTATTCGGGAGACTCGGGTCGGGAGAATCTGGCAACATTTCATTCCACTTTGCCTCACGAGGCATCGAGACACTCCCGCACGGTGCGGTCGACAAGCTCTTGCGAGGGTTCTGGCCGTCCCCCCTATGGCATCGAAAACGAATAACGGCGCGGCCTCTGGGGCCACGCCGTTCGCGTCGTTCGAAGGAGGCTCGATCAGTATTTGCGGATGATCGGCTCCGGCATCGGAGCGGGCGCGGCGCCGAGGACGTAGCGGATGCCGCCGTAGATCGAGAGCGGCTGGACGATGGTCGTCGTGCGCGGGTCGTTGAGCGCGAAGCGGTTCGCGAAGAGCTCGCCAGGCTCGGTCCGCTCCAGGAAGGTTCCGAAATTGGCGTGGCGGCTGTTGAACAGGTTGGTCACCAGACCGAAGACCTGCAGGTTCGGCGTGACCTGGTAGCTCGTGTTGAGATTGACCGTGTAATAGGCCGGAAGCTTCGGGTTCAGGTTCGACTCGTCGCCGCGATAGTAGGAGGACGAGAACGCCGCGAGGTTGGCGCCGAACCGCCAGAGCGGCGTGATGGCGTAATCGAACCCGACCTTGATCTGGTGATCGGGTACGAGCGGCAGCTTGTTGCCCGGACGCACCGTGATCAGGCCGTCGTTGGAGAGGGGGTTGTTGGGTGAGGACAGGTCGCCCCTGAACTGGAACGTGGCGTCGATCAGGGCATAGTTCGCATAGAGACTGAAGCGCTCGGACACGTACTCGCCCGAGACCTCGATGCCCTGCCGCTGGGTCGCCGGCACGTTGACGAAGTAGCCGCGGGCGGAGTTGCCGGGCACCGCGACCTGCAGGATGTCGTTGGTCAGGTCGGTGCGGAAGGCGCCGATCTTGTAGTTGAACAGGCCGCCGAGACCGTAGAAATCCGGAATTCCGCCGCGGAAGCCGACCTCGTAGGTGCGGGCGACGACCTGCTCGAGGGGGGGATCGGCGACGAGCGAGTTCGGCAGCAGGCAGGGCCTGTCAGGGTTGGCGCAGGCGAGTTCCAGGGGCGTCGGAGCGCGGTTGGATTCCGAGTAGCCACCATAGAGGTTGAGTCCGGGGGCGAACTTGTAGGTGAGGCCGGCGACCGGGTTGATGCGGTTGAAGTAATGCGTGCCTGTGACGTCCGGCGAGAAGCCGGTCTGGTCGACCGTCGAGATCTTGGCGAAGTTCAGCCGGGCGCCGGCCGTGAGCGACAGGGCATCCGTCACGTCGAAGGTGTCGAGGGCGAAGAGGCCCATATAGAGGTTGGTGCCGATGGCGTTGCTTGGCGCGATGCCGAGGGCGGCCGCCGTGCGCAGCTGGTCCGTGCCGACTCCGGGGACGAAGCCGTAGGCCGGGTTGTTCGGGTTGGTGGTGACGCTCAGGTCCGGGTTGATGATTCCGAGCGTGCTCTGGGACTTGTAGGTGAAGTGCGACTGCTCGATGCTGCCGCCGACGATGAAGGTGTTGCCGCGATCGAAGATGCGCTCGCGGTTCACCGCCTGGAGGGTGCCGCCGTAGCTCTCTGCCTCGGTGCGGATCGTGTCGAGGGTGCCGTAGGGAACGCCGGGGGTGAAGGGAATGCGCTGGGCGTTGCGGCCCTGCATCAGGAACTGGTTTCGGAAGGCCTGGTTCGACAGGTTGCCCTGCTGGAACCCGTCATCCTCGAAGCAGAGCGAGCCGCGGAAGGAGGATTGCCGGCTGCAATTCTCGAACTCGGCATCGTTGCCGTCGATCACGAACTGGCTGAAGCGCCGGTAATAGGCGTTGCCCTGCAGGTCCCAGGTCGGGGAGAGGCTGACCTTGCCGTTGACCTGGATCTGGCCCATCCGCGTGTCGATGCTCTGCGGGTAGGTGAAGATCGCCCGGTCGTCGAGATGGGTGAAGTCCACCGGTGCGGCCGCGGCGGCGCCGAAGAAGGTCTTGGCGCCCGAGGCGATGATATGGAACTCGGAATCGAGGCTCTTGTAGCCGAGGTCGGCGTAGACACGGCCGATCTCCGAGGGCGACTCGAAGCGCCAGCCGCGGTCGCGCAGGCCCTCGCCGGCGAAGTAGAAGCTCCAGGGTCCGATCACCTGGCCGTGCTGGAGGGTGCCGAGGATGCGCCCGTCCGAGCCGCCGAGCACCGACACCTCGGTGCCCTGCCAGGTGAAGCCGTTCTTCATCTCGATGTTGACGGCGCCGCCGAGGGCGTTGAGGCCGAAGATCGGGTTGCCGGTGACGATGTCGATGCGGTTGATGGCGACGGAGGGGATCAGGTCCCAGTTCACCACGTCGCCGAAGGCCTCGTTGATGCGAACGCCGTTCTGGAACACGGCGAGTCCCTGCGGCGCGCCCTGAAGCGGCGAGGCGTCGAAGCCGCGATAGGTCAGGGTCTGTCGGAAGCTGTTGCCCTGGCCGTCGGAGAGGCTCACGCCGGGAGTTGTGCGGGCGAGGGTGAAAGTCGGGTCGAGGGTCGCCCGGTCGATCTCGAGCTGGCGCGCGCTCACGGTCTCGACGGTGAAGGGCACCTTGTCGATCCGCTGGCCGCCGCCTCCGCCCGTGCCGCTCGCCGGCGTCGTCGCCACGACGTCGAGTTCGGGCAGGGTCACCGCCTGCGTACCGGCAGCGCCCTGAGCGAACGCGGCACAAGGCAGCAGCGCGACAGTCGCCAGCAGGGTCACGCGCAAGGAGCACGGTGTCATCAGTAGTCCCCCAAGGAAATCAGGCCGCATTCTCTTTTGCGGCTTCTGGTTCCTCTGTGATCGGACATGTGCCTGCCCGCAAGATCGGGGCGGCCTCGTACGAGACGGAATCCGTGAACCGGGACGCAACCGCTCCGGTTCTTTTCCGTGCGTTACGCCGTTGCAACACCTTTTCTCATGATTTCAATAACTTAGGGACAAACAGGCAAGGTCTTCGGGAGGATTCGGCAATGCGGCGTCTTGGCCTGAACTATCTCCCGGGATCCGCTTTTCGGACAGTGTCTTACAGCCGTGCCTGGATCTTGCGCGCAAGGTCGCCGAGCCGCTGTTCGAGCAAGGTCGGGACCTCACAGACATAGGTCAGCGACTGGCTGCGTTCGGAGAAGATGCGCCGGTCCCAGTTGAACTGGGTTTCGAGGTCCGAATTCTCCTTGGCGACTTCGCGGGCATCGGCCGCGCTGGGACCGTCCTTCGTGGCGCTGATCTTCTCGGCCTCCTCGCGGATGCGCTCGGCCATGCGACGCTGCCCCTGCGCATAGCGCGTGATTCCGCTCATCACCCGGGCGCGCTCGCCGTTGATGACCTCGAAGACGCCGGCGAAGACACGAGTCAGGCGTTTGGCCTTCTCGGGGCCGGCTTTGGACGCGAAGTCGTCGAGGAGAGGGTCGACCTCCTTCAGCTCGGTGCGGCGGGAGGCGATCTTCTGCGCGAGGGAGGCAGCCTCGAAATCGTCGCCCCAGGAGCCGGCCTCTGCGAGGTCGGGACCGTTCCAGACCGAGCCCGGGCTCAGGGTCGGAACCTTGCGCTGGACGCAGGGCCAGTCGGGATCGGCCTTGGGCTGCGCGATGGCGGGTGCGCTCCCAGCGAGGAATGCGGCGGCGAGGAGGACGAGGTGACGACGGCTCATGAGGCTTCTCCGGCAGGACCCCCGCGCCGGGCCATGATGCCGCGGCCGGGATCGTAGGCGATGATGGCGAGGATGAAGACGACGATGGTGGTGCCGACCACGACGGCGCAGGCTACCGGCTCGAACTGGCCGTAGAGGGCGAAGCGCACGAGCTGGACGGCGTGGGTGAAAGGGTTGGCCATGCAAATGGCGTAGAGGGTCTCGGAGGATTCTCGGATGCGCCAGAGCGGGTAGAGCGCCGACGACGCGAAGAACATCGGGAAGATCACGAAGTTCATCACGCTGGCGAAGTTCTCGAGCTGCTTGACCATGGAGGACAAGAGGAGCCCGATCGAGCCGAGCATGAGCCCCGCCGCGATGAAGGCCGGAAGTGCCGCCAGGTAGCCGATCGGCGGGATGTCGAGCTCCCAGTACCAGGCGATGGCGAGGAAGGCGTAGGCCTGGACCACCGAGACCGTGACGCCCGCGATGAGCTTGGCCAGCAGCAGGGTCCAGCGGGGATAGGGGCTCGTCAGCAGCACCTTCATCGAGCCGACCTCGCGGTCGTAGACCATCGAGAGCGAGCTCTGCATGCCGTTGAAGAGCTGGATCATGACCGCGAGGCCCGGCACCACGTAGACCTCGTAGAGCACGTAGGTCTGGTAGGGCGGCTCGATCGAGACGCCGAGGGTGTTGCGAAACCCGGCCGCGAAGATGAACAGCCACACCAGCGGCCGCACCAGCGCCGAGAAGAATCGTTCCTTCTGGTTGAAGAAGCGCAGCAACTCCCGGCGCACGATGCCCGACAGGCAGATCAGGTAGCCGACCGCGTCGAGGCGACCGAGATGGGGAACCGGCGCGGCCTTGTCCTGCACGGCGGGGGGAGCGGCTGGCGCCAGGGTCGGTGTGGTCATGCGGCCTGCTTCACCGGGTCTGCCACGAGGCGCCGGAAGGCGGCCTCCAGGGTCTCGCCGTCCTGTGCGATGCCGCCGGCCGTGCCGCGGGCGATGATACGGCCCCGGTGCAGCACGACGGCATCGTCCCCGGCCTCGATCTCCTCGAAGATATGCGTCGCCCACAGGACCGAAAGCCCCTCCTCCCGCACCAGGGCGCGGACGATGGCGACGATGTCGGCGCGGGATTCGAGGTCGAGGCCGACGGTGGGCTCGTCGAGGAGGAGGAGACTGGGCTCGTGGATCAGGGACCGGGCGATCTCGATACGGCGCGACTGGCCGCCCGACAGGGTGCGGATCTTATCGCCGCGCCGGTCGGCGAGGCCGACCCGGTCGAGCAGCGTCGCGATCCGGGCCTTGGCGATCCGCCTCGCAATGCCGTGCAGGCTCGCGTGGTAGAGGAGGTTCTGCTCGACGGTCAGGTCCGTGTCGAGGGTGCGTGCCTGGAACACGACGCCCATCCGGGCCAGCGCCCGGGAGGGCTCGCGGTCGAGCCCGTGCCCGAAGATCGCGACTCGCCCGTCCTGGTTGGCGTAGAGCCGCGTGATGACCGAAAACAAGGTGGTCTTGCCGGCGCCGTTCGGGCCGAGCAGCGCCACGAAGCGGCCGCGCCCGACGCTCAGCGAGACGTCGGACAGGGCCGCCCGGCTGCCGAAGCGGTGACTGACCTGCGAGACCTCGAGGGCGGGCGCCTCGCTCATTTGCCCAGCGCCCGCTTGGCGTCGCCGACCGCATCGAGGCATTCGTCGAACTCGCCTTCGCCCTGCTCGCGCTTGGCGACCCGAAGAGCCTTCTTGAGCTTGGCCTGGACCGCCTCGGCCGCATTGGCGGCGAGCGACGCCTCGATCATCGTGATGCCCTCGTCGCAGGCGGCCTTGTCGTCGGCCAGGACCGGCGCGGCCGAGAGGACGGCGAGAACGAGAGCGAGGGGAATAAAACGCATGGTCAGGCTCCGGTCTACTTGACGATGAACTTGCCGGTCATGCCCTTGGCCTCCAGCCCGCGCACGGACCAGGGATATTCGCCGGGCTTGATCGCCACGAACTCGATGGCGATCTCGCCGGGCTCGTCGAACTCGAAATGGTCGGGCGGGCCGCCACCATGGATCTCGAGGTGCTGGATCACGATCTGGTTGAGCCAGATGTAGCGAAAGAACTCGCTCGCGTAGAATTTGTATTCCTGCCGGCCCTTGGCGACGATGCGCAGGCGGTAGGCCTTTCCGGATTCGAGCTCGATCTCCTTGTTCTCGACGACGTAATCGTTCCCCTCCTCATTGCCGAAGACGAGGTCCGGCAGGTTCTGGCGCTTCTTCGTGAGGTCGAGGGCGGTCGCCGTTCCGGCGGCCAGCAGGGCCGCCAGGCACAGGCCGGCGAGCCGAAACATCGATGTCATCCGTCGTTTCCTCTTCGTGCGCCGCCTTGTGGCGGTCGCGGCTGACGCAGTGCGCGTCTTGTTCAGTTCGGCGAGACCGCCACACCCCAAGGCAGCAATCCGACCGGGATGCTTTTCACCACCTTGCCGGCCTCGACGTCGATCACCGAGACGTCGTTCGACGTGCCGTTGGTCGAGAACAGGAGCTTCTGGTCGGGCGTGAAGGCGAGTTGCCAGACCCGCTGGCCGACGGGCAGGTACTTCTCGACCTCGTAGGTCTTGGCATTCACGACGGCGACGCGGTTGGCCGGCCCGAGCGCGACGAAGGCCTTCGACCCGTCCTTGGTGATGCGCACTCCGACCGGCTGGATCGCCTCGTCGGTCACCGCCGGGATCTTGAAGGTGATCTTCTTGATCACCTTCCGGCTCGCGACATCGATGACGCTGATGGTTCCGCCGACCTCGGCCGAGACCCAGAGGAGCTTGCCGTCGGTGGTGAACTCGGCGAAGCGCGGCCGCGCATCCACAAGAACATTGTCGATGATCTGGTGCGTCGCCGTGTCGATGAAGTGGGCCATGTTGGTGGTCTCAGAGGTGTTCACCAGGATCTTGCCGTCCGGTGACAAGCCCATGCCCTCCGGCTCGACTCCGACCGGGATCTCGGCCAGCACCTTGTTCTTCTCGATGTCGATGACCGTGACCTGGCTGTCGTCCTCGTTGGCGACGTAGAGCGGGTTGCCATCGGGACCGAGGATGAACTGCTCCGGGTCCGGCCCCGAGCGGAGCGACCGCAGGATTTTGCCGGTCGCGGTGTCGAGGACGTCGATGCGGTCGTCGTCGGATGCGCAGACGAACAGTTCCTTGCCGTCCTTGCTTGTGGTGACGCCCCGCGGGCGCCGCCCCGTTTTCCAGGTGCCGGTCACCGCGAGCGTCGCCGAGTCGATGACGCTGACGGAGTTGCCCTTCTCGTTGGTGACGTAGACCATGTAGGCCTCAGCCGGGCCCGACGCATCCAGGGCCAGCCCGGCGAGGGCTGCGAACCCGATGCCGGCAATCTTGCGGCTCATCTGTCTCTCCCTTGGCGACGGCACGCTTTGATCGCGCGCATTCTGTCTCTTCGCCCGTTGTAGGGCAGTTCCGGATCGGCGACAGGGCTCAATCGCCGAGGCAATACAAGCGCATCGCCGCAGGTGCTTCTTCTCAGCGCAGCTTGCAGGCCGTCTCCGGTTGATCGACGCCGAGCGTGTCGAGGGGTGTGCGCTGGTGGATGAAGCCCTGCTCGGGCGCCACCGAGACCATCGCCTTGGCCTGGGCGACCACGATGGGCTGGCGCAGCTGCTGGTCCCAGGGCCGATAGCTCAGGGACACGCCCTTGTAGGCCGGCAGGCCGAAAGCGGGATCCTTGAAATACGGCACCAGCACCGCCGGATCGGCGGTCTTCTTCTGCGTCGCGGCCTCGCCCACCGTGCGGATCGCGGCCCAGACCTGGTAGTCGAGGGGCCGCATCAGCCGCCCGGCCAGGCGCCGGAACCGGTTCTGCGCCTGGGCGGCGCCCCAGGTCTCCAGGGTCGGGTGCCAGGTGGTGGCGATGAGCCCCTGCGTGCCGGCGACAGGCCGCGGGTCGACGGTCCGGAACGGGACGTAGTCGCCCCAGTCGTTGGCCTCGTCGGCGACGATGGCGAGCTCGTAGTCGAGGCCCCGTGTGAACACCATCGCCTCGGCGCGGGTCGGCGTGTCGCCGCGCGCCCGCGCCAGCGGGCCGAAGGTCCAGGGCTTCTCCGCCGAGATCTTGAGCGAGAACTTCTTCGCCGAGTTCTTGAACGCCTCGGCATAGAGCCGGTCGGGCTCGTTCGGCCCGACGATGAGGAACATCTTGGTCCAGCGCATCAGGCGGAAGAACTGCGCCAGGGCGTCGGTCTGCATCGCCCGGCTCGGGATCACGTGGAAGACGTTGGCCCGGCACTCTGCGGCTCGGAGCACATCGTCGGGGGCTGCGGTGTTGAACACGGTCACGCCCTCAGCCTTCACCGCGTCCGACACCGCCAGGACCTCCGCCGCCGGCAGGGCGAGGACGAGGTAGCGGATGCCCTTGGCCGCAAGGTTCCGCGCCGCCGTGACCGCGGCCTCCGTGCCCTGCTCGGAGGTCAGCGCGACCTCGTCGAGGGCGTAGGTCTGCTTGGTGAAGCGGCCAGTCGTGTTGTTGTCGCGCACCGCCATGCGGCCGCCGGCGACGCCCTCGTCCTCGGGCACCGCTTCGGCGTCGTAGGAGGCGGGGGCAGGCTGCGTGCGATAGATCAACCCGATATGGGTCTCGACCCCGGCGGGAGGGGCTGCGGAGGGTTCCTGAGCCGCGGTGAGCCCCGGCGCCAGGCCGGCCAGGAAAAGCCCCAGAGAGGCGGCGAGGAGAGGTCGGGAGGAGGTCAGCATGCGGCCGGCACGCTAACAACATTGCGCATCTCCGCTCAACGTCGGAAGTATGAGCGAAGCCTAAGGAACCGCGCCCTCCCGGTTTGCAGCGTCCGGCCCTGGCTGCCACACCGGCCGCCGCCGGAGGATCTGCGTTGCCAAGGGACGCGGCGGATCTATCTGTCTTAAGCCCAGCCGCGATGATAGGCAGGAGACGCCATGAACCCGCGCATCACGGTCCTCGCCCTTGCCCTCGTCCTTCCAGGAGCCGCCCATGCGGCCCCCGAGAAGGCCGCTATCTTCGGGATCGAGCTCAACGACCCCAACGTCGTCGGCGGCCGGAAGGCGAGGCCCGACGAGGTTCGTCGCCTCGGCCTCGTCACCGATGAATTGCGCAAGACCCTTTCCGGTACCGTCGAGCCCGTGGAGACGGCGCCGCAGGCGGCCGAGATCGCCAAGCAGGCGCCGCTCTTCAAGTGCGACGGCTGCGCGGCCACGATCGCCAAGTCGCTCGGCGCCGATCTGGCCGTGACGGGCTTCGTCGACAAGGGCTCGAACCAGATCTTCAACCTCAACGTCGCGATCGCCGATGCCGCCACCGGCAAAGTCCTGCGCGCGGGACAGGTGGTGATCCGCGCCGACACCGACGACACCTGGGCTCACGCCATGCGCTGGGTGGTGAAGAACCGGCTCCTCGCCGAGCCGTTGCCGAACAGGTCGTAGAGACGGCAATCGAGCCGCCATCGTTCCTCCCCGCAAGAGCGAGGAGAGGCGCCACACCGAAACATCGTAAGATTCAAAAACAGTGCTGACCTCCTTCGATCCAACCCGTACCGGCCCTGCACTCCTCGTCAGCGTCCGCGATGCCGACGAGGCCGAGCTTGCGGCCCTGGCGGGCGCCGACCTCGTCGATGCCAAGGATCCGGATCGGGGTGCCCTTGGCGCCCTTTCGCCGGACCTCGTTGGCGCGATTGTCACGCGGGTCGGGGGGCGCGCCCTCACCAGCGCGGTCGCCGGTGAGCCTGCGGATGCCGAGACATTGCTCGCGAGCGTCGCGGCCATCGCCGACACGGGGGTCGATTACGTCAAGGTCGCACTTCCCCCTGGATTAGACGACGCTACCCTCTACGAAGTTGCGGCTATGGCGCCCGGCCGCGTGATCGCAGTGTTCTTCGCTGAGCGTCCGATCGCTCCCGATGCCGTGATGCGCCTCGCGCGCACCGGCTTCGTCGGGGCGATGATCGACACGGGGGCCAAGGGTGGCCGGCGCCTGACCGACCATCTCCCCCTTCCCGCCTTGTCCGCCTTCGCGGCCGCCTGCCGCGTGCATGGGCTGCTCTCCGGCCTAGCCGGATCGCTCGCGCTCTGTGACGTCTCGGTGCTCGCCGGCACCGGCGCGCACTATCTCGGCTTCCGGGGCGGTCTCTGCGTCGGGCAGGACCGCAGGGCCGGACTCGATCCCGACCGCGTCGCCGCGACCCTCGGCGCCCTGCGCGCCCATGGCCGGCGGGACGCCGCCTGATGGCCGCGCCGCTCACCGTCGTGAAGATCGGCGGCAGCCTGCTGACGGATCGCCTGCGTCTCCGTGCCCTTCTCACGGCTCTCGCCGAGGGAAAAGAGGGCCGCTGCGTGATCGTGCCGGGAGGCGGGCCCTTCGCCGAGGCGGTGCGGGTCTCGCAGGCGGCGGCGGGGTTCGACGATGCCCTCGCCCATCGCCTTGCTCTCGACGCCATGGGCCGCATGGCAGAGGTCTTCGCCGCCATCGAGCCGCGCCTTTCCATCGCCAGGACCGTGGAAGCCTGTGGCGCGGGCGCCATCTGGGATCCGGTCGCGCTCAGAATCGGTCATCCCGACATCGCCGAGACCTGGGCCGTGACCTCGGACAGCCTCTCCCTGTGGCTTGCCACGACCCTGCTGGCCGATCGCTGCATCCTGGAGAAGTCGATCGATCGGCCGGCGGGCGCCAGCAATGCCGACCTCGCGCGCCTCGGCCTCGTCGATGCCGCCTTCCCCGGGTTCGCCGACGCCTATCCCGGTACGATCATCATCCGAGGGCCGTCCTTCGCCGACAAAAGGGCCGCCGCGTGAGCGCGACCGAGCACCTCGTCTTCATCACCGGCAAGATGGCGAAGGCGCGCCTGGAGAAGGTCGCCGCTACCCTGCCGCCTGATCGCTTCGCCTGGAGCATCGCCGATGCGGGAGTGAAAGTCGCGGCCCTGATGACAGAGGAAATCATCCGGAGACGCGTCACCATGCCCGAAGGCGCCACCCGCATCATCCTGCCGGGCCGCTGCCGCGCCAACCCGGAGGCGCTGGCGGCGCATTTCGGAATTCCGGTCGAGCGCGGCCCCGACGAGGTCGTCGACCTGCCGGCCCATCTCGGCCTGGCCGGCCGCAAGATCGATCTGTCGCGGCACGATCTGCGCATCTTCTCCGAGATCGTCGATGCCTCGAAGATGACGCCCGACCAGATCCTGGCCAAGGGCCTCGATCTTGCCCGGCGCGGGGCCGACGTGATCGATCTCGGCGGCCTGCCCGACACCGATTTTCCGCACCTCGAAGATTGCGTGCGCCTGCTCAAGGGCGCCGGGCTCAAGGTCAGCGTCGATTCCTTCTCTCTCGAGGAACTGACCCGCGGGGCCAGGGCCGGGGCGGATTTCCTGCTCAGCCTGAACGAGGAGACCCTCGACCTCGCCTTCGAGACCGATGCCGTGCCGGTGCTGGTGCCGATGCGGCCCGACGACCTGCCCTCCCTCGACCGCGCCATCGAGCGGATGGAGAAGGCCGGGCGCCCCTACATGGCCGATCCGATCCTCGAGCCGATCCATTTCGGCTTCGTCGAATCGATCACCCGCTATCACGAGATCCGGCGGCGTTGGCCCGGCATCGAGATGATGATGGGCACGGGCAACCTCACCGAACTCACCGAGGCCGACAGCCTCGGCGTCACGGCGCTCCTCGTCGGCATGTGCTCGGAACTCGCCATCCGCAACGTGCTCATCGTCCAGGTCTCGAACCATACGAGGCGCACGGTGGAGGAGCACGACGCGGCGCGGCGCGTGATGTTCGCCGCCAAGGGCGACGCGGCCCTCCCAAAAGGCTACGGCCGGGAGCTTCTGGCACTTCACGACAAGCGCCCCTTCGTGCAGACCCCCGACGAGATCGCGGCGCAGGCGGCCGAGGTGCGCGACCCGAACTACCGCATCGCGGTGACCGAGGACGGCGTCCACGTCTACAACCGCGCGGTTCACGAGGTCGGCACCGACGCGATGGCGTTCTTCCCTCATCTCGACGTGGCCAGCGACGGCGCCCACGCCTTCTATCTCGGCGGCGAGCTCACCAAGGCCGAGACCGCCTGGCGGCTCGGCAAGCGCTACGTGCAG
>FSSH01000428.1_pt1 | contig 26522 bp, 26 predicted proteins | sample 1166101 | NCBI WGS metagenome assembly FSSH01 (sample SAMEA32972668, study PRJEB13176) | freshwater metagenome | biome: Drinking water system; feature: Biomass in drinking water that filtered by 0.45 um membrane; material: drinking water | place: USA | collected 2012-12-20 | depth 0 m
CTGCCCGCCGGCAACGGCGCCGAGGCCGCGCTGGCGTCGGGCGTGCACGCGCGCACCGCGCGCACGCTGCTGGAGGTCTGCGCGCACCTGCAGGGCCTCAAGACCCTGCCGCGGGCGCAGGCCAAGCCGGTAAGCCTGGAGCCGCCGCACTACCCCGACCTAGCCGACGTGCGCGGCCAGCTGGCGGCGCGGCGTGCGCTGGAAATCGCCGCGGCCGGGTCGCACCACCTCCTGCTGATCGGCCCGCCCGGCTGCGGCAAGACCCTGCTGGCCTCGCGCCTGCCCGGCCTGCTGCCCGAAGCCAGCGAAGCCGAGGCGCTGGAAACCGCCGCCGTGCACTCGGTCAGCGGCCGCGGCATCGACCTGGCGCACTGGCGGCGCCGGCCGTTCCGGGCGCCGCATCATCTTTCCAGCCCGTCAGCCATCGCCGGCGGGGGCTGACAGATTCAGAAGTGAGTGCGACCAACCAGAAGTCCCTGCGAATGCCCGCCCACCCAGCGGTTCGAGGCTGACCGCGGCCAGCGGACGCTCGGGTACACGCCCCGGCCCCAGAACCGATCCAGGAACCCTGCCGGCCAGGCCAAAGGCACAGCGGCACCCCGTCGCTTCCCGCCTTGCAAGGGATGCCCGTGGTTTCCCGCCTGCAGTCCCCTCTGGCCGAGGTCTCGCTGGGCACGACCTGGTCGGGCGTGTCGGCGTGCCGGCCCGGCAGCACCGGGCGAGGGCTGCAGGGAATGACGCTCTACAGCGCGCTCGCCGCGGTTTACATGGATTTCGTCGGCATCACGCATGGATCCGTCGGGATTCTGTGGTGGCCTGCGGCCGCGCCGCATGTCGTCGTGGCAATCCTGCTGGCCGAGCGCTCGCCAGGAAGTAGCCGGACCCCCACGGGTCTTGATCACCGGTCGATGCTGAGCAGGGCGTGCAGCAGGTTGTCCTGGAAGCTGGTGTTGCCGGTCAGCTGGTCGTGGGCGACGCAGAGGAAAAACGCGTAGTCATGGGGGAAGTGGCTGTACGCATGGCGCTGACGGGACGGGTCAAGCACATCGCGCGCCAGCAGCGAGGCCTTGGTGACCGTGCCGTCACCGGGCTCCAGCATCAGCCGGTCGTAATCAACGCCAGGCAGCGGCCTCTTTATTTCGCCTGGATCGAGCCGCAGCACGGTTTCTCCCGCCACTTCTTCGGCCAGCATTCGCGCCGGCGTCAGTTCGCAGTCTCCACCGAACACGATGGGGTCAATACCTGGCGTCGGCTCTGGAACCGAAAGCGCCCAGGTAAAGCGGCGCGCGCGCTCGAGGTGGTGGCCCAGATACCGCTCCAGCGCGGCAAGGTACCGTTCGGGATCGTCCCCGGAATGATGCTTGCGGATGCGCGCGCGCACCTCGGGGTCGAACACCGCCCATTCGAACCGGCGCCAGATCGCGACATCGAAAAGATCCCTGTCCAGTGGCCGGCCGTCGTGGCCAATCAGCCAAGTGTTGAGCGCATGCGGGAACAGCTGGTAGAGCGACGGCATGGTCATGAGGACTTCGGGCATCAGGCTCCCAAAGACCACTTTCCGGCCTACGATCATGCCGTGCAGCGCACCGACCGAACCGAAGTTCGGCGTGCCGAGCAGGACCATCCTGCGAATCCGCAGGGCTCCGGCCTGGGTGACGACGAACTGATTGCCGTCCAGCAGGTCGACGGCGCCGTAGCGGGCGTAGTAGCGGGCGATCAATCCGCCGTTGGAATGTGCGATCAGGTCGACCTGCAGGCCAGGATCGCCGTGGTCGGCGCGAATCCGCGCAAGCAGCGCATCCAGCGCACGGACGCTGTCGATGTTGTCCTGCCGCCAATCGTAGGTGAAGACGTAGTAGTGCCGGCCGGCCGGCGGCGGCGCGCCAACCTTGGCGCGGCGGTAACCGCCCCCCTGTTCAAGGGTGCGCAGCAGGGCTCCGTAGAAATCGCGCCCGGCGGCACCCTCGAAGATGTCGGTGGGCCGCAGGCCATCGTCGCGCGGCCGCAGGCTCACCGGGTCGATCGGCAGGGCGAGATCGTCGTAGTCCGACAGGGCGAGCCGACCCACGCCACCCGGCCAGCGCTCGCGGCCTTCGGAATCCGCCAGGCGCGCGCCAAGCACGCCATGTATGACGACCACGGGGGGCTGTTGGCTACCTGTATCAGCGTAGAGCCGCGCAAAATCGGGCCTCGTCGTCTGATTGCAGCCGGCCAGCATAAGCAGCAAGAAGACGCAAAGCCGTGCCATCCCTGAATCGCCCCGGGCTTCATAGACACCAACGGACTTTGTTGTCTTCAACAGACGGCGGTCTCAATCGGTCGACGCAACACACTCGCTCAGCCGATAGGCCGGCGTTCTGAAGCCCAAGGTTTCCCTTGGACGCTGATTCGAGCTTAGTGCAATCTTGTTTAGCGCGGCTTGGGAATGGACCGACAGGTCCGTTCCGTGCGGCAGGTACTGCCGCAGTAATCCGTTAGCGTAGTCGCGAATGAAACTGAACACAAAGAAAAGATCAAGGCGCGAAGTTCACAAGAGCGTGCGACTGGGTAATGCAGCGGACCACTCCCGCAGCTGGACAGGTTGCGCGAAAATATGGGCCCTTAGTTGCTTGCTCGTGCTCGGCGTATGCGCACTCCTTCGTCGCAACTCAATCGTTTGCTCGAGGCATCGATCGCAGACAAGCGATTGGAGCCGGAGTTCTTCCGAGCACTGCTCGACGCGCGCGTGTTTGCCCACGCGCCGTTGGCTGACAAGACCGGCCGTCTTCGGCTCATCCAGTTCAATGCCCCGGACGGAGAGCTGTTACTTCCCTTCTTTTCCGACATGGGAAAGGCCAAGGCCGCAGGCCGTGGTCGCGTCCGGATCGTGGAGTTGAGTGGTCGACAGCTCTTCGAGCTCTCGCTCGGCGCCACCCTCATCCTCAATCCCAACAACCACTGGTGCAAGCTCTACCCCGAAGAGGTTCGCGTGCTCCTCGCGAACGGGACAATGGCCGTCGTGGAGACTGACGACTACGCGGGTGGGCCGAAGATTGCCGTGGATCATCCCGTGAATGTTCCCGACGCGCTGCTCGCTACCTTTCGGCAGATCCTGGCCAAGCTTCCCTACGTGGAAGAGGCCTACCTGGTCGACATGCGGCTTGAGCCCCATCTGGATCACCCCAACTGGGTGGTCGCCGTCGCAACGCCAAAGTCCCAGGCTGACCGCGCCTGTCGGGCGATCCTGGCTGAGCTGCAGTCGCAGCCGGAGCTGACCACTGTCCCGTTGAGCCTGATGGCACTACTTCCCGAGAACCCGGTTCCCGACTGGAAGCTGGCGCTGAACCCTGCGCCCTTCTATCGGCGGACCCCAAGCGAGAGCTAGCGCTGGCGGCGCCGATGCAGGGCGCGACGCGCCTCAGGCGCCAGCCGCGGCGGTATCCGCAGGGGAGGTCGCCAGCAGGGCATCAATGAGGGCGCCGACCGCCAATGCGGCATCGGGACTGGCCACGAGCAGTTGGGTGAGCTTTCCCTCCAGCTCCCCGGCCACCCTGCCGGGTCCGCGCCCCGCCTGGGTCCTGGCTGCAACTTGCTGTGCATATTTGCATACCCGCAATGCATTGCCGTCCAGCCGCTTGAAGTCGCCTGCGCAGATGCGGCTGACTTGGGACGGATGGATGTCCAAGGCCTCGCCAATCGCGGTCTGGGTTATGACTCGGGCTGACAAAAGTCGTGCAAGGAGCTGCAGGGAACGGTCTCGATTCATGTTGACATTGTGCAAATTTGCAATAGACTGTGCAAGAGCGAAAGAGCCCTCCGCTGCCGGACTCGATTCGGCATGCGAGGATGGTCCTGGCGCCGCCCGCGCGTTGTGATGGCCGGGCGGTGAGAGGCAACGGAATTGCCGGAAGGTGTGGGGAGAAGCCATGCAGCGCGCTTGCGTGATGCTGGGATCGGTGAACGTCAACATCGAGCTTCCGGAGCCGGAGGCTGAAGTGATGCCGGGCGTCCGTTGGGGCGACGTCGCCGCCTTCCCCACTCCGGCCTACTGGGCCTACCAGGTCATGGCTCGCCGCATTGAGCGCAATGCCATCCGCTATCGCCTGGGGACCAGCCTCAAGGAAGAAGTCGGCGCCTGCCTGTTAGGCGGACATGGCATCCCCGCCAAGGTGGGCGTCGTGGCGTTCGAGCACCTGCGCCGCCGCGGCGCCTTCGCTGACCAGCCGCCGCCGGCGGAGACACTCCTGGCGTGGCTCTCCGAGCCCATGCCGATGGAAGACCGTTCCATCCGCTACCGCTTCGCCGGCCAGAAGGCCCGGTACTTGTCCGCCGCGCTGGAGACCTTGGCCGCAGAGCCCGCGCCCCAGCAGTCGGGCCGCATTTTGCGCGACTGGCTCACCAAGATCCCTGGCATCGGTTTCAAGACCGCCTCATGGGTCGCCCGCAATTGGTTGGACGCTGATGACGTGGCGATCCTGGACATCCATATCCTGCGCGCCGGCGTGCTCGCCGGGTTCTTCGATGCCGAGCTGACGGTCGAGCGTCACTACCGCGAACTGGAGGATCAGTTCCTGGCGTTCAGCGCGGGACTGGGCGTCCGCGCATCTGAGCTCGATGCGTTGATGTGGTACGAGATGATGGCGTCGCGGAACTCAGTTGCGCAGATCCTCTCTGCGATGCCCGAGAGCGCCTTCAAGGCTCGGCACGCGCCATCACGGCCGCCGGCCAACCCAGAGCGCCCCCACGCCCGCCAGCTGGCCCTGATCCGCTAAGCGCGCTGCCCAGGCCTGGCCGGTCATGCCGAGCAGGCACGTGCCCAGGCCCAAGCCGGCGGCGACCGCCACCAGATAGCCCTGAAGCACCCCCGCGTCTCGCCACACGACGCTTTGCGAGTGCTCGTACTTGGCTTCCGTCTTGCCCGGCTCGGCCACGAGCCAGAGCAGCGTCGCCTCCGGGTCAGCGACGATCGATCGCGCCTGCTCGACGAGCCCTTCTAGCATCGTCATCTGGTCCGCGAGATCGTGCAGTCCATGACGGACACCGTCGTACCGCCCCCACGCGCCGGTCTGCGGATCAAATGCGAGCACGTGGATGGGATGGATTGCTCCTCCCGACGGCGCTGGCCGACGCTCGAGCTCGAACCCCAAGGGAGACGGGGCCCACGCGAGACGGCGCTGGCTGTGCCAGAGCAGCGCTCCAAGCGCTTCGACGGGCAAGGCCTTGAGCTCCCGGACACTGCGCCGCTGCGCCAGGGCCTCGAACATCGGGGGGCCGCCGCCCTCGGCAGGCTGCGGCAGGGCCACGAAGTCGCCCGCAGGCCAAACATAGGGCGTGTAAGGCTGGACCTGCGGCCGTGGCCGCGGCTCAGGCAGCGGAGTCCACGTCATCGCCGAGTTCCCGCCACACCTCGAAATACTTGTTGCAGCCCCGGCACTGTCCGCAGGCAACGTGCGATCGATGACAGCTGTGCGCCCAAGCGAGCAGCGAGCGTGGAATGCCCGATTGCTGCACCAGCTCCACAGTGGTCAGGCCGATGGCGGGTGCGCGCACGGTCAGTCCGCCCTCCTGCACCCGCATGACCTGATCCATGGCCGCCATGAAGGCGGGAGTGCCGTCTTGATGTGTACCGTCAGAGGCCACGGCGCCCACGAGCAATGCTTGGGCACCGCGCGATACCGCGCGCATGCCGGCCAGGGTGATCAGCAACTGGTTGCGGTAGGGCCACCAGTCGCTGGCCGGGGCCAAGGCATCGGCGGGCTGTCCGGCCATATCGCCCGAACCCAGGGCACGGCAATCCACGGTGATGACCTCGTGGGGTATCTCCAGCTGGAGACAGATCGCCCGCGCGGCCTGGATCTCCGCGGCCGCGGCGAGTTGGCCGTAGTCGATCGTCAACGCCAGAGCGGGCCGAAGCCACCACGCCACAGAAATGGAGTCCATACCTCCCGAGAGAAGCAGCGCTTGCGTCACAACGCCGCTCCCACCCAGACCGTGCGATAGATGGCGGACGTGAAATCGGCGACCAGGTGACACGCCGAACCCTCCATCATCTTCAGGTCCTCGCGCTTCTCCTGCTCGCAGTACACAACGACCGGGCGGTCGAGGGCCCTGGCGTAGCCGATTTCGTACAGCGTGCCCGCATCCAGGCCATCCACGATGGCCAGCACCAGGTCGCAGTCCTTGATCGCCTGCAGGTCCTTGTCGACCACGTCCTCCGCCGAGCCGTGGCCGACGTCGTGGTACGGCGAGAACACCTTCAAGCCCATCTGCTGCAACGCCTCACGGGCCTGGGTCACCACCCAGAGCTGGGCGAGGGTGAAGAAGGGCCCGGCCAGGTACACGGTCGGCCGCCACCCACCCCGGAACCGGTCGGACGCCGTTAGCGCCATCGGGCTGAACTTGGCTATGGTCTCAGCCGTCGCAAAGATCCGATTCTCACAATAGTAAGCCGTGGCCCGTGAGGCTTGGTCGGCGGCGCCGACGGAGTCCAACCCCAATGCCATCCAGGCGTGAGCGAAGGTGGCTGCGAACACATCGCCGCTGCCGATCTTCCAGACGCCCAGCGTGTCGTAGGCCGGAACATGGTGGACCCGCCCCTGATCCCACACCAATGCCCCCAAGGGGCCGCGCTTGATCACCACCACCTCGGCATTCTCTTGCTGGGCCAAGGCCTCGGCCATTCGCTCCGGGGTATCGGCACGCCCCAGCAGCGCCGTGGCCTCGTGGCGATTGATCACCAGGGCGAGACGCTCGGCGGTGGAGCCCGAGGCACGGAACGATTCCGGGTGCTCGACGTTCTGCGGGTCGTAGACGACCTGTCTGGCGTGCACCGTGGCTTGCGTCTGCAGCATGCCGAACTGCAGGACCTGATCGGCCTCCACCAAAAGCATCGGTGGCGGCGCTAGGGGCCGGTGGATGACCGGCCTGGAGAGCCAATGGGTGTAGTGGAACCCGGCGACATCGGCCACTGGCGTGGCCCTCAACTCGAACCCCTCGAGGGCTGCGGCACCTTCGACGATGGGATGAGATAGGTCACATAGGCAGCAATGCAGTCGTGTCGCCCCTCCCAGCGCGGCGATGACGCTGGCGCCTCGGCCTGCGGAACCCAGGTACCGGTCCCAGCGGGGGTGCATGCATAGCTCGCGGTAGACGCCGCCGACGACCTCGATCACCGGAAGCGCGCTCAGGTGCCCGGGACCGGGGCGATGCGCACCGTCACCAAGCCACCGTTCACGGTGCGCACGGTCGCGGTGTATTGGGTCCCTTGCGCCAGGCATTCGCGCAACCGCTGGACGCTCGGATCGGCGATGCCCCCGGCCACCTGGCCCTGGTGCGTGAGCACCACGGTGCTGACGCCACCGACTTGGGCCAATGCGACGTTGAGGATGGCGCCTCGGACCAGATCCTTGATCACGTCGGCCTTGGGCGAGCTGATCTGTGTTTCGATCACCAATGCGTCGCAGGCGACGGCTGTGTCGCGAAATCCGCCCCCGTAACCACTCCCGCTCGATCCCGTCATATCCACCTCCTCCAAATGAGCCTAGGCCCGCCCACCCATCGAGGGCGGCCCGGGGCACTTCTCAGCTACAACGCCTCATCACCGTCGACGCGGCCATCGGGCGGGTTCGTCGCCGGCTCGGGCGCAGGGCCGCTTCCCAAGGGGTCCGGGGCCAAGTTGCCTTGGGCGGTCTCACCCAACGCACAGGATCGTTGCTCAAACACCAGCCCCTGATCTGTGCTCCGGCCAACCGCAACCATGTCATCCGTGAGACGCCTGACGCGCTCGCCACCGAAGGCGCAGGCATCGTTGGGATACATTTCAAAATGGTACGTGAAGCGGCGGGCGGTCGCGGTCAGCACCCCGGTGTAGGAGTGCTGGCCGATGTCGAAAAGAACTGCGGTGGTGAGCGCCAACGCAAATACGCCGACCAGGCGGATGAGCACCTTGTCCGTGTTCACCGGCTTTGCATCGGTTCCCGAGCCAGGACGCCGGCGCAGCACGCCCCAAACGCTCTCGATGACGAACCAGACGAACACGCCCACGACCACCAGCATGGTTCCCGCGGTAAGCAGGAACCCAGCCATCAAGGGCGCCAGGAAGGTGACGGCGTAACTCAGGTGCTCGGGATCAATGCCGGTCGCTTCTTTCACCGTCACAGAAGCCAGCGCCATGGAGACCGCAACAACCATCGTCGCGCCCAAGGTGCCGACGATCTTGCCCAGTGGCCACTCCCAGGCGCGTAGCGCCGCGTGGTAGAGGTCGAGCAGGAACGCTGCCGTCAACAAGATCCCGCCCGCGGCCATCAGCCCAAAGATCAGCCGGTCCGGGCCCGAGACCTGGATCAGGAGTACCGATACCCCCACCGTGCTCCCACCCACGGTAAAGATGCGAAGGGGTCGCGATGCGGTTTCCCACCACGCTCGAAAGGATGCCGAAAGTCTTGAGCGCAGCGACAATGTTGCTACTTCCATCCCACGTCCTCGCAAATTGGTTAGGGCTGTTCCAGGTCAACGGTAGTTCGAGTACAGTCCGGACGCTCGAAGATTAGCGATCGCACGACGGGACGGTAGCGGCGCAGTCCAAAGTTGCGTGAACACCTGCGCTTGCGTCTTATTGGTCGAGATTGCATAGGACGATTCCGAAAGTCTGGCCCAGCCAAGGTTCCTCTTCAGGAACTCCAGGAGATCCGCATGCCTCTGCCCGGGCTCTTGAGGTCGTAGGTGACTAGCGTTGCCGCCATGCTGCACTCCTGAATGTCGGTCGTGTTCACTGAGCGCTCAGAATGCATGTGCCCGGGGTCAGATTAGTTGAAGAGTTCTCAAGCAGTTCTGAGGCACCCATTGCCGGCTTCGCGTCCCTACGGGTGGGCGCTGCCGCAACCCTGTACTTTGCAGCCAAAGTGCGAACGACCCGCCGGGCGAGGCATTCCCATGAGGAGTTGCGCAGGCCGGCAACAAACTCGACCTATTCGATACCAACTGGTTCCGAGCAGAGTTGGAACGAATAGTTGAGGAGAAACATCAAGAAGTAGACGACATCGCAGCGGTCCGGTTGTCCCTTGACGCATTTAGCAATCGCCGAGCCGGGAGAGACGAGTGAGCTGACCACGGCAGGCAGATCGCCGACAGCCAGCACGCGGTCCTAGGGCGGCGGCGGTTCTGCCCTGGCCTCATGGTGGAAGGGTTCGCCGGGCATCAGGCGAAAGTTGGCCTCCTCCGCGGGAAGACCGTTGCGCCGCAGGAGTTCTATCGCCGCCCCCTTTTGTGCCAGGTCGTCCAACATCGCCTCCTCGACTTTTTCCAAGTGCGACAGCATGTGGATAAATCCCTGCATGACCTCGTCGCAACCCTCACGAAGATCCGCCTTAGACGCGTCCGTGGTTCGGATGTTCAAAGTTTGAATTCCCGAGTGCGCAGCCTGCGAGTTCCTAAGCGTGTTGACGAGCGCCATATGGTCCATGGCGCAATGATCAAACTCCAGACACAGGTGGAAGGGGTGCGCCAGTGAGCCGACCAGGGAGATCAAGTGCGGCTTCTTACCGTTCTCTTTTCTGCACGTGGTGCAAGGCGCCTCCAGCAGTTGTCCCAGTGCCTTCTTCATGTATCTAGATTCGGGAAACTGCGTGCAGTAGAGCAGCTGCTTGATCGTGGTTTCGCACATTCGTGCGGTGTACAGAACCACCTCGTTGTACAGCCTGAGCCGCTCGATTTCGGCATCGATGGGGTCGTCCTGCGCCGAGGGCACCGTGCAGTAATCGTAGTAGGCGTTCACAACCCGGGCTAGGATCAGGGCTATCGACCCGCCGCTAAACGTGAAGGGGTTGGTGTACCCGCCTTTGGCCGTGACGTCCGCATTCGACAGCAGCGGCAGTTGCCCTCGCTGTTTCAGCCAGGCCCGCATTTCCCGCGCCAGCGGAATGAAGTTGATGCCGACCAGTTTATGGCCGTCCCAACGGAATGCCTGGGGGCGATAGCCCCACTCCTGGTGTGACCCATGCCAATCCCGGTGTGGCGGGCGCTGATCCTTACGGGAGACCTCGTTCTTCGTCACGGGCCATTAGCTTCCGTAAAGAGCAGCCAGAGTCCTCGTGCTAGCAGCTCATCGACATCATGCTGGAGCTGGATCACGTCCGGGTCCACTTCGCCCAGGGACTCATGGACGGTGTGCAGCCGAGTGACCGTGTCAATTTTCTCTTGAAGCGTAAGGCGGGCCATGGTGGCTCCTCGGAGGGCGCGGTGTTGGCACGGACGGCGGCCGGGGTGCTACGCCGCAGCCCGCTGGAACGGCGCTACCTCCCCCCCCTTTTTCGACCAGACGTATTCGCGCTGGAGAGTAGAGATAGAGCGGCTAGGATTCAGTTCTCGGACGGGAAGCACATGGTCACCCTTAGGTGGGGCCGGACGTCCAGCATCCGCGTCACCTGCCTGCGGGCCGCGGGACGTCGGATTCACAGCGTGTACTTGGTCTCCGCCGTGAGGCTCCCCAAATAGTGATCGGGACCATCGACCTTCCGATCGTCGAGCTCGGGTCCTTCATAGTTGGGATTGCTCACGAAGAAGTGGATCTGATCGGCATCGCATTCCATAGTGATATCACCGGCCGAATTCTGTGTAATGGTCTGATAGCCAGTGTAGTAATTGAGGTGGCGCGACGGAGCTTCTCCGAGAATGATTATCTGCGGATCGAGCTTTTCAAGCCACGAATGCGGAATCTTTCCCGAGTCACGCCCATGATGAGCAGCGAAGACGACAGTTGTCTTCTTTAGATCGATGTCCTCGGTGATATCCTCCATGAACTCAGTTTCCAGGTCGCCCAGCCACATCACACTGGCATTGCCGATGGTGTATCGAAGCACTGCCGAGGTGTTGTTGTAGCTTTCGCCCGCGTCACAGGCCGCAAGCGCCTCTTTGAACCAAGCATTGTCAAGATCTGGCCAGAGCACACTGATCCCTGACGACCCCCTTGAATCGTCACCTTGATTCATCCACTTGCGCACGCATCCCTTCGAAATATAGAAGGCCTTCTTGGCGTCGTCGCGCAGTTGGCAATAGCGCTTGAAGGATTTCGTATCTGTGTCCTTGACCGCTTGATTTTTGACCACGTAGAAGTTCCGTATCGGCCAGGCGTCATCAAGTAAATGAAGGCCGCCGAAATGGTCCTCATCCGGATGCGTACATATGAAACGATAGATACCTTTGCTTGCAGACCGAGTCTTGATCTCATCAATAATAGTCGCAGCGTTCTGGTCACTAAGGTCACAGTCAATGACCGTAAAGTTGTCTGACCCATGGACGATGTAGAACATGTCTCCATTACCCACGGCAAAGCTCTTTATTACGCTCACTTGAGTCTCCTCGGCGCCAACGACTTCTTCATCGGGTCACTTTTTGGTCAAGATGCAATGTATAGAAAAGTCCATGGCCAGCACTTGTTCCGCCTGTGCTGCTCCCGCCTATGGGTAGTAGTGCTGCACGCTGCGATGATGGCGCAACGCTTCCGGGCGATAGGGGATCTTTCGATCGCAATCTAGAATGCAGGTGGCTTTAAAACGCTCATATACCGACGGATCCAGTTCTGCCTCGGGGTTGATCTGGCGAGGCTCGTTGGGCCAGGAGACAATTCGCGCCCACCAAGGACCTTGCTGCTGGGCAAATACCTCGGAGTGTTGGCTGCCGTGCGGATCAGGGTGCAGATGGAGCTTGCTCCAATCGACCAGTAGCGGATGAGCCAGCGCTACTGCCTCGTTAGCCATCCACATCAGCGCAACATCCGACAGCCGGGACTCGTCCTCCGGATAGCTCCCGCCGACGTCAGAGTGATTGCCGGCAAACCATTGTTGCTTGAACCTCTTCTCTTCAGCTTGTTGCCTATTGAGCGTTCCGCCCCACGTCACGCGCCCGAACTGCGACCGCATTTCATCGATCGCCAAGGCGTGTCGGACCTGAGGAATTCGAGGATCTAGGAATCGATCGTAGTTATCCGAGTTCCACAACGCAAAATGCCAACGAGAGCCCATTCCATGGACGTCTGAGGGCAGCCATCGAATTGTGGAGTGGATGTAGGTAAACGCTAAGCCGAGCAAGCCGGCACCTAGAAGAGCGCCGAAGACAGCCTCGAAATTCCACTCCAACCACGCAGAGCTGATCCAACTGAGGGCGCCTGCGACAACGGCCATCGCGATCATGCCTGCAGCTCCCAAGGCAATCCGTGCTGGCCAAGGCAGCCCGAGTGCGGCAACCGCATCAAACACGCCGATGAACTCCGGATACACGTCGCCTCGGGCGGTGTTTTCTCCAGCCTGGTACTTCAGGCGGAAGCGATGCGCCAATGCCTCTCGCTGGGCCTCATACTTATTCCGCGGTCTTCCGGCGCCATGCTCATATACGCGTACGACGGCCTCCTTGGCTATAGCGCGAAGCTTCCGCCCTGCTCGGGGCAGTGGCCTCCCTTGCCCGTCTGTCGTCGGTACGCCACACAGATTGAGTACATTTGCCAGAGAGCGCACGGTGTAGCCGCCTCGGCTGAATCCGAAAAGGAGAATCCTGTCTCCAGGCTCATATCGCTTCAGGATGGCCTCATAGCATTCGATAACGTTGCTGCTGAAGCCGAGTCCTACGGCTAAACCTGCAATCGATTTCAGCCTCTGCCACAGGCTCAGGCGAACATCGCCACCCGCCATGACCGTACCGAGCCCCGGGTCGTAGAACGCCACCTGTTCGGCGGGGTCAATTGGACTGTCCGGCCCCACACGAGTTGCGCGATACAGCTTGTAGATGTTGCTCAGTTGCTGGTCTGGACGGACTCCGCCGGCTTGTCCGGTACCATCCGCAAAAATCAGGATGTTCTTTGGCATGAAATGGACCTCCACAAACGCAGTATCAATACAGCGTGTGCGCGTGTTGACGAAACGAATGATTTGGCCTGCACTAGGTCGTTATCGACTCGCCTAACGTGCATCCCTAGGTTGAGCAAGAAAGGATTCGCAGCTAAGTATCAGTTCCCGGCCATAAGCTTGAGAAGCATCCCAGACTGCCCCTCGTGTGACGGCAAGAAGCATATAGCCAGCGTGTGCGACCGCAACGATCAAAACCAAGCCCACCCTGCTACCTGCCGGGCCAGCTGTATCGAATCCCAATCGCCAGAGAAACATCAGGCAAACGCCGACGACGATGGCGTTTAGCCATAGCGCGATCGTTTTGACGCCAAGAAGATTCCTGCGAAACCCATACGTAACGTTCTCCGCGAATAGGATGGAGAACCGCTTCGAATCGCGGGTGTTCTGGCGGAGCCACGCCCCACACTGATCGTAGAAGCCATCTGCGGCCGACTTATCCAGCAGCTCAACCTCTGCATCGGGCGCTTGTACCCCGAGCTGCTCAGCCAAGAATGTTCGGTACCGATCCTTCAAACCAGAATCTATGGTTTTGTCACTTCTCCGAAACATGGTGATTGATGGCAGGCCGCCATGGTCAGCATATAGTCGGCGCTCGAGCTTTCGGCCGCGTGCGCGCGAAAGGTCTGCGATCGCGAACATGAGCGCAAGCATGCCGATAGACGCGATGGCGTTAGATAAGCCAAGTGTGCTCCATGAAACCAGCAATGCAATGGCTGCCAGCGCTGGAGCTGCCGCGATGACGGCCGGGAAAAGCCGTGCACGAATGGAGTACGCGTCAAAGAACTTAGTTGGCTCCATCAAGGCGCTTCCACTTCATCAGCGAAGGCTTCCGCAGTTGCCGGAACTGCACCAGCATGGCCGCCGCCTTTTGACCATGACAGCCATTTTTCTCGAGTCGAGAAAACCGCGAATCCTCGTCGAATGAATGCATTTGTGACTTGAGCCCGGGGATACTCAGTCTTGCTTGACCCCACTGAGCAAATTGCGGACCCGATGACTGTCCCCTTAGTCCGCTTTGGTCCGAGCCACCGGTCCAGGACAGAAGGGGTAACATTGCGCCTGCTTCCATGGTGCGGGACTTGCACGAATACGGGCCTGGCGAGGCCAAGCTGATGACCGTAATCGGCGGCTTCCGTTAACCCCACGGGGCCGACGTCGGCCGTTAGGAGGACAGCATCTCCGTCGAGCGCGGAGTACTGCACAACGCTACTTTCGTTGGATGCACTTGTCACCGAATTGTTCGCAAGGGTTTCTATGTCCCAGGTCTCAAGAACTCTCTTGGCTTGGGCGAGCAAGGACCTAAGCAGTGGCACGGAGAGTGAAGCCGTCGCTTCGGTTGTGTACCTGTCCGGGGTCTTCCCGAAATCTGGTATCGAGTTGACATAGCGATCCTTGGTCGGCGCAAGGACTGTGAACGCTCCGATCACTTGCCCCTGAAATACTTCGTGAATGACGGTCCCTTTGCGAGTTGCTAGCGTCTCAATTTCAACCAGGTATGGATGCCGCTCTTTTATGTCGTCAACCAGCCCTTGGAGCGTGAAGTTTCCGTGGAAATGGTGAAGAATCTGATCCGCGTATAGCCATGGTCGGTTCATCCACAGATGCTGGACTTCAAACCTCTCCATTACCCCCACTAGGCCAGCTGCGTGATCGTTGTCCGCATGCGAAAGCACCATGTGGTTGATGCGATAGCCTGGATAGTACGTGTCTATGTGATTGATGATTGTCTGAGCAGTTTTTGTGCTACCGCCATCGACAACATGTAGCCAATATCCGGTACCAGCCTCGCCGTACCTAATTACGATGGCATCCCCAGACCCTTCCCCTACGGGCAAGAAGTCAATCTCAAAGTCCATCCCTTTCCCCTGCTTCGATTGTTCAATCAGTACGTGCGTCAGTTGTGTGCGCAGCTCAGGCATCGGCTTCAGGCACAACTGCTGCGGAACTTCGGGTTTGTGACCTCCCACGTTCAAGTTACGGCTTCCGCGGCAATTCCGGCCATGTGAGTCCCACTTGCCGCCTATCTGCTAATTCGGAAGCAAACCGGTCCCTCCCTGAATCCCAGCTTTGGCCTTTAGAGCAGACTATCGGGGCCAATCCCACGAACAGTTGGGGAATCCCTCAAGTGTCGCCCCCCGGGTTAGGCAGGAGGCCGGTCGCAGCAATGGTTGCGATCCTCGGTTCCCACGTGTCCGATCCCGGGACTAGGCTTTCCAGCCCTGTGCGCACCTGTGTCGGATGTTCGTCCGTGCAGGCACGCAGTGGTTATTCCGCCCCAGCCCACTAGGTCCCCAGGCCGTTTTCGGCGGCTTCTGCGCCGTGGCGCACCAAGTCGTCGAACTCCGTCAAGTTGAGGCGACGAAGCGTCGTGGGGAAGGCCTTGGCGCGATCCGCCAGGGCCGCGTCCATCCCCTGTACTTGGCTGCCAATGAACACGAAGCCCCCTCGCTCGGGGGCTTGCTGTATGTAGTTTACGAACGTTCGCACCCGCAGTGCGCGAGCTTGGTCAGACATAATGTCGGCCACGCGCTTGAGACGGAACGGATTGATGGCGCGGCCAAGGGCATTGCTGCCAAGGGGAAGCCCGGCATCGGAGACCAGGATGTAAAGGTCTTCCAACTTGGCGGCGTTACGTCCGGCATCGAAGTACGGCTCAAGGCCGAGGTTGTCGTAGACCCCGCCGTCGTATAGATGGATCGTTTGAAAGAGCGGTGGCACCGGGGCTTCGCTCCCCTTCGGGGCATCCCATTCGCGCTTGTTCCAGGTGAACTTGCTCGTCTCGATACTCAGCGGGCCGAAGCCGCCCGGGAACGCCGCGGAAACCGCCATCGCGTCCGCGAACGGATAGCGCCGCGCATCCGCGTAGCCGGTGAGATAGTCCCCGAGATCATCGCGTTTAAAGCGGAAGCGCCGGCCATTCTCGGCATTGGTGCCGTTTATCGACCATTCCGGGCGTGCGGGCAGGTCCCCTAGGGGCATCTTGGCGCCCCACTCGTGCTTTAGCGCCGCCGCGAGCAGGTTCGCGCGCGAGGCGATGAAGCGCCAGTTCCACGGTCGGACCAACTGCCGGAGCGCGCCCCACTGCAAACTTCGTCGAGAGAGACTCACTCGCAACCTCGGCAGAACCTCATTGAGAAACGCCTGCGAGCTCGGCCATTGGAGGCGGTTCTCCAATAGCACCAGGCCGACGATGAGGCTGCCGCCTGAAACGCTCGACACGTGCGAGACGCGCTCGAGCAGGCCCAGCTCGGCCATGCGTCGCAGCACGCCAAGGTGAAACGCCATAGCGCGTATCCCCCCGCCAGAGAGCACGAGGGCGATATCCTTCGTAGGAGGCCACTGCATTAGCCGACGGCTCCCGAGAACACCCGGATGTCGTTCTCACCGACGATCAGTTGCACCCCAGGCAGGCCATCTGCATCCATGCCCAGCGCCAGGTGGATCAGTTGGTATACATCGTCCGAGCTGGGCGCCGCCGAGTGGCCCCGAGGGTGGCTGTGCCATTCACCGACATACCCGACCACCCCGGCCGTGCGGCGCGATGCCTCACCGACGGCCTCCTTCAGTCCGTCGACACCCCGTTCGAACGATCCTGTGGTACTGGTGCTGTCGGCCGGCGCCGGAAGCGCGGCCACCAGGACCAGCGCCCGGACAGTGAAGTCGTAGTAGCCGAGCAGTACCCCGCCGGTCTCGTTCGGCAGGGCACCAAGGCGCAAAGCGCAAAGTTCCTGCTCCAGGCCGGCATCCAAATAGACCTGCAGGTCTCCGACCTCAAACGACCGCTCCAGGAAGGTCGGGACGTCGTGGACGTCCACGCCGCCATCCGCCCGGCGGTTCCAAACCCGGATTGCCGCGCGCTCTTGCGCCCTGAAGCGGGGCAGATCGTCGGCCAGTAGGCTTGCCATGAGCATCACCCGCGAATAGGGCAGCACCATGGATATATCACGGCACCCGGCGCCGCTCCAGAAGGCGCCGAGGTGTCCTCCAAGATGCTCGCGACCCCAGTCGCTTTGAATGATGGCGCGGTAGTACTGCGCCTCAAGGGTTCGCAAGCGGAACGATCTCGCCACATCTTCTACCAAGGCAATCGCGCTGCCGGCGCTGGGCGTGAAGAAGGCAGACACATGTCGCGCCACACCTTCCAGGGTGCTTGCGTACCGGGGGTAATCCAGCGACGCCGATGCATCGACGACCCAGTCGGCTGTCCGCAGGGCCCCGAGGACGTCCTTGCGCTGCGGATCGCTGGCGCTCGCCACCAGCGAGGTCATCGGACCGGCGCCATGGTCGGCCCACGCCTGCAACAGGGCGACGGCCGCGGCCTTCGGTTGGCCGATTTGATCTGCTTCCGCGGTATGACGCGACAGGTTGTGAGGACGAATGTGATCCTTGTCTACGACCGTCCACCGGCCGTATCCCGCGCGGCCCCACAGCATCGCGAGCGCGCTTCCCAGCGATCCCGCACCGACGAGTACGCCCGATGGATCGTCGTTGGAGGCCAAGCCAGACTGGGCGCGGGCAAGGTGGGGCGTGTTCTCGTTGAGGACCTCCAAAGGCTGCACGAGCAGGTCACGCCAGGTCGTTGGCAGCTGTTGGCCGAGAACGCCGATGGCGCTGAAGATCTTGCCGTCGTGGCGCATCAACGCTCCGGTGGCTAGGCCGATTTCCAGCGCATCCTCCGTCAGCACGAATGCGCGATGATCGATGCGCTCTGGAGCGGCACCGCCCTCGCGGCACAACGGAACATGGAGCAAGATGACGGTGAAAGCGTTCTCGGTGGGAGTGACGGCCCCCTGCGCATCGACCAAGGCTTGGAGCTGAGGTGTCAACGCCGAAAGCAGCGATGCCCCGCGCATCACGACCAAGTCCTCGAGTTGACCGAGCGTAGCCGGATTCAACTCGACGGCGCCGCCGATGATCGGCGACAAGGTCAGATCCACCAGCAGGCCGGTCGCACGCGCTTCGGCAGTCTTGGGGGTCAGGCGCACGGTGTCGCCCCCGTCGGGCCGGCTGGCGGCACGTACCAGCATGAACTTCGTGCCCTGGCTGACAAGCGCGTCGAAGTTCCACGGCAACACCAGCTCGTACTTCGAGGTGAAAAACAGACGGTCAAGGGGCTGATCCGCCAGGTGCAGTTCGCCGCGTGCGTTCTTATCCATCCACCACTGGATGCGGCGGAGGAACTGCTGCGGCGTCCACGTGCGCAGCACGGTCTCCGGGGGTTCAAAGTACAGGCACAGCTGCGCGGGCGAGCCCTGCGGCTCCTGGTGCTGGTGCGCAAGGCGCGGAAACCCCTTGCGCAATGCGTACACCATGGGAAGCGCGCCGGGTTCGTCGGTGACCACAATCGCGAGTCGCTCCTGGAACTTCAGGCCGTACGCATTGTGCTTTGGCACGCCATGGGTCTGGACGTCGACAAGTACGGCCTCGCGGGCCACGCCGTCCTTAGGTGGGAAACGCAGCCAGCCTACGGGCACGAAGTCGCGGTGGCGCACCATCGCTTCCTGGAGGGCGATGGCGCGTGCCAAGGTCAGAGCTTCTGAACCCGCGAGTACCTTGCCTAGATCCAGCGTGTAGAACTCCACTTCAGCCGCGACCTGCGCGCGGCGGCCGCGCGGCGATGATCGCGGCAGCGCCAAGCGTCGTAGCGCGTTGCCAAGTGACGCCGCCGCGTTCGATGTCAAAAACGATGGGCTGCGGCTTGTAGGCGTTCGGCTCTTCCATGGTCACCAGGAAGGAACGCCCGCCAATTTCGCGCAGGTAGCGGTCGTACGCCTTGCGCGCCTGGATGTGAGGGGGCTGCGTCTGCTGATACGACTCGGCGATGTCGGTGACCGGCTTGCTGCAGCTGACAATGTAGGAATCGGCCCGTCCCATAAGCAGCAGATCCTTTACCAGCGGCGTCGGCGTGGTTTCCTGATCGCCTTTCTCGTCCGCCAGGGCCCGGTAGCTGCAGTGGTGGGGGATGTTGAAGAGATCCCATTCAAGCCGGTCTTCATTGCCGTGGTATCGGCTGATTTCGACGATCTCTTCCATATCGCCGTACTCGGCGTCGCCAACTTCGAGATAGTCGTAGTACGCGCCGTCCACCTCAAAGCGCACGTTGAACACGAGCGCGGCAGAGTTACGGATGATGTCGCCGTCGTCGCAATGCTTGATGAAGGGCGAGTGGCAGAAGAATTCAACCTCGTCCACGGCGAGCGAGAAACCCGGGACCAGCGTGCCGGCATCGACGAACAGGTGGTCGCGTGCCGAGGGCGACTCGCCCCGGGCCCTGAGCAGCGGCTCCAGCCAGTCCATCAGCGCCTGGGGCTTGGAGAACACCAGGATGTCGCGTCCCTCGAGCAGGCGATGGCGGGCTTCCTGTCGCAGGAGCACGAACTCTTCGGATTGCTGCTCCCGGGTAGCTTCCTCCAACAGCATCGCCGCCGGCACCCAGAGCTGCCGGATCTTGATGCGCCCGTCGCCTTGGTATCGCGCGGCATGCTGCAACTCGAAGAACTCGGTGCTGCCGCTGATGTGGTCGGCGTCGGCATGGGTGAACGCAACGACGTCGAAGTAGTCGCGATCGACCGCAGCGAGGTCGGCCTTGAGTCGTTTGTTGAGATCGATCTCCGGCGTTGCCTCGTCCTCCGCCTTGTAGCGGTGGCAGAAGTCGAAAAGGATGCGCCGCCCGCGGGCGAGCACGATCTGGGTGGTATCGCCGTTGCCGACGGGGTAGAAGATGACCTGATGTTTGCTGCTCATGGGGCCCTCCCGGGGCCGAGTCGGCGAATCGCAGAATGACCGTAGCCCACGGACGTCGCACCGCCTGAGACAGCCGTACCCCAGGGGTGGGGCGTTGGCCTGGGGTGACACCCAACCGCTTGGGGATGCCCGATTCTCGTTTCAAGGGGCGTGGTCCCTACTCCCCGGCGCCGAGAGGTTGCGGCCTTCAATCCCAACGGCTGACCGAGAAGGCCGGTTTGAGCCTTCGTAATCTGTATAGCCATCGCTTACTCACCGGTGACGCCGTCCATAACAATGGGCTGTTGATGCTCTCGTGGCTTCTGCTTCGCATGACCTCGTTTATTTCCTGGGGAATAGAGGGGCACCGCAAGTGGGCAGATGACGCCCGTGAGGACGCCGCTGCCGGCCCGTAGCGGGCGTTGCCCGTCATCAGGTTTAGTCGTCCTCTAGGATCGCTCCGGCGATGGCTCCCACCAGCCTGTCGACGAGACCAGGCTCTCGGGCATCCCATCCGTGGTCGGCAGGGGGATGGTCAACGCCAATGGCACGAAGCACAGCGTGGAATTCACAGAGATGATTGATCCAGCCGCGCCGGGTCCGGGTGGCGAATTCGAAGGCGCTCGCGACTTCCACGATGTCCCCAGTCAGGAAGCCCGCCCAATCGCTGCGATAGACGATCCCGATGGGGAATCGTTCGCTGCGGCTTCGCCGCGTGGGCTCGATCAGATACAGCCATTTGTCCCGGCACCTCAGCTCGAAGATGAGCAGCTGCCTGGGCTTGATACGCCGATCCGGGGTGGTGGCGGGCCGTTGGGGTGTCTTCGCGCTGGTGGCCTTGAGTTCAAAACGATGGGCTTTCTCCCGGGAGGGGAGAAAGCGCCCCACGCAGCTGGGATCGACCGTGTCCTGCAGGTGGGTCAAGACCTTTTCGAAGACGGGGCGCAGATCGCGGCCGAACGGGACGGCGTAGTCCCCAGGGAGGGGAGACATCTGATTTCCGGGCAGGACCACGGGAATGTTCGCCGCGTGGCTTCCGGGAACATCGGTCCCGCCACTGTCGACCGGCCGGAACCCGGGCCGTCGCGGGTCGGCGGCACCCGGGCCGACCTCGCTGGCTGTCTTGCGGGTGGACCGGAAGGCATCGGCCTCAAGATCGAGGGTTTGGACATCTCTGGCGCGCAGCGGGTTGTAGCGGCCATCGGTGGCTGAGGTCGCGACCGTCACGTTCGGCTTGGGAATCGGCTCGAGCCGAAAGGGGACGCCGGACGAAGGCGGGGAGACGGCCGCGCCCGGGTCCTCGGTGCCCGCCGGCTTGCGGCGCACGATGCCATCGTCAATTACCAGCTCCCGCCAGGGCGGCTGGGCGCTGTGCTGGGTCAACGCGACGATGAGGTAGCGCCGTGGCCCTCCCGGCACACCCGGCAGCTCGCGGGTAATCACCTTCCACTTCGCCGTCCCGGCGTACGGAATCTCCACCCGGGGTAGGCCGGTACGCTGGGAGCCAGGTGCGGGCGACGAACCGGTGACGCGCAATCGGCGGAAGGCGTGGAACAGCAAGGAGAGCCCGCGCCGTCCCGGCTCTGAGAACCATAGTCTGGCCAGCCGAAAGGCGCCTTCATTGCTCATGAAGCGCGAGATCCGGAACTGGGCGGTGCCGCCCGGCCCATCCATCCACCGGCACTGATCGGGATGCCAGGCTTGGCGCGAGCGACCCGTCAGGGCCATGCTCTCGCTCACCCCACCCAGAATGCTGGGCAGCAATCGAGGGTCGAAGACGTAGTGCGTGCGAATGAGCTCGCTGACGGGGAGAACGTATTGCGCTCCGTCCGCAGCCAAGAACTGCCAGCCACCGGACGGGTGGGGAAATCGCCCGCCCAGCCAGTCCTCCGGCACGACGTCGCCAGCCGAGTCAGGGCAGACCCAGGTGGCGCCCACCGACAAGAGTGGCTCGATATCCCGAGGCGCGTCGACCGCGGCCACAGCGGTCTTGCGATGCCACCGCGACCCGAGCATCAGGAGGGGCATGCGGTCCAACGGCAGCCAAAGTCTCACCCTCTGACCTGACTCCGCCGCCAGCAGCGCATGGATCTCAAGGGGCCGTTGACGGGAGTCAGCCAGTTGCAGCGCGCCTAGCCAGCGCAGCTCATAGGTGGCGTCGCCTTCAGGCAGCTCCTTCATTTGCACGACCGCGCTTCGGGACACCCGTGCTAACCCTCAGACGCGAACCGAGTCGCCATCTGCCGTAGGACCGTGATGGACTTTTGCCGATGTTCCAGGGCAACGCGAACGCGCTTTTCGCGACCAAGCACATCCACGGTCAGCCAGTGGCTTGCGCGAAGCTGGGTCACGTACAGCGAAGCTGTCGACAGACTCACCCCGGTGAGCGAGGCCAAATCCGAGATCGTCAGGCCAGGGTGCTGGGCTGCGAACATGAGGATCTGACCCCTCACAGGATTGACGAAGACCTCGACGAACGCAGCCGTACGCAGGGCGTCTTCTTGAACACGAACCGTGTCCGCCAAGGGCAAGCGACTTGCTCGCGGCGTCACGTCGACGGGGCGATCGGGAGGCCTTCGCAACAACCTACGCTCCCACAGACGATCCCGGGCGTTGCCCGGGCGCCAGCGAACCATCATCCACGTTAAAGATCGATTTCGAAGAGCGAGACATAGCAATTTCAAGGGCAGCCGTAGCGCCATGGCGAGCCATGACCCCGGTACTTTGAAGGTCGGATCTGCCGGCCATCGTCACCGGCGATGGCCTGACAGTCATTAGGCGGGTATCTCGAACCCGATTTTCTTGAGTGCCTCGACGCACGCATCCTGATCCTGCTGATAGTTTCCTCCGGAGATGCCGATCCCGCCGATCAACTTCCCGTCCTCCAGGATGGGATAGCCGCCGCCGACGGCGACCATCCGCGGGCGATAGGCCAGCGGCGCCACTTTTGGATCCTTGGTCACGTAGTCGTTCCAGACATGCGTCGGGTAGCCGAACGAGGCAGAACTCCAGGCCTTGTCGATGGCAACATCAACGGTGAGGAAAGGTGCGTCATCGGTACGCTCGAACGCGCGCAGGTTGCCGGTGGCGTCGACGACGGCAACGGCAGCCGGGATGCCAATTGAGCGTGCCGCAGCGAGCGCAGCGGCAATGAGCGCGACTGCGGTTTCGCGGTTGATCGATGCGGTAGCAATGGACTTGGTCATCAGGTTTCCTTAGCCGACGCGAGAACCGTCCGGCTCTATTGGGGTTGGAAGGATGTTGGGGGGTGCTCGTCAGAAGCCCTCGAGGACGATCTTGCCTATTGACGTACTACTTTCGATGAGTGCGTGAACCGTCTTCAGGTTGGCGGCATTGATCGGCGACAGTTTCCGGGTCAGCGTCGTTCGGATCTTGCCGTCATCCACCAGCACGGCCATCGCATCGAGGATCTTGCCCTGCTCATTCATGTCGGGCGTGCCATAGATCGACCTTGTGAACATCAGCTCGTGATGAATCGACACCGCCTTGCGCTTGAACAACATGATGTCGAATACCTTGGGGTCGTCGATCAGTGCGAACCGTCCTTGCGGGGCGATCAGTTCGGCGATGTCGGCGGCATGCTTCTCGGTATGCGTCGTCGAAAAGACGAAAGCGGGAGCGCCAATGCCGAGTTCGGAAATCTGGGCCGCGAGTGGTCGGGAATGGTCGATGACATGGTGAGCTCCGAGCCCCTTCACCCACGCCTGGGTGTCTGGTCGAGAGGCGGTGGCGATGACCGTGAGGTCCGTACGTTGACGGGCGATCTGGATGGCGATCGAGCCGACGCCGCCGGCGCCGCCGATGATGAGGATCGCGGCGGCGGCACCCGGAACGGGTTTCGCCACATCCAGGCGATCGAACATTGCCTCCCATGCCGTCAACGTCGTCAACGGCAGCGCCGCCGCTTCTGCCCAGTCCAACGATGTGGGCTTCTTACCGACGATCCGGGCGTCGACGAGATGGAACTGCGCGTTGGTGCCGCTCCGCGTGATCGATCCGGCGTAATAGACCTCGTCACCTGCCTTGAACTGCGTCACTTCCGAGCCGACCTCGCGCACGATCCCTGCGGCATCCCATCCAAGCACCTTCCAATCACCATCCGCGGGCGGTGAGCTGCCGCGAACCTTGTAGTCAACTGGGTTGACTGAGACGGCCATCACCTCAACCAGGATGTCGTGTCCCGCGGCGACAGGCCGAGGCAAGTCGATATCAACCAGCGAGGCATTCTCGGCGATGGGTCCCGGAACCTTGTAACCGACTGCTTTCATGAGTGTCTCCAGATTGATGAAGGTGCGATTGCAAGAGGAATAAATAAGGTGCTTTTTGAAGCAATCATGTTGGTTCCCTAGGTTGCGCTTTAAGCTAATTGCCTGTCGGGCACCAAATACCCGCTTTGGACCTACGCGCCATCGCCACCTTCAATGGCCTGCGGCGCGGTCGCTCCAGGGAGTGCCAGATCCGAAAAGTGTTGTCGGATGAGATCCAGCTTTGGATCGATGTAGAGGCGGCAGAAGGGTCTGCTCGGATCGGTTCGATAGTAGTTTTGGAAACGCTCGTCCGACGCCTTGAAGCTCCTGAAAGGAATAACGAGGGTATGCACCGGCTTGCCTGACTGGTCTGCGAAATCCGCAATAGCTCGCTCGGCCTCAATGCGCTGATGATCGTCAAAGAGGTAGATAGCGCTGCGGTATTTGCCTCGAGGGGAGCGCGCCCTCGTCGCGGAGTGCGTTCTGAGGTGCACCTCGGAAAGCGTTTCCAACTGAATGACTGTCGAATCAAAGGTGACGATCACGCCCTCTGCCCACGTATCTGCAGGCGCGTCTGACTGGACAAATCCCTGGTCAACCTGGGTGACGCCGCGCAATGATTGGAACACGCCTTCCGTGCACCAATGGCATCCCCCGCCAAAGCCAGCCTTTGCGATGGTCACAGTCCATGCCTCGGTGCAATTCGACGCGTGGCTTTGCGCCGCTCATTTCTCGGACCGCCGGCAGGACGCCTCTGCGTCATCGCTTATTCCTTCTGAACTATGGCTTGCAGGGGCAGAACGCGACGCTCCGCCCAGCGACGGCAACGTTCAGACGATGGGTTCATATCCATCCGAAGTCCAATAACCAACGTCTATGCCTTCTATACCCTTGGCGGTACGCGCCGCCTTGGTGCGCTGGCATCTCATGCGGACCCGTTGGCCTGGACCTTCTCTCGCCCGTCAGGGGTCAGGACGAAACCCCAACACGAACGCCATCACCTTTTGGGTAGACATTTCGCAGGGCTTGAGTGAAGCCTGATCTGAGGCAACGCGATACAGATTGAAGCTGACAATGTCTGTCCCGGCCAACTCTCTGGCGAACAGGCTGTTGCGACGACGATCCTCGGATCGCTTAACGGTCACGCCGAAACGGCGGCCTTCGTACGCGCCCTCGGTGTATCCCTCCGGCATCGCTTTGAAGGCGGCATCGAACTCGGCGTGCTCCATCTCAGCTCACTCGTGTTGATCGTCAGAACGCACATTGCTTCTAGGAACTCGTGGCAGCCTCAGCAGAGTAAACCGGGGCGCAGCCCTCCAGCCGATAGGCAGGCGCGAAGCCCATTGCAGTCGTGCCTTGCTGCCAGACATCCCATCCTCTTGGGCTATTGCCTTATCGCGGACGGCCGAAACTGTGTATGCGAGCTACTTGGCCCGGACTGCAATTGCTCAGTCTTGAGGTGGCGGCCGCGCGAGGAGCTCGTCAAGTCCGCCCGCGGCATCAAGATCAAATAGGTCGTCGCAGCCACCGACATGAGTGCCGTTGATGAAGATCTGCGGCACGGTGCCTCGGCCCGATGCTTCGACCATGGCCTGCCGGCGGGTTGGATCCGACCCGATATCGATCGATTTCCATTGCACGCCTTTCTCCTTGAGCAGTTCCATGGCTCGTCGGCAGTACGGGCACCAGCTCTTGGTGTACACGAGAACGTCTGGTTTCACGGTACGTATCCCTTAGTCGATAGTGGAGGCAGAGCCTGTCGCGCCCAGACCCGGGGGTTAGTCATAGACCTGCCGTGGAGTCGTCGTACTGCATCTCACAGCTCGCAGACCCAAAGTCACTCCGGGATGCCGCTAGCGGGTCGTTCGCATGTCACCTCAGCCGTTGGACCACTTTGGGCTATCCGCCAGCACGTCGGCGGTCGTCAGCATGCTTGCGCGGTCGATTTACTGATCTCCCATCCATGGGCGCTCGAGGAGTGCAACCGTGCCCTGACCGCCGTCGGCGCAAATGCTGACGATCGCGCGCGAGCCAGGAGGCATGGCCCAGAGCTCCTTCACCGCCTGGCTCAGGTCACGCGCGCCGGTCGCGCCAAACGGATGCCCAATGGCGACCGAGCCTCCGTTGGGATTGACACGGTCCCAATTGAAATCGCCCATAGCCGCCTGGACGCCGGCCTTTGTGCGCACCCACTCCGGGTCGGAAATAGCCGCCACGTTCGCTAGGACCTGGGACGCGAAGGCCTCGTGGATCTCCCAGAGCCCGATGTCGGCGAAGCTCAGCCGATTCCGGGCGAGCAGGCGAGGGATCCCATACGCCGGCGCCATGAGCAGACCTTCGGTATGGAAATCCACCGCAGACACCTCGTAGTCCACGAGCCGCGCGTAGGGCGTGCCCGTGGGGAGTCGGGCCAGTCCGGCCTTGGTGGCGACCCAGCAGCCGGCAGCGCCATCGGTGATCGGGGAGCTGTTGCCCGCCGTCAGGCTCCCCTTTCCACTGTCGCGATCAAAGACCGGCTTGAGTGCGGCAAGCCGTTCGGGCGACGTATCAGCCCGGGGATTTGCATCGCGCGCCAACTCCGGCAGCGGGATCACGAGATCGTCGAAGAAGCCACGCTCCCATCCCGCCACGGCGCGCTGGTGACTCTTGAGCGCCC